>Ga0180437_10001335_pt1 | contig 42538 bp, 18 predicted proteins | sample SS_ome_4_FD_132410 | JGI IMG/M metagenome (GOLD analysis project Ga0180437, IMG submission 132410) | Hypersaline lake sediment archaeal communities from the Salton Sea, California, USA - SS_3_D_1 metaG | ecosystem: Environmental > Aquatic > Non-marine Saline and Alkaline > Hypersaline >...
CGCGCCGACAGGTCGATGCCGAGCAGCCGCGCTTCGGGCATCGCGGCGGCCATCGGGATGAGGTTGCCCCCCAGCCCGCAGCCGAGCTCCAGCACGGCGGCGCGATCCACGGGCGCCGGCGACAGGCCGTGCAGGACGCCCACGACGGCCAGCCGGTCCGGGTGGGCCTGCACGAACGCCCGGTCGCTGTAGGGCAGCTCGTCGTATGTGCTCGCCGTGTCGGCCATGGTCCAGTACCTCGTCAAGGCTGAGAGCTTGGGTGCCGTGGTCTGCGGCGCCAGCCGCAACCACGTCGTTCGCTCGTCAGCAGCGTGGTTGCCCCTGCGCGGCAGGCCACGGCACCCACAGAATCAACCTCGACAGAACACCAGCGCCGATCGGAACGCTCACCGCGGGCCGAAGCAGATCACCTTGCCGTCCGTCGTCGCCATCAGCAGCCGTCCGCCGGCGGCGGCCAGGCCGTCGAAGACCGGCGGGGCGGCGAGCTTGCATTCGGACAACTGCTTGCCATCGGCCGCGCCGACGGCCCAGAGCACTCCCCGCCGATGCCCGGCGAAGGCGGCGTCCTGGTCGGCCAGTGTCGACTCGGAGACGGTGTGGTATGGGTCCGTGCTGTCGGTGACGGCCTTGTCGAGCAGGTCGGGCGGGCCGGCGACGAACAGCGTCCGCCCGGCCAGCACCATCGCCCGGACATACAGGGGGACCTCCCGCTGCCAGCGGACCTGGATCTTCGCATTTCCGGGCCCGCCGCGGCGGCGCTTGGCGGGCCGGGCCTTCGAGCCCGGTCGGGCCCCGGCCGGCGTGGGCTTCGCGGCGGGCTTCGGCGCGCGGTCGCAGGCGAACAGGCGGTACCGCGTCCGCCCGAGGCCGGCGTGCGTGCCGTGGCGGTGGTACTGGTTCAGCCGTCCGAATCCGTAGACGGACGGCCCGTCGACGACGAGCAGCCGCCCGGCCGGGTTGCGCAGGGCGGCGTTGGGCCAGGCGCCCCAGCCGGAGCCGACACCCGTGCCGACCAGCCAGTACGTCCTGTGCCACCACGACCCGTCGAGCAGCCCGGCGGGGCTGTACATGTGGGCCGCGGTGGGCCTCTGGGCGGTGAGGTCCTTGGCGAATCGCCGGTGGCGCAGGTAGACGGACGCGCCGGCGGCGGCGAGCACGTCGGGCAGGGCCCCGCCGCCGCCGTGACGGCCGTCGATGCGGGTCTGCGAGAGCACCTTCCCGGTGGCCGCGTCGAGGCGGTAGAGGTGGATCCCGCCGTCGAGGAACGACGATCTCCCGGCCGCGACGTAGGCGGCGGCGTCCTCGACGAGCACGCTGCCGTGAAGCGGCCAGGCCGACTCCACCTGCCCGTAGGAGACGACGCGGCGATCGTGCGGCGCGGCGCGGAACCGCCAGGCCAGTGTGCCGTCGGCGGCTCGCAGGCAGTAGACCCACCCGTCGGCCGAGCCGAACAGGGCGAGGCCGCCCTGGATCGTCGGGGGCGAGTCGACCCGCCCGCCGGCGGTGAATCGCCACACCTCCTTGCCGTCGGCGGCGTCGAGGGCATGGACGGTGTGCGTATCGACCGACGCGACGAAGACCTTCCCCTCGGCGACGGTGAGGGCGCTGAGCTTGCCGCCCAACTCCTTCTGCCAGGCGGGCCCGACTGCGGCGGCGACGGTTGTCCTCGCGCTGCCGTGCCGTGCCGGATCGCCCCGGAACGTGGGCCAATCTTCCGATTGCGGACCTGTCCTCCGTAGCCTTGGCGGAGGAGGATTGCGGATCGCCGATTGCGGGTCCCCCGCGCCGTAGGCGGGCCCCCGTTCCAGGCGCGGCGCGGTGGAGGCGGGCCGGCCCGCCGAAGCGTCGGCGGCGGGGGCGAGGGCGTTGAAGCCGTTGAGCTTGCTCTCGATGTGGCAGGCGCAGGAGTGCGGGGGGGCGTAGACCAGCCCGTTGCAGGGCATCACGCCGTACTGGCACGATCCGCGGACCCAGGGGTGGGCCTGGCCGGCGCCGGTGGCCAGGTCGATCAGCTCGATCCCGTCGCGCCCGAGCACCAGGTAGCGGTCGGTCGCCTTGTTGCGGTAGCAGCGATGGTGGCCCATGCCGATGCGGAAGTGGTCCTGGTCCTTCGTCCGCCGGCGTCTGATCTGCCCGGTCCTCACGTCTCGCCCGACCGTCACGCCGGGGTCCCTCGCGCTGACGAGGCTGCCCGTCCAGACGAGCCCGTCGGCGACGAGGACGTCCGGCGGGGCGTTGTAGCACTCGCGCACGGGGCTGCTCCAGAGCTTGCGCCCGGTGGCGGCGTCGTAGGCGATCAGCTCGCCCGGCGGCGCGTTGCCGCCGAGGGAGTTGACCACCCATCGGCCGTCCGCCTCGCTCTGGGGCGCCCCCGGTGCCTTCGCGTCGGCCGCGCGGTCGCCGGACAGGACCACGTCGCCGTGGACCACGAGCGTCGGCGCCGACCACGTCGCCCGCTGCCGCGCGGCAGGCCGGTCCGTCCGCCAGATCGGGCGCCCGGACGAGCCCGCCAGCGCAATCAACTCCTTCGGGCTCTGGAAGAACACGCGCCCGCCCGCGGAGGCGAGCGTGGTGGGCAGCATCTGCTTCGTGTCGTCGTCGGCCTTCTTCCACAGCAGCTTGCCGCTGTCGGCCCGGATCGCCACGAGGCGCTTGCGAGGGGGGCGCTCGGGGTAGACCGCCCACCAATGCCAGATGTTCCTCGGGTTGACGGGCTTGGCCGCGCCGGCCGTGTTGTCCGGCGGCCGGTCCCCCACCACCAGCAGCAGCACGCCGTCGCAGCAGACGATCTCCAGCGTGTTCTCCGTTCCCGGGTACGTCCGGACCGGTCTGCCCGTGGCGGCGTCGAGGGCCGTGACGCCCTTGCCGTACCCGAGCGTGACGTAGACGCGATCGCCCACGGCGACCAGCCGTCGCGCCAGCTCGGTCGGCCCGCTGCGGAAGCCCCTCAGGTGGCCTTCCCAGGGGGCGATCGGGCGCTTCCAGAGCCGCACGCCGTTGAACGCGTCCCGCGCCACCAGCGCCCACTTCGGCGGCAGCGCGACCGACGCGATGCTGCCCTCGTCGACGATGTAGAAGACCCGCCCGCCGGCGGAGACCATCGCGCTGACGGTGGACAGGTGGTCGTGGCTCCGCGCCCACCTGGGGCCGCAGACCCACTGCAGGCGCCGCGGCGGGCCGGCGACCGTGTCCTTCGCGACGGCGTTGTTGTCGGGGCCGTGCAGGTAGTGCGTCCACTCGTCAATCCTCGCGGGGCGGGGCTTGACCGTTGCGGCCCATTCGCCGTCCTTCTTCAGGTACGCCACGCCGCCGGGGCACAGGACGCGCATCACCTCGGCCGTCGGGACCTCGCCCGGACCTTCCGAGACCACGAGATTGACCAGATGGTCCGCGTATGGCAGCCGCGGGCCGGTCAGGCGGTCGACGGATACCCTTCCGTACAGCCCCAACCCGCGGATGTGATCGCGGGCGGTCGCCACGTCCGCCGCGTCGGCGTCGAGGCCGTGAACGAGGTAGCCGTCGCCCGCCCGCAGCGCGGCCGTCAGCTTCCCGTCGCCGCAGCCAAGATGGACGACGAGCCCGCCGTCAACGCCGGTGGCCCGGTAGATCTGCTGTGCGCTCGGGGCGGCGGCTGCGTGGGCGGCGATCGACAGCGCCAATAGAGAAGCAACGAGTCGGAGCATCCCGTTCGTCGTGTTCCTGGCGATCATGGTATGGGTTCCCTTCTGTACTGCTGATGCGCGGCGTCTGCACGTGGCGGGCAGGTCCCGGTCAGATTGGCTGGGCCAACCACAAGGGCATCCATCGTTCCTGCCGCCCCTTCGGGGCTCCTTTTGAGGGGGACGGTTTCCGGGGGCTCACGCCCCCGGCTATTTCCTGCCGCCCCTTCGGGGCTCCGGAGGCGGTGCTCGGCCAGTCGGGCCGGAAAAGGGGGACAGGCACCTGCGCTTCGGAGCCAGTCCCCGTTTTCCTTCGGGTCAGCGGAGGCGGCCGTGCCGGTCACAGTTGTACGGCGCCCTCGCCGCGCGCTCGGGGCGGTGGGGTACGGGTGAGCCGGATCACGCGATGCGGTGCTCTTCCCGTTAATCGTCGTCGTCCTCGGTCGTGTCTTCCATTCGGCATTCGGGATTCGACATTCGTCATTCCGCGGCGGCCGGAGCCGACGCGGCGCTACTTCGCCTTCATCATGCACTGCACGCGCCCGTCTGCCGTCGTGATGTAAAGCCGCCCGTTGGCGGCGGCCATGCCGTTGAAGACGGGCGGCGAGTCGAGGCGGTGCTCGGCCCGCTTGCGGCCGGTGTCGGCGTCGAAGATCCAGAGCAGCCCGCCCATTCGGCCCTCGAAGGCCCCGAGCGGGTCGGCGGGGTCCATCACGTCCGGCGGGCCGGCGAGGAAGAGCAGACGCGGCGTGGCGACCATGGCCGTGCCGCGCAGGGGGATGTCGATCGACCAGCCCGGCTTGCCGGGGCCGGTGAATCGCATCGCCTTGCCCACCTTGCCCTCGACCGGCTCGGCGCCGTCCAGTTGGCCGTTGTTGCCGTTGCCCGATTCGTCGGCCGCCCCGGCCTTGTCGAAAGAGAAGCACAACACCAGCTTGTCGGCCTTTCGCGGCGTTGAGTCGGGCTCGGCGCAGTGGGCCCTGATCTCATCGGCAGCCAGTGCGCGGTGGTGGATCCGCACCTCGTCGATCAGCCCGCGGAAGGCGAAGGGCGAGTCGTAGTCCCCCACGCCCGTGCCGACGTCGGCGCCGATCTCCGTCGACTGGCCGGGCGGGGCGGCGATCAGCGAGGGCGCGTCGGCCGAGGCGGCCTGCCTGCCGTTGACGTAGATCAGGAGCTTCTTCCGCTCGGTCAACACGCCGGCGAGGTGCGTCCACTCCCCGCCGACGGTCTCTCGTGCCGTCACGGCGTGGGTCTTGTCCTTCACGCGGATGACGAACCGGGGCCTGCCGCCTGTCAGGACGAGGGCGTAGCCGCTGGCGGACCCGCCGCGGGCGAGGATCGCCCCGTCGCCGGCGTCGGCCTTGATCCACGCCTCGACCGTCAGGGGCCTGCCCGCCGGGTTGAGGCTCGCGGAGTTGTCGACGCGGATCTGCGACAGCCGGCTGCCCCGCTCGGCAATGAGCTGGTAGCCCTCCTTGCCGGGCGTGAAGAAGTTGTCCGGCGTGAGCATCTTCATGCTGCGGAACATGCGAAGGATGTAGACCGAACCGCCCCCGTGTGCGATCAGCCTCCCGCGGTTGGCCTGCGCGGCGAACCACCAGAACGCCCGCCGCATGTACGTGTCGTCGAGGAAGCCCCCCATCGGCCGGACGCGCGGCGTGCCCTCCCCCGCCTGCCGGCTTAGCGACTCGTCGAACGCCACGCTGCGCATGTAGACCCGCCGCCCGTCGGACTGGAGGATGTCGGTCAGCGCCCCGGGCCCGCTGCCGTAGCGGAAGTGGGCCTCGCCGTCGCTGAAGTCCGTCCGGGGCCCGAGCAGGACGGCGGTGCTGTTCTGCTCGCCCGTGGCGGCGTCGAGGGCGTACAGGCGGATCCCGCCGTCGAGATAGGACGATCGGCCGGCGGCGAAGTAGACGACCGCCGGCCCCGAGCCTGCCGACCGGTCGCGGATGAGCACGCTGCCGTGCACCGGCCAGACGGACTCGATCTGCCCGAACGCCCCCATGCGCCGATCCTCCGGCGCGGCGCGGAACCGCCATGCGAGCTTCCCGTCCGAGGCCCGCAGGCAGTACGCCCACCCGTCGGCCGAGCCGAACAGGACCGTGCCGCGGTGGAACGTCGGGGGCGAGTCGACGCGCCCGCCCGCGGTGAACTCCCATCGCTTCCGTCCGGTTCGCGCGTCGAGGGCCGCCACGGTGTGCGCGTCGACGGAGGCCAGGAAGACCATCCCTGCCGCGACGATCGGGCTGCTGAGCCTGCCGCCGACCTCGCTCCGCCAGGCCGTCTCCAGATCCGCCGGCACGTCCGCGGACGTGAAGCTGCTGCGGATTGCATCATGCCGGAACGTCGGCCAATCGCCTGGATCGCCTTTCCCGAGCTTGTCGGGGGGCCCAGTGCGGATCTGCGCATATGCCGGGCCTCGTTCCAGACGCTCTGTCTGTGAGGCGGGCCTGCTTTCCGAGGCCTCGGCGGAGGCCGGCGCCAGGGCGAGGAAGCCGTTGAGCTTCTCGTTGATGTAGCAGCGGCACGGGTGGGGCGGAGCGTACTGGAGCCCGTTGGCGGGCATCATGCCCAGGTGGCACGCCCCGCGGACCCAGTTGTGGACGGTGTGCTTGCCCTCCGCCAGGTCGACGAACTCCGTCCCCCGCCGGCTGGCCAGGATGTATCGCAGCGTCGCCTTGTTGCGGTAGCAGCGGTGATGGTGATGGGCCGTGAAGATCTTCCCCAGCGGCACGTGTTTGGTCAGCTCGCCGGTTCTCAGGTCGTACCCGTTGACGTGCCCCGGCCAGGCCGACCTGCCCTTCCGCTTGCCCTGCCTGTAGCTCTTTCGCTCGAGCTCGGCGGACCAGGTCCAGACCAGATCCCCGACGACGAAGACGTCCTTCCACTCGAACCACAGCCAGCCCAGCTCGCTCTTGGGTCGCGACCACATCCGCTTGCCGGTCTCGGCGGACAGCGCGACCAGTTGGCTGGGCGTGGCGTGGAGGACGACGCCGTCGCGGAGAATCAGCGTGCCGACCCACAGGTCGCCTCTCTTGTCGGGGACGGTGGTCCGCCAGCGCTCCTGGCCGGTGGCGGCGTCGAGGCAGACGACGTCCGTGCCGTCCAGCAGGCAGACGAATCGGCCGTCGGTGGTCAGGTTGGGCGCCGGGTCGAGCTTGGGCAGCCGGTCCTTCGCCCAGTTCGACGGCCACATCACCACCTCCTGCTTGGTCCCGCGGTAGACCTTGTTGGCCCGCCAGAGCAGCTTGCCCGTCTCGGCGGCGATCGCGGCGATCCGGACGCCCTCGTCGCTGTTCATGGACAGAAGCAGCGTGTTGTCGCGGACGAGGATCTCGTTGGTGCGTTCCGTGCCGTCGTAGACGCGCAGCGTCCGCCCGGTGGCCGCGTCGAGCCGGCTGACCGGCGCGCGGTAGCCCATCGTGACGTAGACGTGGTCGCCGACGGCCACCAGGCGCCGCGGCAGGTTCAGGGGCATGTTGCCCGGCCGCCGCTTGAACCAGGTGTCCTTCCACGCCCGCCAGCCCCAGTCCTCGACGGGTCGTTTCCAGAGCAGCACGCCGTTGAACGCGTCGCGGGCGACGAGGAACCACTTGTCGGGCAGGCCGTGCTGGCCCGGCAGGCCGATGGGGGCCTCGTCGACCATGTAGAGGACGCGGCCGGCGGCGGTGACGGCGGCGTTGACGCTCGAGTCGGTGTCGTGCGCGCGGAGCCAGATCGGCCCGGCGAGCCACTGGAAGTGCGCCGGCGGGGCGACGACGCTGTCGTTGGCCACCGGGTTGCCGTCCGCCCCGTGAAGGTGATGCGTCCACTCGTCGATCCGGGCCGGCCAGGGCTTGACCGTCCGCTCCCAGCGGCCGCCCGTCTTCACATAGGCCACGCCCCGGGGGCACAGGACACGCAGGACTTCATCGCGAGGGATCGCGCCGAGGCCGTCGGCGACGAGCAGGTTGACCAGGTTCTCGGCGTAGGGCAGGCGGCCGCCGGCGAGCCGATCGACGGAGACCTTGCCGTACAGGCCCAGCTCGCGGACGTATTGACGCGCCTTGGCGACCTTCGCGGCGTCGGCGTCGAGGCCGTGGACGACGTAGCTGCCGTTGGCCCGCAAGGCGACGGAGAGCTTGCCGTCTCCGCAGCCGAGATGCACGATCAGCCCGCCGCGGACACCCGTGGCGGCCAGGATCTCATTCGCCACGCGCCGGGCCGAGGGGTCGGCGCCCTTCGGCGCGGCGAGAACGAGGTCGGCGGACGTCGCGCACACCGTTGCGCACGCGACAGCCATACGCAGCAGGGCGGCTGCTCGGTTCGTTGCGGGCATGGTCCGGCTCCTGGATCTTCGGCGTCTGACGGCGAGGGGGCCCCACGCCGGCGTCGCCGAGCCTGTCGGGCTGTCGGGCATGTCGGTATCCTATCAGGTGACCCGGGCTCACAGAGCGATAGAATGATGCAGTCGGGCACGTACCGCAAGAAGCGGCCGCTTCATTCGCCGACGTGTCCCACCCCGCCCGTGGGGAACAGCCGAGCCAACGGCTTGCGGCGCAGCCGACAGCAGGGATATGGAAACAACGAGCAGATCCACGCACAAAGTCGTCAGCAGCCGACCGGCCGAAAGATGGGAAGACGCCCTGATCAGCGGCAACGGCGCGACCGGGGTCATGGTCATGGGCCGGCCCCTGGACGAGACGATCGTCGTCAATCACGAGAAGCTCTGGGTGCCGATGACCGACGTGAAGCGCGACGTCGCGGACATGCGGGCCGCGACGGCGGAGGCCCGCGAGTTGGCGCGGCAGGACCGGTTCGCCGAGGCGGCCGACCGGATCATGGCCCGCTTCACCGAGGCCAATCGGAACTCCTACGACCTGAAGCAGCTCGTCCGGGGCCGGCGTCTGCCGCCGGACCGGGTGCACCCGGGCCTGCACGTGCGGCTGCTGCTTCCGCAGGCCGGCCGGACCGATTCCTACCGCCGCGAGGTGCTGCTCGCCACGGGCGAGGTGGTGGTCGGCTGGGACGATCGGCGCGGGTCGTGGCAGCGGAGCGTCTTCGTTTCCCGCCCGCACGACGCCATTGTCCTGCGGCTCCGCAGGCCTGCCGGCGCGGCGCTCGACGGCGTGCTCTGGCTGGCCGAGGCGCCGGGCCGGCTGCCCGGGGACATCGCCTCGGCGGCGATCGACCACGGCGACGAGGAGATGTACTTCCACAGCGCGTACGGCCGGACGAGCGGCCGGGACGAGCCGGAAGGCTACCACGCGCTGGGGCGCGTCGTCTGCCGCGGCGGACGGGCCGAAACGATCGCCGGGCAGGGCATTCGCCTCAGCGGCGCCGACGAGGTGCTCGTCCTGCTGAGGCTGGAGTACCTCGACCGGGCCGGCGCGGCCGACCGGGAGGCCCTTCGCGCGGCGCTGGGCGAGTTGCCCGACGACTACGACGAGCTGCTGGCCGCCCACGCCGCCGTTCACGGCGAGATGTTCCGCCGCGCCCGGCTGGACCTCGGGGGCGACCACGGCGCGGGCAGGACGGCCGAGGAGATCATCGACCGCGCCGACCGCATGGGGCCCACGCCGGAGCTGCTGGAGCTGTTGCATGCCGTCGGCCGATACGCGCTGATCTGCAGCAGCGGCGAGATGCCGCCGACGCTGATGGGCATCTGGGGCGACACGTGGACGCCGGCGTGGGACGGGCGGTACACGTTCGACTCGAACCTGAACCTGGCGATCGCGGCCGGCAGCGCGGGCCGTCTGCCGGAGGCGATGGAGAGCTACTTCCGGTTCATCGAGCATATCGCCCGCGACTGGCCCCGCAACGCCGAGCGGCTTTACGGGTGCCGGGGCTGCGTCTCGGAGTTGACGCAGGGCTGGCGCGACGGGCTGACGATGTGGGGCTCGTATCCGTGGACCGGCGGGGCCGGTTGGCTGGCCGGCTACTTCCACGACCACTACCTTCACACGGGCGACGAGGCTTTCCTGCGCGATCGGGTCGTGCCGCTGTTGAAGCAGGTGGCCCTGTTCTACGAGGACTTCCTGGCAGGGATGGAGGGAGAGGACGGGCGCCGCGTCTTCTACCCGTCGATCTCGCCGGAGAACAACCCGTCGAAGCTCCCGCGCGGCGGGATCACCGACATCGTCCCCAACGCCACCTCCGAGATCGCCATCTGCCGACAGGTGCTGACGAACCTGATCGCCGCCTGCCGCCGGCTCGGCGTGGAGGCCGAACTGATCCCGCGGTGGGAGGCGCTGCTTGGCAAGCTGCCCGAGTACCGCATCAACGACGACGGCGCGCTGGCCGAGTGGTGCTACGACGGCATCGAGGACAACTACGCCCACCGCCACAACTCACACCTGTACGGCGTGTACCCGGCCCTCGAGATCGGCCCGCGCAAGACGCCCGAGCTGTTCGGCGCGGCGAAGGTCGCCATCGAGAAGCGGCTCGAGGCCGGGCGGGGAGACCAATCCGCCCACGGGCTGATGCACCTGGCGCTGTTCGCCGCCCGCCTGACCGACGGGGAGACGCTCTGGCGGATGCTCGACGAGTTCGCGCGCAGCCGCTTCCTCAATCGAAGCCTCATCGGCTCGCACAACCCGAATCTGCGGATCTACAACCTCGACGCCACGCTGGCCATCCCGGCCGTGCTGATGGAGATGCTCGTGCACTCCGAACCGGGCCTGCTGCACCTGCTGCCCGCCCTGCCGGCCGAGCATCTGCCGAGAGGGCGGGTCGAGGGCCTCCTCGCACGCGGCGCCGTCACGATCGAATCGCTCGCGTGGGATATGGGCGCAGCGGAGCTGACCGTCTCGATGCGCAGTGCCGCCGCGCAGACGGTGGCCTTGCTGGGTCCGCGCCGCATCCTCTCCCTGTCGTCGCCAGACGGCGAACCGGCCGGCCAGCCGCCTGCCGACGGGCAGGAGCCGTGGCGCGTCCCCCTGCCCGCCGGCCGGACCGTCGAGCTCAGAGCTTCCCTGGAAGCCACCGCGTAGCGTGTGCAGCCAAGCTGCACCGTCGGCCTGTGGGCGTGAGCGGCGGCAACTGACTTGGGAGAGACCTCACTTGATGGCATTTGGGTCTCCTGCAATGGCCCGGGCCAGGAAGCAGCGTGGAGTGTTCGGCCCATGCCGGTTGTGTTCGCGTCAGGCGCTCTCCTTCTTGGCCTTGCCTTTGCCTTTTCGCTGGCGTCTCCTTGGCGTGGGGGTGGGCTTCTGCGGTGCGGGCCAGCCGTTCGCGCGGATTCGCCTGCCGACTTCCGCCAGCGTCTTGACGTCCACTTCCGGGATCGACCCGTCCCCGAGCGGGCCGGTGTTCAGCAGCAGGTTCGCCTTCCAGTACGCCGCCCTGGCGAGCATCGCCATCACCTGGTCGGGCGTCTTGTGCTTCTCGGTCCGGACCAGCCCCCAGCCCTTCTCCTGGAGCGTGTCGCAGATCTCCAGCGGCTTGCCCGGCGCCTCGGCGACCTTTCCCGCCCTCCGTTCATCGCCCGCGGGGGGCTTGCCGCGCTCGGGGGCGAAGAAATCCTCCGTGCCCAGGAACCCCTGCTTGTAGCTGACCAGCACCTGCGGCTGCTTGCCGTGGATGAAGTCGTACAACTGCTGGGCGCGCCAGACGTCCTTGTGCGTCCTGCTCGTGCCGATCCCGTCCAGCCAGATCCCCGCGATGGGCCCGTAGTTCTCCAGCAGTTCGGCGATCTGGTTCTGCATGAAGTCGACGTACTTCCGGATGTCGTGCTCGGCGCCCTTCTTGTAGGCGGGCTCGTCCCGCCAATACGCCGGGCGCGCGGAGCGGCCGAACTTGTCCGGGTTCGGCGCGTGCGGGTGTTTCCAGTCGCGCCCGTGCGAGTAGTAGCAGAACAAGCCCAGGCCCTTCTTGCGGCAGGCCTCCGCCAGCTCGCCGACGAGATCCCGCTTCGCCGCCGTCTTGACCGTGTTGAAGTCCGACTGCTTCGTGGCCCAGAGGCTGAAGCTGTCGTGGTGGCGGGTGACGAGGTTGATGTACTTCATCTGGGCGCCGAGGGCCATGTCCGTGATGAACCCGGCGTCGAACTTCTCGCAGGTGAATCGATCGGCGAGCCTGGCGTACTCGGCGAGGGGGATCTTCTCGCGAAGCTGAACCCACTCGTGGCGACCCAGCAGCGAGTACAGGCCGTAGTGGATGAACAGCCCGAACTTCGCGTCGCGGAACCACTGGATGGCCGCCTCCCGGGGGGCCTTCGCATATTGCGCCGCGTAGTCCTTGAGGTAGGAAGGCACGGCGCCGGCGGCCTTGGCGGGCGCGTCGGGCCCGGCCGATCCGGCCGCCGCGGCGGCCCGCCCCACGCCCTCTATCGACGGCAGGGCCAGGGCCGAACCCACAGCGCCGCCGGTGCTTCGCAAGAACTCCCGTCGCGTTTGCCGGTTCATCGCATTTCACCTTTCCGTAGGGGGGCCTCGACCCGCTGGCCCAATTCTGAAGACCGCCCTTCGCCGAAGCAATGATACAATGCCTCCCCGCGAGTTCACCAGCCTCCGGACCGCCTTGTGTCGAAGATCGGAAGCCCCGATGCAGGCTTGTCCGGGCCAGAGAGACCTCTGTTCAACGCCGAGATCGTGGTATAGTCATCAGAAAGGCCCGCGGTCCCGACGCGTTGGCGTGGGCCGGAGTCCGCCCGGGACCCCCGGAAGAGCCGCGAAGCGAAATCCCGGTTCGGCCAGAAGAGATGCGGATGCCGACGAAGATCATAATCCTGGTAACGCTATTACCCAGCGTGTGTTGGGGCGCCGAACCACCCCGGTCGCCTGCGTCCGGCGACGAGACCGCCACCCAGCCCGCAACGCAGCCCGCCACCAGGCCCGCTCGCAAGAGCTTCAAACTCCCCGGCCTTGTGATCAACTTCCAGCAGCGGTGTGTGGACGTCGAGGGCACCGTCTGCTTGCGCGAAGGCCTCCTTGAGTTGATCGCGTGCACGAAGGGCACGAAGGAGCACGAGTCGATCGTCGCGATCCAAGCCAGGCCCACGCACATCCACGTTGCCCTCCTGCTGCTCGGCGCCAAGAACGGCAACCCCGCGATGCGGAAGCCGACCAACGAAGAGGGGACGCGGTGGATCGACATTCCGCCCAAGGGCGATCCGGTGGACGTCTACCTGGTGTTCAAGAGCAAAAAGGGCAAGATGATCGAGCGCCCCATCAGCGATTTCGTCGCTGCGGCCGAGACGAGACCCGATGAGAAGGTCCGTGCCAAGAACGGTGAACCTGCCGAGGACCCCAAGCTGCCCCACACCTTTCTCTTTGCCGGATCGCGTCTCCGCGAGAGCGGGCCGGGCCCGCGCAAATACTTGAGCGACCTGAGTGGAAACGTGATCTCCATTGTGACCTTCGGCGACGAGCTGCTCTGCCTGCCGGGCATTCAAGGCCATGACAACGACTCGCTGATGTGGCGGGTCGACCCCACCGACCTGCCCGAAATCGGAACGAAGGTCACCCTCCGTCTCCGCCCGAAGGGCAAACCCGCTCCCCAGGCCGGCAAGGACCGCCCGCCGCGCCCGGTTCGCGCCTCAAGAGCAAAGCAGTAAAGCAACCACCGGCCAAGGCTGCGAAACAGCATGGCTGACAAGCAAAGAGACGAGGATACCCAAGGACGACCCGTGAATCGGACACGACCCGTGACACGACGTACCGTCATGGCAGCCGTACTGGTGTGCGGCGGCAGGGCAGGATCAGCCCGCATTTCGGGGAGATGAAGCTCCCGCCGCCGGGCGACGACCTGGTGCTCAAGTCGGCAACCGAGGTTCCCATATTGTCGTCCGAGTGGCAGGCCAAGCAGGATCCCGATAGCATGAAGGAAGATGGAATGAACTCCAGAGCCAAGACGGCGCTCGCCCTTGCAGCACTGTCGTTGACGAGCTTCGTCCTGCCTGCCGGGGCAAAGGACATCCCGGCACAACTGCCCGATCCCGACGGCGAGGTCGGCGATGCGACCCGGCCGGTCAAAGTCTATATCCTGGCCGGTCAATCCAACATGGTGGGGATGGGCAATCTCAGCGGCGCCCGGTGCCGCTACAGCGGGATCTACCTGACCGCCGATCCCGCGGCGCCCAAGGGCCCCACGTATATCTATCCGGTGGGGAGCTACAGGATCAGTGCCCAGGGCGTCTACGCGTCGGCGGATGCGAAAGCGGGCAGCGGGGCGGCGGCTTCGATCTACAAGGGCGCCTACGACTCGGCCAGGGACTATGACAAGGCTGAACCGGAGAGTACCGAGACGGTGGCGCTGGGGGTCGTGCAGGGCGCGCTTCCGACCGTTTCCGGCCCGCATACGGTGGTGGTCAGAGGCTTCATTGACGTGCCCGAGCCCGGCAGCTACACCGTCAATCCCGGCTATGGCGACAGCTCGTACAACGTCATGGAACTGGATGGGAAGGAGGTCTACCGCAAGGACGCGGGCGGCCGGGCGGTCAAGCGGAAGGTCGCGCTCGAAGCGGGAAAGCGCTATCCCGTCAAGATCACCTACTTCAAGGGCGGATCGACGGCATTCTGGATGAGCCAGGAGGACCTTGCCGGCAAGGGCGACCTGGAGATCGTGACCAAGCGGGACAGGAAGTTCCCGCACCTGATCGACGACGAGGGCAAGTGGACCGTGCGCAAGGACGTCTGGTACCAGGACGCTCGCATCAATTTCAAAGGCAGCCCCCTCAGTCCGACCTCGAATGGGCGGTCGATCGGCCCGGAGTTGGGTTTCGGTCACGTCATGGGAACGTACCATGACGAACAGGTGCTGCTGATCAAGACGGCGATGGGCAACCGCGCGCTGGGATTTGATTTCCGCCCGCCCTCGAGCGGCCGGAAAGCCCCCGACAACAAGTGGGAATCCCTCGAGTACAAGCTCATGGTCGAAGGTGTCCGCAAGACGCTGGATCAGATTGACAAGATCGTGCCCGGCTACACGGGCCAGGGCCACGAGATCGCCGGATTCGTCTGGTGGCAGGGCCACAAGGACGGCGGCACGCCGGAGCTGATCGCCGAGTACGAGCAGAACCTGGTCAACCTGATCAACGACGTGCGCAAGGAATTCAAGGCGCCCAGGATGCCGGCCGTCATCGCCACCGTCGGTTTCGGCGGCCACAATATGGCGGACAAGTACCTGAAGATCCTGGCGGCACAGATGGCGGTCGGCGATCCGAAGCAGCACCCGGAGTTCGCCGGCACGGTGGCCTCCGTGGATATCCGCAACTTCTGGCGCGAGGTCGATCAGTCGCCCGTGAGCCAGGACTATCACTACAACCGCAACGCCGAAACCTACATGCTCGTCGGGGACGCCCTCGGCCGGGCGATGGTCAAGCTCCTCGGCGGAAAGGCGGAAGCTCTTCCGCAAGCCGCCAGGCCGAAACCCGCCGCTCCCAAGGCAGGTCCCGAGCCGGCAGAGCGGGATAGTGCAGCCGCAAGAGCGGCACTGGCACCGATCATCATGGATGGCATGGTGCCGGCCTTCATCGCCAACCCCGGGCACAACGCGGCCCTCTCGAGTGAGGCCAGCGGGGCCAGGCCGAAGCGGGTCTCGCAGTTCCTGCGGGGCGCGACGTACCGTCTGACGCAGTTCTATCGCGCAGCCGGTGTTCACGATTACGACTGGCACACGTTCGGGCCGGATCTCAGGAAGCTGGAATGGGATTACTACAGTTTTGACCCGAAAGAAACCAAGCCCAAGGACAAGGGGAGCCGCTTCCGCAAGGTGACCTGCCCCGAAGGGATGGCCAACTGGTTCGCGCCCGACTTCGACGCCGGGAAGGCCGGCTGGAAGAGCGGCCTGCCGCCCTTTGGTCAGTTGGGCGGCGAGCTGAAGCCGCTGAGAGAGAGTTGCGCGCAGGCCATCTGCGGGTGCGGGACGCCCCCGAAGACGCTGTGGGAGAAGGAAGTCCTCCTGGTCCGCGGCACGTTCGAAATCCCCCCACTGAGAGAAGGGCATCGCTATCGAATTGTTGTCGGCGGCAGCGCACACGTCAACGCCGGTGAGGGCTTTGCGATCTACGTCAACGGCAAGCTGCTGGCCCAGTCGAACGCCGGCGTCGGCAAGCGGCAGGGCGGACAGCCCCGCGGCGGCCACATCTACGCGGACTTCCGAGACGAGTTCAAGGGCGGCAAGGTGACTGTCGCGGCGATGAGCTTCCTGAGATACAACCACCCGCGCATCAAGCCCTATCCCCCCAGCGGGCACCTGACGCTCTGGATGGAAGAGGCGAAGATCCCGCCGGTTGGGAAGTGAGCCCGAAGGCCGTGTTCCGGCCGGCCGGGCAGGGGACGATGTTCACGCAGTTTCACGTGAACGACCCCGTCTGCTCGCCCGGCGGGACGGCCTTCACGACAGGGCACTTCCCAGCGGGGCAGAGATCGAAGAAATGAAGACCTGCCTTACTCTCGGCGGGGAGAATCAATCGACCCTGTCAGCGGATCCGCGGTTTCTCTCCTCCGCATGGGCAGGCGCGTCACCTGCGTAGTGGTGTGTAGATCCGTCTCTCAAAGTGACTTCGTATATGTAGAACGTGCGCACCTGTTTCTGGGTCAGTTTCAAGAGTCCGTCCTCAATGGCTTGCAGGTGATCTTGCCAGCCCATTTCGTGGGACGTGAAGCCTTCCTGGTGCGGATTGCTCCCGAGTGGCCTGATCCTCGCTATGAGCCTCCCGTTCCTCGTGTCCTGTCGGACCTCCAGCTTCTTTCCGTCGGCGGCGAGGTCTGTGCAGAAGTGGACCACAATGTTCCGGGTTCTCAGGAACCTGCCTCTCTTCTGCGAGACCAGGCGAGCGATCTCCTTCTGCCTTCGGGGCATTTCCTCGACGTGAAACTTCTTGAACCTCTTGAGGTATTGGTCCCAGGAGGCGATGCCCTCCAAGCGGAAGTAGAAGTGTCTGCGGAGTGTCACTCCGTTGGGAGAGGTGAGCTCATAGGCGAATTGCCTTGCCTCATTCGGGGGGAAGACGGGCTCAATGAACTTGTATGTCCTGCCGGCAATGGCGGCTTTGAGTACCGCTTCTTCCATCCTCGCCCTGGCCTGTCTCGCTTTGTCATCGGGATGCGAATCGTGAACCAACACGGTGCTGGGAGGGTGTGTGACCTCGATCTTGCGCACGACCTCACCTTTGGAGTTGCGTATCTTCACCACCTGCGTTGTGGCCGGTTCCACGCGGTACGTTCTTGTCCTCCGCTTCTGGAGGTACTGTTTGTACGTGCCATAGGCCAGATGGGCGGCCCAAGCCGAAGCGCCCAGCAAGGCTGCCGCAATGATGGCCGCCGCCACGCGTCGTCTACGTGCCAGCGTCGTAATCCTCCGGATCGGCCTGGCCTGCTTCCGCATGATGCCATTGATCACGTCGGCCTGGAAGGACGCTGCCGGCTGGTGGCGAGCCGCCCCGCGGAGTCGGCTTCGCAACTGCATCAGTTCGGCCAGCTCCGCCTGACATGGAGGGCAATCCCGCAGGTGGTCGCCGAGCTGATCGGCAGCCGCCCCATCCAACAGCCCCTCGATGTGTGCGACCAGTCGTTCTCTGCATTCTTCGCATTTCATGGCTGCACCTTGTGTTCGCTCCGGGTTTCTCTCGGCAGCAGTGATTTCCGCAGCAGGGCGTATGCTCGCGAAAGCCGCTTCGTCACCGTTCCGATCGGCACGCCCAGTCGGCCGGCCAGTTCCGCACACGACAGGCCGGCGTAGTAACGCATCAGGATGACCTCCCTGTATACGTCCGGCAGAGCGGCGACCGACTTGCCAAGCTCGACCTCTTCGGCCTCGCCGATCGCCGAACGATGCGCCGCCACCCGCCCGGCCAGCTTCGCCTGCCGTCGCCGTGCCCGATACTGCTCCTGCATCACTCGCCCGGCGATGCCCGCCAGCCAGGCGAAGAACGAGTCCGGCTTCTTGAGCTTCCTCAGGGCGAAGTAGGCACGCACGAAGGCTTCCTGCGCGGCCTCCTCCGCCTGGTGAGGATCACCCAATCGGCCGACGAGGTAAGACAACAACGGGCCCTGATAGCGCGAGACCAGGTGGCGATACGCTTCGGGCCTGCCGTCAAGACATCGCTCGACGCACTCTCTATCCGTCAGTGACGATGACATCGAGGCCTCACAACACCTGGGAGATCCGGATTCTCACCCTATAGTGACACGTGTGGGCATCTTGCGGCAGGAAAAGCCAGAAACAATATCGGCCCCTCAACCGGATGTCCCGGCCGTCGGCTCCGGCCTGGCTGAAGTCAAAGTAGTCCCTGTGCAGGCGGACCCGCAGCGGGAGGCCCGTTCGGCGCCGCAAAAAGGGACTGTACACGCAGCGTAACGAAGGGAACCGCCCTCTTCCCCGCCCGGGCGATCTCTCCCGGCCCGCAGCGCCGGGCGTCTGCCCACACATTCTCTTGAGGAGCCCGTTCTCGGGGTGGCTCTTACCTGATCAGGCGGGCTTCTATGCTCGCGATCTGGCGGTTGGCGAACTCGTCTGTGAAGAACCACTCTTGATAGAGGCCTTCAATCCGTCTCAGATACCAGTCCACCTGTGATCTCCTCAACGTGCGCTGTACGCCCTTCGGCCTGTCCTCGTCACGGATCGGCGGGCGAATGCGATTGGCCGGCGGCCGGTAGGATGGATTGTAGACCAGGACCGGCAGGTCTTCGGCGGGCAACAGATGGCGCCACAGGAAGGCCTGCATTCTGTCTTCGGCCGGCACGGCCGCATGAACGACTTGCCGCTTTCCAACGGTCACACTGCCGACGACGGTGAGGTTGACCGGCTTTGTCATCTCCGTAAGGCTGGTTCTCACCGTCAGCCGCGTCACCTCTTTCTTCGCCGCCAGCGTGGCGCCAGACGATGTGAAGCCCTTCGGCAAGTCTTTGAAGCTCAGCTTGATGGGCCCGTCGAATCCGTCCTTGCGTATGGCGTAGACGGTCACGGCGCCGGAGGACTTGCTGCGCATGATGATCCTGGAAGGGACAAGACGCAGCGCGACATCGGGCCGCGGCCGGCTGATGCGGAGCCGGTAGGCATACTCCTTTCCCGCGTGGCGCCTCGTGTCGCCGAGGTGAATGAAGTACTTTCCGTCGGCGGGCAGCTTGACCATGAGGTAGGAATCGGCGTGGTCGGTGTTCAACCCCGACGCCGCGTCGTAATGGTCGTCGTTCAGCGCGATGATCTTGCCATCCGCGCCGGTGACTTTGACGAAGGAATCAAACGGGGAGCCGAGCCGGCGCGCGTGCACTTCCGCGACGATCGTCTCACCGGCTTTTCCCGCCACCTCAAAGACATCCCAGTCGCCCGGGCGATCCGCCCGCCCGTTGACGATGATGGGAAGACTCACTTTCTGCGCCTTGGACGGCTCGTCGTTGGATTCCTTGTCCAGGCACTCGGGCAGCGTGCCCAGCGCAAACGGCACGTAGTTCGAGACGAGTTTCCCGTTGTTGGCGGCAATCAGATGGTGCCCCGGTCTTGCGTCTTTGGGCGGTACCGCCAGCGTGCTCTTTTCCAGATTCCAGCCGTTCATCTCGATCTTGACCGGCTTGCCCACACGGGCGCCCAACGGGAAGATGCTGGTCACGAACGGCAGCTCACCGATGGTGATCCGATACACGAAACTCTCGCGGCCGCGAAAGATCGCCTCGTTGATGGTGAGCACGTAGTCGCCGTCCTCGGGGACCTCGAAAAGGAGCACCGGGTCGGGGTGGAAACGGTAATCGTCGTTGTACGCCAGTTCCCTGCCTTTGGCGTCGTGGAGCCTCAGCACGGCTTGGAACCAGCCGGGAACACCGTCGGCGACGTAGGGAACCAACTGCCGCGCCTTGGCGGAGATGAGCAGACGCTGCCCCTTGCTCGCCGGAAAACGGTATCGGTTCACCTCGCCCGCGGCGATCTGGCCGTTCATCGTGCACGGCACGGTGATGCGCAGCTCCTCTTCTTCCGGCGGCCTCTTGCGCAGGGCCAGTTGCTCCTTGCCGAGCACGGGTTTCCTACAGGTCTTCATCGGCTTGCGGGCGACCTCGGGCACCTGGCCCACGTAGAAGGGCAGCGCGTTGGAAATACCGCGTCTGGTGATCACCCGGATCTCTCGCCGGCCGGGCTTTGCGTCGGGGGCCACCGTGACCTCGGCGAAGACGAGCTCGGTGTGGGCACGAACGGCCGGGTTGCGCTCGTCTTCCGCGAACGTCCTCTGGATCCGTTCGATCAGGTTCCGCTTTGCCAGTTCCTTCTCGGACGTTGGCGGTTTGCTCTTCGCGACGGTCTGACCGGGTTTCGGACCTTTGGGCTTCGGCAGCCTGGCATTGCAGCTGCTGCATACGGTGGCGGAAAGCGGGTTCAGGCGACCGCATGCCGGGCAGATCAGGCCGCTCACCTCGGGGGGCCCTACGACCTCGGGAAACTCGAAGAAGGCCATCCTGGCGGTCATCGCGTTGCTTACCGTCGTCTGCTTCTTCTTCAGCTCTCTCAGTTGCTGTCGGAGCAGCCCCAACTCCTGGTTGTTCATCACCCTGTAGTAATCGATCAGCCGAACCGACACCCCTTCGCCGCTGACGACCACGTCAGAAGCGTAGAGGAGCGATTGCCCACCCAGCCGGATCTGGAAAGTGTCGCCGCGCCGGCCGCCGGCCGGATAGACGTACCCGATGTACTGTCTCTGGGCCCAGACCGGAGATGCGGAGGCGACAAGTACAGCCAGCGCCAAGACCGAAGGCCTGTTGAGTCTGCTCATGGAGCTGCTCCATCCTATGCCAATACGGCTACATGATCTCTTCCAGAAGCCCGGCCGACTTCATGCCTTCCTTCTCGGCGTCGAGGACGCGGGCATCGAACCCCAAGGGATGGGGCAGCTTGGCGGTGGCGTCGATGCCGGCCAGCAGGTAGAAGCTGCCCAGCAGGTCCGCCGGATAGACGGGCCTTTCCTTGACCTTCTCGCCCTTCTCATCGGACGAGCCGAGGACGCGGCCGCCCTTGAACCCGCCCCCGGCGACCAGCACGGTGAAGACAGCCCCGTAGTGATGGCGCCCGCCGTTCCAGGGCGGCTCCCAGGAGATCTTCGGCGTCCTGCCGAACTCGCCCGTACACCAGACCAGGGTGCTGTCCAGCAGGCCCCTCTCGCTCAGGTCCGCAAGCAGGGCCGCCAGTCCCTGGTCCAGCGAGGGGCACTGTCGCTCCATTGTCGGGAAGTGGTTCGCGTGCGTATCCCAGCCACCGGGGAAGCTGATAGTGATGTAGGGCACACCCGCCTCGACCATCCGCCGGGCCGCGAGGCATTCCTGCCCGAACGTGTTTCGGCCGTAGCGGTTCCTGAGCGCTGAGGGCTCGTTCGCGAGATTGAAGACCTCCTTCCCCTTGCCCAGGATCAGACCGTAAGCCTTCTTCTTCTCCGCCTCGGCGGCCGCCATCTGCGGGACGCCCGACAGGCCGTATCCCATGGTATTCACCTTGTCGAGCAGTCCCCGGCGGGCCTTCTGCCGAGTGTCGTTGATCCCGCGGTTGACGATCCCCTGCACTTCGAAGCGTTCGCCGTTCGGGTCGCCACCGGTGGCGAAGGGCTTGTACGCGGGGCCAAGGAAGCCCTCCTCGGAGAACCGCCCGGCTGCTCGCAGCATGACGACGTACGGCGGGAGCAGCCCCTTGTACTGCTCCTTCTTGAAGAAGGCGAAGATGGCGCCGACACTGGGGTAGGCCAGCCGCCCGCCCGGCTTGTGGCCGGTCTGCATCAGGTAGGCCGCCGTCTCGTGACCGTTGATGCCATGGGTCATGCTGCGAATCAGAGAGTACTTGTCGGCCTGCCTGGCGAGGTTGGGGAACAGCGCGCCGAGTTGGATCCCCTTGACGTTCGTGGGGATGAACTTGTCGAACTTGCCGAGGTAGTCGTAGCCCGTGCCGGGCTTGGGGTCCCAGGCGTCGTTGTGTGACATGCCGCCCCACAGGAAGATCTGGATAACCGACTTGACCTTGCCCTTCTTCTTGGCCTTGGCTTTGGCCGCGGCGTCTCGCGCAGCTTTCTGTTCGGCGGCTGGCTGCCCGGGCGTCTTCTTGGCCGCCGCCGCGAAGACGCGGGAGCCCAAACCGCCGGCCGCGATCATCCCCGCCGCGCCCAGAGCGCCACGCCGCATGGCCTCGCGCCGGGACACGCGCTCCTGACTGCCTGAGTTCCGGTTTGTAGTCATGATTTCACCCGTCCTTTGATTTCCCTTTGATTGTCGGGCCGGAAAACCGACCGTTTCGTACCGTGTCCCGCGGCTCCGGCAGCCATCAATGCCGCAGGAGGAACTCGGGGCTGTTGATCAACGCCCAGGCCAGGTCGATCCAGACGTCGCGCCCTCTCGCCACTTTCATCTTAGCGTATTCCTCCGCGGCCCGTATGTCGGCATCCGTCGGGAACCGCGAGAGGATCGTCAGGTAGAGCTTCTCGACGATGTCCTTCGGCTTGCCCCCTCCCGCCGAGATGATCGCCGAGAGCCTCGCCCCGCCGCGGAGCTTGTTCTGTATGGTGGCCGAATTCAGCATGTACAGCCACTGGGTCGAGGCCAGCTCGTTGACGCGCTCGTTCTCCATCCCCGTGGCCCGCGCGGAACGTCCGAACAACGTCAAAAAGGGACTGGTCACGCTGCCGTCGGCCAACGTCACCGCGGGCCGGCCTCTGGGGATATACGTGAAAGGCTCCGGAACGGCGCTGCTGTACAGGTCCGAGCTGCCGGTAATGTCGTTGAGGGCATCGATCAACACTTCGGCTTCCACTCGCCGCAGAAGGTAGCTGGCGAAGTTGGCGGCCGCTTCCGGCTTCTTCGACCTCGAGACCGAGGAGAACTGGTACGCGGTCGAGGTCAGGATCAGCCGCTTGAGATGCTTCAGGTCGTAGCCGCTGGAGACCAGCTCCTTCTCCAGGTAGGCCAGCAGCTCCGGGTTGCTGGGTGGGTTGTCGGCTCGAATGTCGTCCGGCTCGTGGACGATGCCGCGCCCCATCACCCACGCCCAGGTACGGTTGACGATGGCCTTGGCGAACCAGGGGTTCTTGGGCTGAATCAACCACTCGGCGAAGGCCTCTCGCGGATCCCGGTTCGGCGGAACCGTCGTCTTCTTGCCGTCCGGAAAGACCGCCGCCAGCGGCCCGTTCTCGGTCAGCGGCTTGGCCAACGCCTGCGGGATCTGGTTGGTGATGGTCACGGACTTGGCGACGGCAGGGATCCCCGGGGCCGTGCTGCCGGGCACGGCGGTCGAGTTGAGGGGATCCCAGAAGACGATCTCCTCTTTCCACTCGCTGGTGGGCTTGTAGCCGACCTGGGAGAAAAACGCCGCCATGCCCTCGCGACGGTCTTTCGGCCAGGAGTGGAGCCGGGTGGCCATCAACGCCAATCCCACGGACGAGGCGATGCCCTCCGGAGTCTTGTTCTGGATGGCGCGGTAGAAGTTGACCGGGCCGACGCGGAAATTGCTTCCACTGGAGGTGAGCAGCTCTCGGGCGAACCGGTCGTAGGGCTTGTTCCGGGCGATCGATTCCCACACCCAGCGGTGATAGGCCTGCGCCGCGTTGGGCCAGACCTTCACGGGGAACTCCGCCTTGACTCTCAGGATATCACTCCATTTCATCGCCCAGTAATCGACATGGGCAGAGTGGTTGAGCAGCCGGCCGATCAGGGCGACGCGTTTGTTCTTGTCCGAACTCTCAATAAACGCCCTGGCCTCCTTTGCGGGGGGCAGCGTGCCGGTCAGGTCCAGGTAGGCCCGGCGGAGAAACACCGCGTCGGAGCAGAGGGCCGGCTGGATACCCAACGCCTTCAGCTTCGCGAAGATGATCCGATCGATCCCGTTGGAGGGCTTCGGCGGATCGGGACTCTCCATAACGCTTGCGATCCTCCCGGCGGCGACCAGCCGGTACAGCACGGTCTTGGCCTGCTGGGCCAGGGCGCGCTTGCCGTCGGCGACGTTTCTGGCGGCCACGTACGCCGCCCGCGCTTTTTCCGCGTTCGCCTTCAACGGAACGGCCGCGGCCTCCGCCGCCTTGGCCGCCTTCTCGTCCGCCACGTGGGTCTGCTTGGCGGCGGCGATCCGCTTCTTGAGATTCGCCAGGTGCGCTGTGGCCGACTTGCTCCGCGCTTGGGCCCGGACCAGCGCTTGCGCGGCGGCGTTGGCCCGAATCGTCGCCTGCTCCAGCGCGTTCTGCTTCGGGGTCAAAGCTGCCTTGGCCGCATAGGCCGCCTTGCGCTTGGCCGCGGCTTGTGCCGCAGCCTGCCTGCTTGCCGTGTCGAGTTGGAGGAGCTCCTTGGCCGCTTCGCGGGCCGCCTGGTTGGCGGCCGTGGCGGCGGCCAGCCGCTTCCTGGCGTTCGCCGGGGCCTGGTCAGCCGATGTCTTCTTCGCCTGCGCCGCCGTCAGCTTCTTCGCGGCGGCCGTCGCCCGGGTCTGCGCCGCCTTCTCGCCCTGCTGCGCCTTGGTCAGGGCGACCTTGGCCGCGCCGGCCGTCTTACGCTTGGCGGCAGCGGCGGCGGCGGCCTGTTTCTTCGCCGCGGCCGACTTGGCGGGATCCGCGGAGACCTGCTTGGCCTTGGCCGCGGCGTCGCCGGCGGCCTTCTCGGCTGCCGCCGAAGCCGTGGTGGCGGCGGTGACCTGGCTGCTGGCCTTCGCCAGGGCTGTGTCAGCGACCTTCTTCTGCGCGGTCGCATCGCTCAACTCTTTTGTGGCGGCGGCGGCCCGGGCCTGCGCTTGTTGCACGGCTTGCCGTGCCGCGGCGACCGCGGCCGCGGCGCCCGCAGCGGCTTTGCGTCTGGCGGCCGCCTGGGCGGCGGCCTGCCTCTTCGCCTTCGCGATCTTCTCGAGATCCTGGGCCGCCTTCTCGGCCGCTGCCGAAGCCGTGGAGGCAGCGGCCAGTTGCTTCTTGGCATCCGCCAAGGCAGAGGCGGCGAGTTGGGCTTGCTTCGTCGCCTGGTCGAGCGTCTGCGCTGCGGCTTTGGCCCGTTGCTGCGGACCTTTGTGGGCTGCCTGTGCCCGGGCCAGGGCCGCCTTGGCCGCGTCGGCGGCCTTGCGCTTGGCGGAGGCCTCGGCGGCAGCCTGCTGCTTCTGCTCCTTGGACCTGCCGGCACGCTGGACCATCGCCCTGGCGACGCCCTCGGCGCGCTGGGCGGCCCCCTCGGCGGCCTGGAACGCTGTCGTGGCGGCGGCCAGTTGCTTCTTGACGTTCGCCAGGGCCGCGTCGGCCGACTTCTTCTGCGGCCCGGCTTGCGTCAGCGTCTCTCCGGCCGCCGCAGCCTGAGCCTGTGCCAGTTTCTCGCCCTGTTGCGTTTGAGCCGAGGCCGCCTTGGCCGCCTCGGCGGCCTTGCGCCAGGCAGCGGCTTCCTCGGCCGCCTGTTTCTTCTCCACGCCCGACTTGCCGGCATCCGCCGCGAGTTGCTTTGCCCTGGCGGCGGCGGCCTGCGCAGCCTGCTCGGCGGCCCGGGAAGCCGCGACGGCCGCGACCACACGCTTCTTGGCGCCGGCCAGGGCCTCATCGGCCGACTTCCTCCGCGCCGGGGCGCCGGCCAGGTTCTTGGCGGCCGCGGTCGCCCGGGCCTGCGCTTGCTCGACCTTCCGCTGTGCCTGGGCCAAGGCGGCCTTGGCCGCGACGGCGGCCTTGCGCTTGGCAGCGGCCTCGGCTACGGCCTGCTGCTTCTGCGCTTCGGAGACCTCCTTGGCGTTGGCCTGGGCGGCCGACGCGGCCCGCTCGGCTGCCTGGTATGCCGCCGTGGCGGCGGAGAGTTGCTTCTGGACGCCGGCCAGGGCCTTGTCGGCTGCCCCTTTCCGCCTCTGGGCTTCGGCCAGGGCCTTGGGCGCGGCGAGGGCCTGGGCCGCAAGCGCCCGCTCGGCCTGGCGCGCTCGGGTCACGACAGCCCTCGCCGTGTTGGCCGCTCTGCGCCTGGCGGCGGCTCGGGCCGTGGCCAGGCCGGCTTCTGCAGCGAGCTTGTTGGCCGCGTCGGAGGCGGCCTTCGCGGCGGCTTTCGCCTGTCGAGCGACCTTCTCGGCCGCATCGTACGCCTGCTGCAAGGGCAGCGCGGCGGCCTTGGCGGCGGCCAACGCCTTGTCCAGGGGGGGCTTGGCCTGGGTCGCGTTGGCCAGGGTCTTGACGGCAAGGGGCACGTTGGCCTCGGCCTGCTTCAACTCCTTCACGCCCGGCTCGCCCGAGAGGTTCTTCGCATTCGTGGCCTTCTGTCGCGCTGCGTTGGCCGCCTTCCTCGCGCCGGCGTACGCCGCGTCGGCCTTCTGCAAGGCGACTCTCAGGGGGACAACCGCGGCCTCCGCCGCCTTGGCTGCTTTTTCGGCCGCGTCGTAGGCGGCCTTCGCCTTGGCCTCCGCGCTTGTCTCGGCCTTCCCGCTCGCCTTGGCCCCCGCTCCGGCCGACAACGAGCCGGACGATGCCAGCAGGAACACGACAAGTGCAATCGCCTTGGTCTTCATCACGAGTCACCTCAAACCTGGGCTGAGTTCGACACAGGCCTTCCGGCTTGCTCGGGAGACATGTCGTCTTCCCGGAAACCAACGCGCGTCATGTGCAACGCGAATGCGAGTTCCATGGCTCGTACTCGGCCGAGCCACCAGCGGGGCTCGTCGCCAGGATACGCGGAATTCCTGGCTCATGGATCGCTTTCCGAGACAGACCCTTCAAATCTCGGCAGGACTGACAGATCTCGCCAGGATGGCCAGATCTCGCCAGGTGAACGCTCTCTGACTCCTCTCGGGACCATATCTTACAACGCCTAACCTATCCCCATCGTTTTCCTGAAACCACGCCTTCCTATTGTCGTTACCAGACCGCCTCCTTACAACCGTTTGTTCGACACTTCTCCCGGCCCAGCCTGACGCGGGCCGGCAAACACGTTGGCGGAGGTGCAGTAGTCCACCGACTTTGGGCCCGGACAGTTCCCAAACAGATCCGAGGGGCTTGACAGGATGAGATTGCCTGGTAAACTCTTATTTGAAAGCAGGTAACGAGGTTCAGGAGGCCGGCCGTTCTCCGACCGGTCTCTGCCAGCCGTCTCTCTGCCTTCCGGGTGGGCCGGCGAGGTCAGGTCCGCTGTCTTGCACGTCGTCTCGCTGGCTCAGTACGCCATGGGAGCCGCCCGCGGCTGGGCTGCCAACAGCCTCAACGCCCGGGTGCGTCTGACGGCGGACCACGACCAGCTCCGGGCAATTCCGGTTGAGCTACGCGACCGGCTGTAGGTAAACTGATCCCCTCACTGCCAATCTGCGAAGGAGTCGTGATGGACCGCCGAATGCTTCTTCCCACGGGTGTATGGGTTCTGTTGTGCATCGCCGTCCCGGTCCGTGCTCTCGAGGTGGAGGGCGGACTGGTTGTCTGTATCGGGGCGGATGCGTTGGAGAGCGTTTCCCGGGACTGGAAGAGGCCGGGCTGCGTGTTCCAGTGCCTCGAGACGTCGGAGGCCAAGGTGGCCGGCCTCCGCAGGAAGATCCTGGCCGCGGGATGCCATGGGAGAGTCTCGGCCGTTCGCTTCGACGGGAAGCACCTTCCGTACATCAACAACCTGGTGAACCTCGTGGTGGTGGCGGGTTCACCGTTCCAGGTTCCCCGGCGGGAGATCCTGCGGGTGCTGGCTCCCCACGGCACGGCGGTTGTCGATGGGACCAAGACGGTGAAGCCCTATCCGGAGAACATGGACGAGTGGCCGCAGTATCTGCACGGAAGCGACAACAACTGCGTGGCGCAGGATACGGTGGTCGGCCCGCCGCGGCACGTGCAGTGGGTGTCGGGGCCGGCCTGGACGCGCGCGCACATCGGGGCGGCGACCATCAGCAGCATGGTGTCTTCCGGCGGCCGGCTGTTCACGATCGAGGACCGCGAAACCGCCGAGAACCCGCTCCTGCCCGCCAGGTGGAAGCTGATCGCCCGCAGTGCCTTCAACGGCGTCGTGCTCTGGTCGCTGGACTACCCGCAGTGGGAGCAGGTGACCGTCTACATCAAGGACTTCCACGCCCAGATGCAGCGGCGGCTGGTGGCCGTCGGCAACACGGTCTACTGCACGCCGGGACTCCATGCGCCGCTGACCGCGCTGGACGCGGCGACGGGAAAGACCCTCCGCCAGTACAAGGGAACGAAGGACACGCAGGAGTTCGTCTATCACACCGGACGGCTGCATGCCATGGTCGGCGACCGGATGCACTTCTTCTATTACAGAGGCGCTGGGGCGGCTGCCAGGAGGAGGGGCAAAGGCAGGAAGAAGAGCACGAGGAAGGCCCCGGATGCCGCCAAGCCCGCGTCCGGCAATGCGTTCGGCGGCAACGGATTCCCCCTGAAGGCCTACAACCCGCAGACGCCAAACGTCCAGGACCCCACCTGTGCCATCGTGACCCTCGATGCCAAGAGCGGCAAGGAGCTCTGGCGAAGCCAGGACATTGTGCGCTACACCGGCTGCACGATGGCGCTGAAGGGAGACAAGCTGGTCTATCAGGGCGCGGAGGGCGTGTTCTGCCTGGACGCGACGACAGGCAAGGAGATCTGGGCGGTCAGGAAGGCGATCCCGTACGGACGGGGCAGCGCGCCCCACTCGCTGGTGCTCTCGGATGAGGCGGTCTACTCCGAGGAAGGCGGGAACGTGTACGCCTACTCCCTGGCCGACGGCAGCGCTTACTGGCCGAGGCCGATCCCCGCGCGCAAGGGCTACCAGGCGTCCACCGATCTGTTCATCGCCGCCGGCGCCCTGTGGATGTGCGGCTCCTGCAACAATCCCAAGGGAACGGTCCTGAAGAAGCCGACCGCCTTCGACCTGAAGACAGGCCAGCAGGTCAGGACGATCGACCAGATCCTCTCCAAGCCGATGGGGCACGACCGCTGCTACCGGAACTTCATCACGAAGCGCTTCTTCATCAACAGCAAGACCGGCGGCCCGGACTGCATGGACCTGGAGACCGGCACGGAGTATCCCACGCCCTTCGCGCGCCCCACGTGCAGCATGGGGGCGCTGCCCTGCAACGGGCTGATCTACTGCGGGCCCTGGTCCTGCCAGTGCCATCTTCCGACCGGCCTGCACAATTTCAACGCCTTCTACACCAACGAAGCGTCGCTGACGACCCAGGGGCAGGTCGTGAAGGTCGAGCGGTCGGTCCGCTTGGAGAGGGGGCCGGCCTACGGTAAGATCGGCCGATCCGGCGACGCGCCCTGGCCGACCTATCGGCAGGACGGCCGCCGGTATTCGGGCACCGCGGAGAACGTGCCGGCCAACGCCCTCAAGCCGCTTTGGAAGGCCCGGCTTGCGCTGCCCGCCAGTGCACCGGTGATTGCCGAAGGCAAGGTGTTCGTCGCCGAAATTGACGCGCACATCCTGCGCGCGCTGGACGCCGCCGACGGCAAGGTGCTGTGGGAGTACATCGCCGGCGGGCGGATCGACTCGCCCCCCACCTATCACAAGGGCCTGCTGCTGCTGGGCAGTCGCGACGGGTGGGTGCACTGCCTGCGGGCCTCCGACGGCGCGCTGGCGTGGCGGTTCCGCGACCTGCCCGACAAGAGGATCTGCGCCTTCGGTCAGTTGGAGTCGGCCTGGCCGATCCACGGCAGCGTGCTGGTCAAAAACGACACCGCCTACTTCTGTGCCGGGCGCAGCTCCTACCTGGACGGCGGGCTGTTCCTCTACGGGCTGGACCCCGCCACGGGCAAGGTCCGCCATCAGCGGCGGTTCTACGGTCCCTATGGAGAGGATGGCTTCCCCTCTTTCGTCGAACAGGGCAATCGTTCGGAGACGGAGGTGATTCTGGGAACGACCGCCGATGTCATGTGCAGCGAGGGCGACAAGCTCTACGTGCGGCACCAGGCGTTCGGCCTCGACCTGACCGACGCCGTGCCCGGCAAACATCTGCTCGCTTCGGCGGGCATGCTGGAATCGAAACGCCAGCATCGGGAGTACAAGCTGGTCAAGGAGAACTTCAACCATCGGAAGATGTGGACGACCCTCAAGACGGCATACCCCACGGGTGACATCATCGTCTCCGACGGCCGAGACTACTACTCCGTGTTCGGCCATCCGGTCAACCGCGGGACGAGCTGGAATCCGCGCGGCGGTTACGCGTTGATGGCCAAGACCCTCTCGGCCGGAACGTGGTCGAGCAAGTGGCAGGTCCAGATCCCCATCACCGGCAAAGCGATGGTCATGGCGGGCGACACGGTATTCGTGGCCGGCGCCCCGCTGGTGTTCGAGGCCGGCGACTTCGGGGCCACCTACGCGGGCCGCCGTGGCGGCGTTCTCCTGGCGATGTCGGCCAAGGACGGCGCGAAACGGGCTGAATACAAGCTCGACGTGCTCCCCGCCTGGGACGGCCTGGCCAGCGCCTACGGCAAGCTCTTCATTGTCAATCAGGACGGCGGGATCGAATGCTGGGGCTCGGAGTGAGTTCCCCCTGCTGCTCGAGGGACCTTCGCGAGGTGTGTGTTCGGTATCCGGTGGGCCGATGAGGGCCCACGGCGAGGGTCTCGTTCCGCTGTGGGTCGAATGGGAGAAAGGCGCGTGATGGTCCTGGGGCTTCATTACACGATCTGGGTGGTTCTGGCAGTGTACCTCTCCGGCATGCTGCTGCTGGGCTGGTGGAGCAAGCGTCGCGCGCAAGACCGGGAGGGGTACCTGCTGGGCGGGCGGCGGTTCGGCGTGGGCATGATGGTGATGCACGCGTTTGGCGCGGGGACCAATCCCACCGACACCAGCGGCGTGATCAGCAAGAGCACCGGCGTGGGGGCAGCGGGGATCTGGGTCTCCTGGATGTGGATGTTCGGCACGCCGTTCTACTGGCTGATCGCCCCGATCATGCGCCGCATGCGTTGCCTGACGATGACCGACTACTACGAGGAGCGGTTCGGCCGGCCCGCGGCGGTGCTGTATACCCTCGTCGCCAGCGTGGGGATGACCATCTTCTTCGGCGGGGTGCTGCTGGCCACCACCAGGACCGTGATCGGCATGATGGGCAAAGCCGGCGCGCCCGATGCCGAAGCGTGGTTCTTCGGCATCCTGATCGTCACGACGGTCGTGTTTGTCCTGTACGGGTACTGGGGCGGCATCGTGGCGGCCGTGCGGACCGACATGGTGCAGGGGTTGATGATCATCGTGCTGTCCTTCCTGGCGATCCCGCCGGCGCTGAAGCTGGCGGGGGCCGGCGGGATCGGCCCGATGCGCGACAACCTGGCCCGAGCGTCGAAGGCGGTCAACGACGCCCTCGCCTCCGCGCGAACGCAGCACGCCGCCGGCGATGTCGAGGGCATGCTCCAGACGTTGGAATCCGCCAAGGGCTACGAGCCGGCCGGGACGATCCGCAGCGTGCTGAGCCTGTGGCACGCCGACGCCGACGACCCCGCCCGCCGGTCGGCCAACCGCGCCCGGGCGGCGGGGCTGCTGGCCCGGGCCAAGCCGGTCGACTACCTCAGCGTGTTCAACCCCGCCGAGTTCAGCCTGGCCTCGGTGATCCTGCTGTGCGTCACCGCGCCGCTGACCGCTCTGGCCCTGCCGCACCTGATGAGCGTCACCGCCGCCGGACGGACGGAATGGGAGGGGCGGCTGGGCTTCACCGGCGGGAATCTGCTCAAGCGGATCTGCACGATCGGCTGGAGTGTGTTGGCGATGTGCTGGCTGGCGCACCTGATCGGGCAGGGGCGGGCGACGTCTCCGGATGCGGCCTTCGGCGACGCGATCCGCGCGCTGTTGCCGCCGCTGCTCCAGGGCCTGATGCTCGCGTGCGTGATGGCCGCCAGCATGTCCTCCGGCGATGCCGTGCAGGTCACCGTGGCCGGGCTGTTCACACAGAGCATCTACCGGCGGTACGTCAATCCCCGGGCCGACGAGCGGCAGTCGGTGCGGTTCACCAAGATCGTCGGCGTCGCGGTGATCGCGGTGAGCCTGGCGTTCGCGATCGCGATGCGCAGCAACCTGGTGCGGGCGATCATCCTGTACTTCAACGTGTTGGCCGCGATCGGGATCTCGACGGCGTTGGGCATTCTGTGGCGGCGAATGAACCAGACGGGCGTGTTCTGCGGAACGATCGCCGCCATGGCCGTACTGATCGCCAGCCGCGCCGTCCCGGGTGTGTCCCGGGAGATGACGTACGGCGGCTTCCTGGCCGCGGGCGTCGTCTTCGGCGTTCTGGGCAGCCTGATGTCCAAGCCGCCCGATCCGCAGCGGATCGAGCGATTCCTCAAGAGGATCTACGTCCCGATCGGGCGGGAAGACCGACTGGACCTGCCGCTGGACCAGGCCGTCCCGCCCGACAAGCGCCTCCTGACCGCGGGCGGGCTGTTCCTGGTCAAGCCCTCCCGACAGTCCTGGGTGGGATTCCTGGTCACGCTGGCCGTCTGTATCGCGTGCGTCGCCGTGATGCTGTCCCTGTTGGGGATCTGACGCGATGTTGACCAAGACGGTCTTGCCAGCGTCTCCTGACGAGGTAGAATCGTCCCGATGGCACGGAGCAGTCTGCATGCGGACGATTGGCCGCGAAGAAGTCAGGAGGCCCCCTCCATGAACAAGTCACAACACAGCAGGGCTGCGTGCACACGTCGTGAGGCGCTTGGCATCCTGGGCGCAGCCGGCGCGGCGATCGCCCTGCCGACAGTCGTGCCGGCGACGGTCTTCGGCAGCAACGCGCCGTCCAACCGGATCACCGTGGGCATGGTCGGCATGGGCCGGCAGGCGCGCGGGGTGAACCTCAAGACGCTGCTGCACATGGACGACGTGCAGGTCGTCGCCGTCTGCGACGTCGACCGATGGCGACTGGACAACGCGAAGAAGAGCGTGGACGCCTTCTACAAGAACAGCGATTGCAGGGCCCACGCGGACTGGCGGGAGCTGATCGCTCGCGAGGACATCGACGCGATCATGAACTCCACGCCCGACCATTGGCACGTGCCGATCTCGATCGCGGCCGCGCGCCTGGGCAAGCATGTCTCGTGCGAGAAGCCGCTGACGCTCTCCATTGCCGAGGGGCGCGCCCTGGCTGACGCCGTCAAGAAACACGGCGTGACGTTCCGCACCGACAGCGAGTGCCGCTCGCACGCCTACATGCACAAGACGGCCGAACTGGTGCGCAACGGGTACCTGGGCAGGATCAAGCGGCTGGAAGTGGGCGTGCCGGCCGGCGACAGGCCCGGCGGCAAGCCCGGACCGATGCCCGTACCGGCGGAGCTGAACCACGACATGTGGCTCGGCCCGGCGCCGAAGAAGCCGTACTCCGTCGACCGCGTTCATCCGCCGAAGTCGTACGGCCGGCCCGGGTGGATGCGCTGCCGCGACACGTGCGAGGGCATGATCACGAACTGGGGAACGCACGTGATGGACGTGGCCCAGCAGGTCAACGATACCGAACACACCGGGCCGGTCTCCATCGAAGGGACGGGGCGTTACCCGGCGGCCGGCTCGGGGCTCTGGAACGTGCTGCTCGATTTCCGCGTGCAGTACCGCTACGCCAACGGCGTGGTCATGGACTACCTCATCGACAAGGCCGGCGCGTACCTGCGGGTCGAGGGCGAGGACGGCTGGATCCAGGCCAACTGGCACCGGCGAGGCGGCTTCCAGGCCAGCGACAAGAGCATCCTGCGGACGAAGCTCAAGGACAGCGACCTGCGGCTGCCGCAGCGCGGCGACAAGGAGGACTTCATCCACGGGATCAAGAACAACGCCCCCACCATGGCCGACGCGGAGGTCGGTCACCGCACGTGCAGCCTCGGGCAACTCGCCCACATCGCCATTCAGACGGGCCGGAAGCTCCAGTGGGACCCGAAGAGAGAACGGTTCGTCGGCAACGAGGCCGCCAACAAGCTGCTGAGTCGGACCTACCGGGAGCCGTGGGGGCTGGACATCAAGGTCCCCTCCGCCGGTTCGTGAGCCGCGTCGGAGCACTACGGCCGCCCTGCGGTCGAGGACGGCGATTCCCGTGACAGGAGACTCGCACTGATCACGAGCAGGCAGAGACTGACGGCGATGCTCGAGGGTAAGCGGCCCGACCGTTGGCCGTTCGTGCCATCCGTCTACGAGCACGGGGCGGCGCTGATCGGCGGGAGCCCCGGCGAGGTCAGCCGCGACGCGACGCTCATGGCGGAAGCCGCCATCGAGGCCCGCAGCCGCTACCAGCACGACCTCGTGACGGTCGGCATCGATATCTACAACATCGAGGCCGAGGCGTTCGGCTGCCGCGTAAGCTCCGGCGAGGGCAGCTCGATCCCGGGCGTGACGACCCACCCGCTCGCCGATGACGGCGAGAGCCGGATCGACGCCCTCGACATCCCGCAGCCGGGTCCGTCGAACCGCCTGGGCCTGATCGCGGACGCCTCGCAACAGGTGATGAAAGCCCTCGGAGAGGAGGTTTGGGTCTACGCCTGCATGTGCGGCCCGTTCTCGCAAGCGGTCGAGCTGCGAGGCTTCGAGCAGTTCATCACGGACCTCTACACCTCGCCGGAGACGGCGCACAACCTGCTGGAGAAGACCACTGCGCTGACCGGGCAACAGGCCGAGCGGCTGTCCCGACAAGGTTGCGGCGTTTACCTGTACGAGTCTTGGGCGACGCTGCCGCTGATCGACCCAGGCATCTTCGGCTCGTGCGTCGTGCCGTACAACCGCCGGGTCATCTCGGCCGTCCGACGCGGCTTCGAAACCCCCCCGCCGGCGATCGTCATGGGCGGCGACACGTCGATCCTGATGGACTTCTTCCTGGCGGCGGGCACGTCGCTGGTGGTCGCCGACTTCAACACCGACTTCGACTTCGTTCGCAGGAACACCGACGGAAAGGGCATCCTCGTCCGCGGCTGCGTCGACCCCAAGCAGATCGAGCGGGCGCAGTGGGACGACCTCGCCCGCGCCGTCGAAACGCTCGCGCGGAAGGGGCGAGGCATGGGCAACTTCCTCTGGGGCTGCGGCTGCGTGTCCTACGACACCCCTGCCGGGCACGTCCTCCGGTTCAAGGAGATGTGCCTTCGCGCCGGCCAGGGCGCGTAGTTGCCCCTCCCGACGCTGACCGCGCGGGCTGTGATAGCGGAACACCGAGTTCGGTGCTCTCACAAAGGCCGAACAGGCAGGGGTCTCGCCCACGCCGTTTGCCCGTGGGCCGTTCTGTCTGCGGCGACCCCGGAAGGGATGAACTGGATGACAAGACCAACCGGATTCATTTTGGCTGTATGCGTACTGCTGAGTGCACCGCCGGCGCGGGCCCGGACGGCAAAGGAGATCCTCGATGCGACGGGAGTGACCGGCGGACTGGTCGTCCACGTGGGGTGCGGCGATGGAAAGCTGACCGCGGGCCTGCGAGTCAACGATCGCATCGTGGTCCATGGCCTGGACGCCGACACGAGGAACGTGGCAGCGGCGCGCAAGACCGTTCGCAGGGCCCATCCCGTGGCGAAGGTGTGGGTGGATCGGCTGGAGGGCGAGGCCCTCCCCCATGCCGAGAACATGGTCAACCTGCTGGTCTCCGAGGACCTGGGCGCCGTGACGATGGCCGAGGTCATGCGCGTACTCGTGCCGCGCGGCGTGGCGTACGTGAAGACGGGCGGCCGGTGGGTGAAGACCGCCAAGCCCTGGCCCGGAGAGATCGACGAGTGGACGCACTGGCAGCATGGGGCGGACGGCAATCCGGTGGCGCGTGACGCGCAGGTTGGCCCGCCGCGCCGGCTCAAGTGGCAGGCCGGGCCGCTCTGGATGCGGTCCCACGACAGCGTGCCGAGCCCGACGGCACTGGTGTCGGCAAGGGGGCGCATCTTCTACATCGTCGACGAGGCCCCCGCGAGCATGGACGGCTCGGCTCCGGACAAGTGGGCCCTGGTCGCGCGGGATGCCTTCAACGGCCTGCCCCTGTGGCGAAAGCCCATTGACTCGTGGGGCTGGCGGAGCTGGGCGCGGCGATTCACCGTGCGCTTCACCATGCCCACCCACGTGCCGCGCCGTCTCGTGGCCGTGGGAGACCGGGTGTACGTCACGCTGGGCTTCAACGCTCCGCTGACCGAACTGGACGCCGCGACGGGCGAGGTGCTGCGAACGTTCAAGACCACGCAGTTCACCGATGAGATCCTCTGTGACGACGGACTGCTCATCGTCGCGACCAACAAGGGATTCCAGAAGCCCGGTCCCAGGGACGGACCCTCCCCCGAACCGGTCCGCAAGTCGGTAGCCGCCATCGACGCGAAGACCGGCGAGATGCGATGGAAGGTGGGCGACTACGTGGGGCTGCGGTCCAAGACCGGGCCGATGGAACGCATCAGCCACCTGAGCATGACCGCAGGTGGCGGGAAGGTGTTCTTCGTCGACGGCCGGAAGCTCATCGCCCTTGACCAGGCCGACGGCAGCGAGGCGTGGCGCGTCGACCGGCCCGAAGTGCCCGAACACAAGATGCGCTACAATATCCGCTTCACCGACATGTGCGCGACGCTCTACAACGACGGCCGGCTGTTCCTCACACAGGTCGATCCGGGCTCCAAGCGCGTCGGATGGCGCGAGGTCAACGCCAAGGTCCACGCCTTTGACGCGGCCACGGGCAAGGAGATATGGAACCGCCAGTGTTCTTCGTGGGGCTGGGGCCATCACGCCGACCTCTTCCTCCGCAAGGGCCTGGTCTGGGTGACGGGCTACAAGAACGACATGGTGATGGGCCTGGACCCGAAGACGGGCGAGATCAGGCAGGAGGTTTCTAACCGCAAGGCCTTCGACAACGGGCACCATCACCGGTGTTACCGCAACCGGGCCACGGAGCGTTTCGTCGTGACGAGCTATCGCGGGATCGAGTTGATCGACTGGGACTCGGGCGAGACGGCCTTGCAGCACTGGGTGCGCGGCACGTGTCGGCTGGGCGTGATGCCCTGCAACGGGCTCATCTACGCCACACCCCATCCCTGCGAATGCTACATCACCTCGAAGCTCAACGGCTTTCTCGCCCTGGCGCCAAAGCGAGCAACGAAGCCCGAAGCCACAGGCGGTCCGCGTCTGGAGAAGGGCCCCGCGTACGACAGCGCGAATCCGCAGTCCACCGTCCGGGACCCGCAATCGGGATGGAGCATGTACCGTCGTGATGCAGCACGCAGCGGCTCGACGCCGCAGAGGGTCCGCACGCCGCTGAGAACGGCCTGGCAGGCGAAAGTGGGAGGAGTGCTCACCAGCCCCGTCGCCGCTGACGGCCGAGTGATCGTCGCGAGCAAGACGACGCGCAGCGTCGTCTGCCTCGCCGCCGGCAGCGGGACCGAGCGATGGCGCTTCACCGCAGGTGGATCACTCGACACCCCGCCGACGATCGCGGCCGGGCGCGTGGTGTTCGGCTGCATGGACGGCTCGGCGTACTGCCTGCGCGCGACCGACGGCGAGTTGGCCTGGCGGTTCCGGGCGGCACCGGCAGAGAGGCTCGTCGGGGCGTTCGGGTCGCTCGAGTCGGCCTGGCCCGTCCACGGCAGCGTGCTGGTCGATGGCGGAAGGGTCACCTTCACCGCGGGCCGGTCGTCATTCCTCGATGGCGGGGTATTCGCCTACACGCTGGACCTGGAGACGGGCGAGGTGCTCGCCCGGGAAACGATCGCCAGCGACCACGACATGCCGATAGGCGTCGGCACGAAGCCGGTGGTCGACACCGGCGTGCTGTCGGACCTGCTGGTGGCCCACGCGGGAAAGACGTACCTGCGCCAGCGCCCGCTGTTCAGCAAGGGGCTGACGGCCGACAGGCCCATGCACCTGCACTCGACCAGCGGCCTGCTGGACGACAGTTGGTTCCACCGCACGCGCTGGTGGCTCGGCGGGGTGGCGATGGCGGAGTACTTCGTCTTCAGCGACGCGCACCTGTACGGCGTGCGGGCCAGGCGGGCCATCGGCGGGTACGGCCTGCACTTCGCGCCGGGAGCCGAGGGCTTCGACCTGTTCGCCTCGGCCCGCCCCGCGATGCCGCAGCCCAAGCTCGAGCCTCTCCCCGCCGCCAGGCGCAGAGGCGAGACGGACCCCGCGGACAAGCGGAAGAAGAGGGCCGCGAAGCCCGCACGGTTCAAGGTCGCCAAGCCGAAGGACATCTGGTGCATCAAGGTCCCTGTCCGCATCAACGCGATGGTGCTGGCCGGCCGGACGCTCATCGCCGCCGGCACGCCGGACCTCATCGTGCCCGGCGACTCTTGGGCCGCCTACGAGGGCCGCCATGGCGGCCGCCTGCTCGTCGTCAACGCCGCCGACGGGAAGGTCCAGGGCGAGATCAAACTCCCCGCCCCGCCCGTACTGGACGGCCTCGCCGCTGCGAACGGACGCCTGTTCATGTCCGCCGGAGACGGCAAGGTGGTCTGCTTCGGCGCGAAGTGAAAGACGCATCCGGCCGGTCGAACATGGGGGGCAGCGCCGTCGGTCCATCTACTGCTGAAAGCCGGGACGCCCTGTTGCTGCCGACTCAGCCATCCGGCCAGGGCTGCGACGATGGACTGCCATGTCTGGCAGACCATGTGCAGCCTTCCACCGTCTCATCTGCCACCACGGCAGGCCGAACAGGTCCCGTCGAAGTGATGGGGAACTACTTGCCGCCGAGGGATCCTGGACGCGGCTGAGTCCTGGTGCCATACGGCCGCGCCCGGCTGGCAGGGGGCCTCAGGCGCCAAGATCCCCGTCAAGACGGGCGGCCTCTCCAGGCTTGAGCGTCAACTCCACGACTCGCTCTCCGTACCGCACCTTGCCTGTCTTGAGCCTGCTGCTGCGAAGGGCCGCTGCGGTAAGCTTGCCGTCTTTCCACTGGATGTCCACCTCGAACCCGCCGCGGGCGCGGAGGCCCTTCACCGATCCGGTCGGCCAGGCCTTCGGCAGGGCGGGCAGCAGATGGACCTCGCCGGTATGGGACTGTAGCAACATCTCGGCCACCCCTGCTGTGCCGCCGAAGTTGCCGTCAATCTGAAACGTCCTGCCCGGCCAGCATCCATTCCAGAGATTCGGAAACGCATTCCGACCGATCAGCCGGTTGAGATACCAGTGGGCCTTCTCGCCGTCCCGCAGACGAGCGTAGAAGCACGTCTTCCAGGCGTTGGACCAGCCAACGTCCCCCGCGAAGCCCCGGGCAGTCAGCGAGACCTTGGCGGCGGCGGCCAGCTTGGGCGTGGCCACCGGCGAGATCTGTCGGCCGGGATACAGCCCGAACAAGTGCGACACGTGGCGGTGGGTGTCCTTGGGGTTGTCGCGGTCGACCATCCACTCCTGCAACTGGCCCCACTTGCCGATCCTCGGGACCAGCAGCCGACGGCGCAGGGACGTCACCTTACGGCGGTAGTCGTCGTCGACCCCCACCGCCTCGGCCGCCTCGATGTAGTTGGTGAACACGTCCCATACGATCTCCTGATCGTAGGACACGCCGTCCTCGGTCGGCCCGTGCTCGGGCGACCAGCCTTTGGCGACAACCAGCGTTCCGTCGGGCAGCTTCTTGAGGGCATCTTCCCAGAACTGGCAGACTTCTTTCAGGATCGGGTAGGCCCGCCTGGCCAGGTACTCGCGGTCCTGGCCGAACGCGTAGTGCTCCCAGAGGTGTTGGCAGTACCAGGCGCTGCCGGGCTTGTTCCATCTCCAGCCATGCCCGCCGAAGATGTTGTGAGACGTGCGCACCGTCCACCCGCGCGCCTTGCCGAACTGCCCGGAGGCGAGCGTGGCCTTGCGGCTGGGCTCGCGCAGGTCCTCGATCATCGAGATCAGCGGGACGTGGCACTCGGCGAGGTGGGTCGGCTCGGCCGGCCAGTAGTTCATCTGGATGTTGATGTTCGTGTGGTAGTCGCTGTGCCACGGTGGCGAGTTGCTGCGGTTCCACAGCCCCTGGAGATTGGCCGGCAGGCCCCCGGGGCGGGAGCTGCCGATCAGCAGATAACGCCCGTACTGGAAGTAGAGGCTCTCCAGCTCAGGATCGGCGGCCCCCTTCTTGTACGCCGCGAGGCGCTCGTCCGTCGGCAGGAGGGCGGCCTTGGGCTCCGTGGCCCCCGTGACGAGGTCGACGCGGTTGAACAGGCCCTGGTGGTCTCGTACGTGGGCCGCACGTAGGGCGCCGTACGGCTTCGCGGCGGCCGCTCGAAGCTGCGCCGTGACTCGCTTGTGCGGAGGCCCCCGACGGTGCCCCTTCCCGTAGTCGGCGAGGTAGTTCGTCCCGGCCGCCAGGAGGATCGTCACGCTGTCGGCGCCCGTGAAGGCCACGGCGCCGTCGCCGGCCTTCACCGCGCCGCCGCTGTGGAGGACCTTCACCTGCGTTTCGTAGAGCAGGCCGTTGTTCAGTTTGCCGGAACAGGTCAGCCGATCCCTCTCGGCGACGACCTTCGCGCCATGCCCGTCGGCCAGCCGGACGGCGCCGGTGTGGCGGCCGGGGGCGTCGGCGGTGAGGCGAATGACCATGATCTGGGCGGGATGGCTGACGAAGTACTCTCTCCGGTATCGGACGCCGCAGGCCGAGTACGACACGCTCGCGAGGGCCTGGCGAATGTCAAGCTGCCGGCGGTAGCCCTCATGGTCGCCTTGGCCCGCCAATTCGATGTGCAGATCGCCGAGGGTCTGATAGGCGCCCATGGTCCGGTAGTTTCCCGAGGGATTCCCGTCGCCGGTCCACAGGCTGTCTTCATTGAGCTGGACCTGGTCCCTCTCGACACCGCCGAAGACCTTCCCCCCAAGCCGGCCATTGCCGATCGGCAGCGCCTGCTTCTCCCAGTCCCGCGCGGGCTCCCGGTACCACAGGATGAACCTGCCCGGCGATGGGTGCGGCCCGCTTGCCAGCGCCGAGCCGCCGGCCACAGTGCAGACCACCCAGGCCGCGAGGCCCGCCAGGACCTTCCGGAATGCGTCCATGTCCATTCTCCCGTGCGTCGAAGAAGGTCGGCCTTCATGTCCGACGCGGCCGCGCCTCCGTGCCCGGCACCGGGACCACGCCTTCCTTCGGAATCTCCACGCTGCCCTTTTCGAAGTCCTCCGCCGTGGGCTTCAGCGTCAGGTTGTACAGGGCCGGGGCGTTCTTCTCGCTGACCATCATGTCGTCCCAGCGGAGGAGCTTGCCCGAGTACGTGGCCTCCCGGCCGAGGACGGCGGTCGCGGAGGACAGGGCGACGTTCTTCGCCTGATCGAGCGGGCGGCCCTTCAGGACGTGGTACAACGTGTTGACCTGCTCCTGAAGATGTCCGCTGCGCTGAACGGGCAGATCGGCCGGCCAGGGGGACTCCTTCGGCGTCGCCCGGTCGCTGCCGCTGGTGTGGCCGTTCTGATAGACCAGATCGTGCCCGACCCAGTTCCAGCAGCCGCTGATCTGGCGGCACATGCTGTGGATGTGCACGCCGTCGCCGTAGTCGTAGTCGATGCTGAAGAAGTCGTACATGTCCCCCGCGGGCCTGCGCGCTCGCCCGCCGAAGCCGGCCGCGGCCACTGGCGGGCGACCCGCGAACCAGTTCGCGATGTCGATGTTGTGCACGTGCTGCTCGACGAGGTGATCGCCCGACAGCGAAAGCCAGTTCTGCCAGGACGCGATGAGGTCCTCCGGCTTGGTCGGCCGAATCGGCTCGTGACGGAAGAAGTGACGCGAGTTGAACGCGATCCGCCCCGCCAGCAGCTTGCCCAGCGCGCCTTCCACGGCGACGGCCTGGTGGGTGTCGACGTACGGCCGCTGGTGTCGCATCTCCGTGCCCGTGACGACGACCAGGCCCTTCTTCCGGGCCGCCTCGCCCGCGGCGATCACGCGCCGACAGCCCGGCGGGTCCACGGCGACCGGCTTCTCGATGAACACGTGCTTGCCTGCCTCGATGCACGCTTCCAGGTGCAGCGGGCGAAACAGCGGCGCCGTCACCAACAGCACGAGATCGACGTCCGTGGCGATCAACTTCCGATACGAGTCCGCCCCGCCGAAACAGCGGTCCTTCGGCAGATCGTACAGACGGCCGGCACGCTCGGCCCGGTCCTTGAAGTAGTCCGCCGTCGCGGTGACCTTCGCGTCGACGCCCACCACCTTGCCCGCCCTCACGCACGAGCTCAAGGCCCCCTTGCCTCGCCCCCCGCAGCCGACGAGGCCGACCTTGAGGGCCTTGACCTTCCCCTTGGCCGAGGCGCCCGCAATGGAAAACGCCCCCGCCGACGCGGCCGCCGCCAACGCGCCCTTCATCAGACTCCGCCGGGACACTTGTGCCTTCCTGGACATGTGCATTCTCCTTGTGCCGGGGGAGGCCCTGCGATCACTCGCGGTCTCGCGGCCGGCTCTCCCGATCGCACCGGCCCGCAGCCGCGATGCCACACAGATCCCTCGGCCGGGGTCTCCCAAGTCGTCCTTGGTCGACGACTGCCGTCGGCCTCTCTGAGGATTCTACCGTTGATCCCGCGCTCAGCAAGCGCTCCTATTGCTCGACGACGAGGTCATCTCGCCGTTTCCGGGCCATGATCTTCTCCTCCTCCCGGCCCGGTTGGTCCGCGACCGCCGTGAGCCCGGCTCGGCCGACCGGTTCGGCGCTCCATGCCGACGGCCACGTCACCGAAGATCCTGATGCCCTCGGCCGGCCGTGACGAAATGCGCAAACAAGCACCTTCCCGTCGTCGTGCGAGTATGCATCGGATCGGCTTCAGGGCTCGTGGTTACTTCTTGCCGCTAACCGGCGCGGCCGGGCCGGCCTCGGTGGGAGCTGCACGGGCCTTCAACAGCTTCCCGATCTCCGCCAGCGTCTTGAGGCTCGAGGGCACGATCCTGCCACTCCGATCGGGACCGACGTTGAGCAGGAAGTTGGAGTTCCTGCTGTGCGCCTTGGCCATGTGGGACATGACGCCCTTTGCACTTCCGGAGCGAGACCCCTTCTTCCAGAACCACTTCTGTTCCAGTTTCCAGCATGTTTCGCCCGGTGCCTTGTTGTCTTCCGGGAAGTGCCTCAGCTCCTTCACGGCAATGTCCACGAACGGCGTGCCCTTCTTACCCCAGTTCCACCAGTTCGAGCTGGCGATGACGTTGGGGCGTGCACCTCTGATGACAGGCAGGATCTCACTGGC
>Ga0180437_10001337_pt1 | contig 42499 bp, 42 predicted proteins | sample SS_ome_4_FD_132410 | JGI IMG/M metagenome (GOLD analysis project Ga0180437, IMG submission 132410) | Hypersaline lake sediment archaeal communities from the Salton Sea, California, USA - SS_3_D_1 metaG | ecosystem: Environmental > Aquatic > Non-marine Saline and Alkaline > Hypersaline >...
GACAGAGGCCGGGGGGCCTGTGCGCGGGCATCCCGTTGGCCGGGAGGAAAACGAACGTGAACGAGAAAAGCAAAGTCGGAACCGCGGCCACGCTGGCGGCAGCCGCGGCATTGGTGGCGCTGGCCTGCACCTGCAGCACGTGCGGCCTGAGCGATTTCTCGCTGCCGTCGCTGGGTGGCGGCGGCTCGGACGAGATCGCGGTGTACGAGGAGCTGCTGAAGCACGAATACGAGGACCCCTTCGACCCTGACCTGCTGGTCATGGCAGACGACGACGGCGACGGCCTGCCCGAAGCCACCTACCCGCTGACGGTGGAGGAGGAGGTCGCGCCGGGGGTGTATTTGGACCGCTGGCTGTACCTGGACCCCAACGGCGAGGACATCGACGGCACGCTGCAGCTGGTGCTGGAGAACACGACGGACGACCCGGTCGATGTGACCTTCGTGGACGAGATTCCCAAGAGCGTGCGGGAGCGCATCGAGCCGGGTGACATCCAGGTCGAGCCGCCGGTGGAGATCACCATCCTCGACGAGGACCCGCGCTACGAGCTGCGCGTGCTGGCCTTCGCGGCCAGAAAACGGCAGAAGATCGCGGAAGCGAGGGTGGACGCTGGCGGGCTGCTGACCAGCTTGTGGCTGCTGACTGCCACGCAGGAGGAGGTCGACAAGAAGGTGGCCGAGCAGATCGAATCCCATACGATGGACTTCCTGGTGCAGACGGCGCACTTCACCAGCCGCGAGTGGGATTTCCTGCGGCGGGCCGCCGAGTGCGCCGCGATGTCGGAGCCAGCGAGAGGCGAGGCCTACGACCCCAAGGCCCCTGCCCCGGAGACGGTGTTCTGCAACTGGGGGCTGCTGGCCGATTTCCCGGACAAGTTCACCACCGAGGTGTGCACCGAGCAGTCGATCCTGGGCTGGCCGCAGTACCAGGCGCTCGCGGGCGACAAGACACGCCAGAATAAGCTGGGTGCCAAGCTGATGTCGGCCTGCGTGCAAATGATCGAGGGCGACCCGCAAGGCTGCCAGAAGGTCGAGGGAAGCTCCGAGCAGGCCGCCTGCCTGGAGATGAACCGGCGGGCCAGCGTCAAGGAGTGCGACCTGCTGCCGACCTCCGAACAGGAGGGCTGCAAGGAGGACGCCAACCGCGACCACGCCCAGCACTGCTCGGAGACGGTCGCGAACCGGGCCAGCCGCAACGCCTGCTGCGAGGAGCTGTCCGGCGACCTGAAGAAGGAGTGCCGCCAGGACAACACCGGCGACGAGGCCGCTGAGGAACTGGGCAAAACGCTGACGCTGGAGGAGTTGCTTGGCAGCACCGACCCAGACAAAGATGGTCGGAAGGTCTGCGAAGCACTGTCTTCACTGGAATTGGATTACGGGTATGCCCGTCTCCCGGAAGGGGAAGACGCAGGAGAGGGACTCGTACTCAGTTGCGACTATGTCAAGGATGACGAGCATGCTGTAGAGCTGATGATTTCCCACTGGCCAGCGGAAGCTATCCAACTGAAGTGGGACAAGAGAAACGGTGCCTGTGAGAGGGGGTACCAGATGTTTTGGGCCCACTACGACGTGACGCGATGCGGACAAGATGCGCTCTTTGTGTCCGACCCAGACTGGAGCCCTGAGGACAACCGTACGAACTGGCTGTACGCACGACCGGATGCAAATACCTTTATCGAGGTCAGAGAGGACGAACCGCCAGGGCCTGAGCTTACGAGCATCATGCAGGACTTGATGGAGGTCGCCGTGCTGTGGTCGACCGGGGGCACGCTGACGCTGGACGAAGTGTTGGGCACAGAGTGATGCGGACATCTGGCGGGCCGGGTAAGCATCACTGCCCGGCCCGTCGCGCCCCCCTTGAAGGAGGCCTCCAGCAGGGCTTTGTCAGTCTCAAGAACCGCTCGTTCTTGGTGAAGTTCCACCCCCACCCGCCTTCGCTGCGCTCAGGCACCCTCCCCCTTAAAGGGGGAGGGCTGGGGAGGGGGTGAAACTCGCACACCACGCGCTGCGGCACCCTCCCGCGATTGGCCGGGCAGACGCGATTAGGGTACAATCCGGGCTGGCAAGCTCCCCGCCGCAATCGCGGCGGCGGGGCCTTTTTTTTCGTTTGGCCTGATGCGGCCAGAAAGGAACCCACCGATGACCGGCAAGAACACCTATCGCGTCACGTACGATTACACCCAGCAGCTCGTCGCCCCGCCGGACGAGGTCTTCCCGCTCATCTGCCCCGTTCGCGAGGCCGAATGGCTGGAGGGCTTTGAATACGCCTGGGTCTACTCCGAGAGCGGGCTGGCCGAGATGAATGCCATCTTCACCACGCCGCCCCACGGCCCGATGCCCGCCAGCCTGTGGGTCATCACGCGCCACGACCCGCAGCATCACGTGGTGGACATGGTGCGCGTCACCGGCGAGTGGTACGTCACCCACTTCCGCGTCGCCGTCGAGGAGGCCCCCGGCGGCGGGTCCGCCGCGCACATCGCCTACACCTACACCGCGCTCGGCGACATGGGCGAGCGGGCCATCAGGCACCACCACTCGGAGCAGGAGTTCCGCGCGATGGTCACTCACTGGGAGCGGGCGGTCAATCACTACCTGGAGACGGGGGAGGCGCTGCCGCTGGGGTCGGGCTGACTGTTGTGCGCCCCTGCGGCTTCGCGTCACTCCAGCTTGCTGCGGCCATGAACGCGGCTCACGGGCAGCACGAACAACAGCCCGGTGTTCTCCTGCTCCAGGTCGCCGACGACGGCCTGTGTCGCCTCCAGAATCGCGTCGATCTGCTCTTCACTGTCCACAATCGTGAACAGGGTCCGGTGACGCGTCTCCTGGCTCTTGAGCAGATCGCCCAGGCTGGGCATCAACGGCAGATCGTCGCGCATGCCCGCCTGGCGCACGCGCCCTAACCCGGAACTTTCCAGAATCGTGACGCCGACGACCCCGGTAGCCTCCCAGGCATCCAGGATATCCTGGCACCGGTTGGGATCGTCGAGCACAAATACCACCATCGCGTACATGTTTCAACCCCTCAATTGTAAGCCCCGGCTCGGTCTGGTTCGACAAATAGGCTGCGCAGAATCGGGGGCGTCAGCAAGGTCGTCAGCACTACGAGCACCACCACTGTCGAGAAGATATCGTTGCCGATGATCCCTTCCACGATGCCGACGCTGGCGACGATGAGGACCACTTCGCCGCGCGGGATCATGCCGAAACCCAGCTGCAGCGTCTCTCGCCCGGTCATCGTGCCGCCGATCTGGCTGGCGACGCCGGGGCCAAGCAGCTTGGACACGGCCACGACGGCCAGCATCCCCAGCAGCAGCCACAGAGCCTCCACGGAGAACTGGCGCAGATTGGCGGAAAGGCCGACGTTGGCAAAGAAAATGGGCACGAAAACGCCGTAGGCAATCGACGAGAAGCCTGTCTCGATTCTGGCCTTCAGCGGACTGCGGGCCAGAAACAGACCCGCCATGAACGCGCCGATGACCGACGCCAGGTGCCCGATGGCCTCCGCCGACCAGGCGTAGAAGAGCACCATGACGAACGTAAACGCGACCAACCCCTGGCTGATCGGCAGCGCTTCGACGAGCGATGCCAGTCTGGGCAGGAGCCAGAACCCAAAGGCAGAAGACACGATCAAAAAGAGGCTCATCTCCAACAGGAGCGACACGACGTTGCCCAACCCGCCGGATGCATCTCCCAGGAAAACCGCGCTGAACAGCGATACGCCCAGGACGCCCAGCACGTCGTCAATCGTCGCGGCTCCCAGCAACGTGATGCCGACCTTGCTGCGCAGAACGCGCAGTTCCATCAGCGTCTGGGCCGAGATGCCGACGCTGGTCGGCGCGAGAATCAGCCCCAGGAAGATGGCCTGCTGCGGGCCAAGGTCGTTGAACGTCCCCAGCAGATAGCCCAAGGTCAGCGTCAGGACGAAACCGAACCCCCCGGCCAGCACGGCCACCCGGCCCGATCTGGCCAGATCGTCCAGATGCAGCTCCAAACCGGCCAGGAACATCAACAGCAGGACGCCCACCTCCGACAGGTGGATGACCGACTCGGCGATGCTCTCGTCGGTGAACAGGGGAAGGTGCAAGAAATTCGCCACCGATGGGCCCAGGAGCAGCCCGGCCAACACCTCGCCTGCTACGGCGGGTTGGCCCAGTCTATAACTCAGGTAGCCGCCCGCCTTGGCAGCGGTGATGATGACACCGACGGCGAGGATGAATTGCAGGAACGGCAGCATGTGTCTCTTACACTCCTATGTCTGGACATCGCCGGTTTCGTGGGGCAGCCAGAACAGCTTAACAAGTCAGACAGATTTCGGCAATGGCTATCCGAAAACGGTGGATTGGCCGCCGCAGGGGTGAATCGTCCGGCAGCACAGGGACGAGCCACCCGGCACCTTTCGATGAATGACTGGACTGTTGGGGATTTGACCGGGTTGACACCGTAGAGGATACTGGTCCGGTGTGAATTGAGCCATCATCCCTTGGGCTGGGACATGGCGCGCCTCAAGTCCACGCTTATCCTTCTTCAACACGCCATACACGCGCCGTCGCAGTCCGTGATAATACCGCTCACCAGCCAGTAGTCGATACCCCCAAGGAGAAATGGAAAATGGACACGCAAGAGACCACGACAACGCTGGAAGATAGGAAAGTGAATGTGAAGGCCAAGCTCGCCCTGCTATGGGTAGCCTTGATGTTCTTCTACATATATAACGATATCTTCTCACTTTATCAGCCAGGGCATGTGGCGGAACTGGTAGAGGGACACCTGGAAGGCGTACAGTTCACTCAACCACTCCTGTTCGGCGCGGCGGTGTTGATGGCGTTTCCGAGCTTCATGGTCCTTCTGTCTCTCACACTGAAGGCCAGAGCGAATCGCCTGGTGAACATCATCGTAGGGGTTCTCCACGTGCTTGTCCTGCTCGGCACGCAGTTTGTGGGCGAGGGCCAGACCTGGCTCTATTGGAGACTCTACGAGCTACTGGAAGCCGCGTTCCTCGCGCTCATTATCTGGACCGCATGGAAGTGGCCCACACAACCGGCGTGAGGGGAGGCACGCGCACGGCGCGCTAATTAACTCGAAAGAATTAACGCGTATTTCCAAGCCTATATTGACCTACCTGCCGTTACCGTCTCCTCCGTGCGAGATAGGCATCTAGGTCATGGTCGCGCCAGTACTCGTCGAAGTCGGGGTGCTCGTTAATCTCATGATGATCGTTCGTTACGTCGAACTCGTCTCCTAGCTCTGCACTGACAACCTCGAAGAGTTCCTTGACAGCAGCATTGAAGCGATCACACTCCTCCTGTCTCCACGGCCCGGGATCAAGGGGAGAAGCCCAATTGAGCGAGGTGTCATGCCACGCCCCTAGCTCCCTTGCACGGGCGACAGTCTCTGGTGACAGAGGAAGTTTCTCAGGATCGATTGGAATATCATATTTCTCTTGAGTCTTCTCATCAGCAGCCCAGAAGCATTCGCCACCCCACTCAAACCAGAAGCTTATTCTGTATTTGGGCTTCATGGTCATCCCTCTTGTTGTCCTTATCAAGTCACGATCAGTTCTGCCCACCTTCCAGCGAGGCGGAGCACAAGCTCTGGGGATGTTTCCAACTGCCGATGGAACTGTCCAACAGCCTCCAGAAGGGTGCCAACTCTTTCGAAAAAGTGATTGTGGGTGACACATCGCCGCATGTGCTGCCAGATGTCTTCCATTGGGTTCAGCTCCGGCGTGTAAGGTGGGAGCCACTCGAGGTGAATCTGGAAGGTGTGCTTTTCGAGCAGTCGACGAACGGCTTTGGCGTCATGCGCTTTGTCGTTATCGACGAACAAGACGACCTTGCGTTCGGGGTGAGCAGGTAGCTCATAGGCACGCGAGATGGCGGCCAGCAGACGGCGAAAGCCGACGTTGTTCCGACGCCGGTGGACCACGTGGACAGTTCGACCACAGACCGGATCAACGGCGCCCCAGTTCCAACGCTTTGAGGCGCGCACACCCGGCGTGCAGATCACGCGCTGTCGTCCGATGCGGGTCCAGCAGCGGGTGATGGTCGGCAGCAAGCTGACTTCAGCCGAGTCGGCGAACAACAGGATGAACTCCGGGCTGACCTGGGACTTCAGATACACCATCTGTTTTTTTCTCCTCGACCAGCTCAGGGTCCTGCTTATGCTTGACCGTCCGAGCCGGACGGCGGAGTCGCCAGTCGTGGGCTTTCAAGTAATTCTCCACCTGACGCGGGGTGATGACAATCCCTGTTTGCTGTGCCATGTAGTCGGCCAGGTTGGCCGTCGTCCAGTTGGAGAAGGGCAGACCCAACGCGCGGGGTTCCTGCTCGACCGCCTCGATCAGCTTGGCTTCATACTCCGGCGTCACGCGGCGTGGCCGCCCAGGACGCGGTCTGGTAAATAGCCCTGCCGTGCCTTCTGCATCATAGCGCCGGATCCAACGCACAACAGTGTCGTGGCTGAACCGGACGCGTACTGCAATCTTCGGGGGCGATAGGCCCTCGTTTGACAGCAGGATTATGTCACACCGGCTACGTACATCAGCATCTCTAGTCTCATGATGAAGCTGCTTCAGGCTCTCGATTTCCTGTTCCGAGAGCGGATGTACTCTGATCATCGCGCACCTCGCCTAATCTGGTGACCTTATCGTAGCTCAGAATGGGAAAGGACGCACGATTTTTTTCGGCTTAATTAGTCGCCGGGGCCAGCCGAGCGGGGCCGTCCTTTGGGATAGCCGGGACCGGGCCGCCCTCTGGCGCGGTCCACGTCCCCGGCGCTGACGAACCAGACCCCGCCGCGCTTGACGGCGGGCAGCGTGCCGTCGAGGATGAGCTGCCGCACCCGCGAGGGCGTCACGCCCAACTCGGCGGCGACCTGCTCCGTGGTCAGGTCGGCCCCACCCCCCTGCCCCACACTGGCTATCCGGGCGTGGCCGCCGGAGCCATACGCCCCGGCCTTTTCCAGCAGCGCGTTGGCTGTGTCCGCGTCGTCGGATAGCTGCCGCCGGATGTCGTCCGGGTGGTCGTGAAAATAAGCCAGGGCGGCGTAGACCTGGGCCAGCGTCAGGCCGAACTCTTGCGCGATGGCCGCCGCCTCCCAGCCCGCGTCGCTGGCGACCACCACGTCACCCACGCTGATGCGGGTGCCCGCCACGCACGGCACCCCGCCCCGCACGCCGGGCGTGCGGGCGATGTGTTCGATGGCGTAGATCGTGGTTTCGGTCATCGCTCAACACCTCACTCGATGCGCGTCCGCCGCCCGATGATATGCTAACGCAAACGTTAGCGTTTGTCAGGCGGCGAGAGCGTCCGGCTGTGGGATTTGGGCCTTGACAGGTAAGCTATTGCTAACGTATAATTGCGCCGTTCTAGAACAAGGGTTCGGAGGGTGGTGCTCACGTGAAAACGGTACACGATGCCAGCGCGGACGCCTTTACGGCCATCGCGCATCCCACCCGCCGCCAGCTTCTCGACCTGCTGGTGGCCGGAGAGCAGTCGGTGAGCCAGCTGGCCGACCACTTCCCGGTCACCCGGCCCGCCATCTCGCAGCATCTGAAGGTGCTGCTGGACGCCGGGCTGGCCTCGGAGCGGCGGGAGGGACGGGAGCGGATCTACCGGCTGGAGCCGGAGCCGCTGAGGGACCTCGACGAGTGGCTGGAGCGGTACCGGCAGTTGTGGCACGCCAGACTGGACCGTCTGGACGATTATCTACAGGAACTGCAAAGAGAGGAAAAAGACGATGGGCAAAACGACAGCGAAGACTGAGAACAGGACGATCGCCATCACGCGGGAGTTCGACGCGCCGCGCGAGCTGGTCTTCAAAGCGTGGACCGACCCGGAGCACTTCGCGCAGTGGTACGGGCCGGACGGGTTCACCGTCCCGAAATGCGAGATGGACGCGCGGCCCGGCGGGGCCTTTGTGATCGAGATGAAAGGTCCCGACGGAACGCTGTATCCAATCAAGGGCGTCTTTCGCGAGGTCGTCGAGCCGGAGCGGCTGGTGATCACGTCCACCGGGACGGAGGAGGACGAGGACGGCAACCCGCTCGACGAGATGCTCAACACCGTCACCTTTGAGGAGCAGGCGGGCAAGACGAAGATGACGCTGGAGGTCGAAGTCGTCCGGTCGTCCATGGACCCGGCGCAGGCGCTGGCCGGGGCGCAGATGGGCTGGGGCCAGAGCTTCGATAAGCTGGCCGCGCATCTGGCCGCCAGCGGTTCGTGACGCGGGCTGCGACGACCACGGAGCCACCCAAGAAGAGTCCCCCACGTGGGGACTTTTTGCTTTCTGCCAGCGCCCGGTTGCGCTCAGCTCAGAACAACCCTATCCTGAACGCGAAGGTCTGTGTCCATGCTGTATGTCGCAGAGGGAGCAAATGAAATACGAATGCAAAGTGCTCTTGCTGGTGCTGGCGTTGGCGTCAATTGGACCTGGGACCTTGTGTCAGATAGGAGGCCAGATGGTGTCGGTGGAGGCATCTACTCACCTCAAATCGGAGTTTCTATAATGTATGGTTGGCCAAAGAAGTGATGCATAGTAGAGCATACATGCGACCAAAACACCGTCTCTTCGCCCTAATACAGAGACTCTTATTAGAATTTCTATCGCGACCCTTCAACCCTGATATGGAGGTGCTATGAATGTTGTGGAGATCATAGGGACAACCATGGGGATTTGCGTATCGCTAGCCTTTCTCGTTAGTTGTTATGGCTTTTGGTTTAGAGCGAACGAGCTACAGAATATCCTCAAAGAGGCATTCGACAGCTTTCCAGACAAGTTTGTATTGAAGAAGTTCACACAGGCCTACGTTCAGTCAAGGGTCTTTGTCTGGCTGGGACGAATTGTGACCACGGTAGTCGTCTTTGACATACTTCGAAGTCTTGTGCAGATGGTATTTTATCCACCAAGCAGCTAGGCTCTGATGCTACGTCACAGAACACACCACTTCTGGGCTTGGTTCCCTCCCGCCCCACCCGAGTCACCAAAGGCTCGTGTCTCAAACGTCCTCCTCCTCCACAAACAGGTGGGCCACTGGCGAGTATTTCCTGTGCAGCCGGGCCAACTCCTCGGCGGCGTACACCGCGTAGAACTCCCGCGTGATTCGCTCCCTCCTGCGCAGTAGAAGAAGCAGCGCACCATCTACTACGCGATGGACCGCCCGCCCCCCTGCCTTCCGGTATTGCTGCACTGTAGTCCCGTGTTGCGCTCAGCTCAGAACAACCCTATCCTGAACGCAAGAGTCCGTGTCCATGCTATATGTCACAGAGGGAGCAAATGAAATACGAACGCAAAGTGCTCGTGTTGTTGCCGGTGTTGGCTATCCTGGCGTTGATCGCCTGCGGATCGCCAGCGCCACCCGACGAGGCGATTGTCACCGAGTTGTTGAATCAACGCGATGCGGTTGAAGGGGAATACACCTTCCACAACATGAACGAGTGTGAGGTGGAGGCCGATCAGGTCGGTATCGTGGAGAACTGGGGCGTGCAATTCACACGGGTCGATATTGACGGTGGGGAGAAGACCGTCGTGCACGTGGTCAAGGATGCTGACGGCAAGTGGAGCCTCAGCGACCGGGACCACTGCCAGTTGAAGTTCTAGCTTCTGTGGGTCGCCAACCCTGAGACCAGTCGTGAGCCACCTGCGCACCTCAGACATCGCGCGGGCGGTGCCTCCCTCTGTTGACGTTATCGCACTCCAAGGCGAAGCCCGTCCCGCGCCACTTCGGCGGGACGGGCTTTTCTTGCTTTGCACCCCCACCTGCCCTGCGGGCCGCTGCGCGTCCGGCGCTAGCTGGGGGGCTGGGGTGGGGGTGAGCCCTCGCTTGGAACGAGCGGCTCTTGAGAACGATAAGGCCGTGTCCAGCCCGTCTAGCTCCGCTGGACATTCGCCGGAATCGACATTAGACTGAATTGGACGACCGGGCAAATCCCTGAAACAAGGAGACCAACCAATGAATGCTGACAGACGGGCCGCCATCTGGGCGGGGGTGTTCTACATCCTTGCCTCGGCAGCGCCAATCTCAACCCTCTTCTTCGTCGGCTTTCTGGGCGGCGGGGTGGCCGGGGAAACCGCCCCGGATTATCTCGCCACCCTGGCTGCCAATGAAACGCAGGTCGTGATCGGCATGCTCGTCGAGATGGTCTGGGCACTGGCCGTCGTCGGCGTCCTGGTGAACCTGTATCCGATCTTGAGAAAGCACAGCGAAGTGGCGGCGCTTGGCTTCTCGGCGCTGAGGTTCATCGAGGCCATCAGCGACGCCGCCGGCAGTATCCTCCTGCTGACCCTGCTGACGCTGAGTCAGGAAGCCGCCAAAGCAGGCGTCCCGGAGGTTTCCTATTTCCAGGCGACGGGTGATCTGCTGCTGGCAGCGCGTGAGTGGAATTTCTTGATCGGGTCTGGACTGGTCTGGTCGCTGTCGGCTCTCGTGCTGAACGCCGCGCTGTACCAATCCAGGCTCGTTCCACGCTGGTTGTCCGTGTGGGGTTTCGCCGGAGCCGCCCTGGCGTTCGCAACCCACGTGCTGCAGGCTTTCAGCGTCGAGGTGACCGATTTCGTGTTTGCGCCCATCGGCGTGCAGGAGATGGTCTTCGCGGTGTGGCTGATCGTCAAAGGCGTCGATTTGTCGGCGGTCGCTTCCGAGCCTGCCTGAGTCGCGCTAGCCGGGGCGCGGGGGGTTGAGGGTTTCACCCCCACCCGCCCTGCGGGCCGCTGCGCGTCCAGCGCTAGCTGGAGGGCCGGGTGGGGGTGAGGCACGCACGGATCGATTTCCCCAAAAAGCCTTGGCGCAACCCCGGCGGCCTGTGGTACCATTCAACCCGCAAATCCTCAGGGTCACCAGGACACTTGTTTTGAAAATCGCCATCATCGGAGACGTGCACGCCAATCTGCCCGCGCTCGACGCTGTGCTGGAACACGCCCACCAGCGCGACGTGGACGCCATCTGGAACCTGGGGGATTTCGTGGGCTACAGCGCCTTCCCCGACGAGGTGGTGCGCCGCCTGCGGCAGGATGGCGTGGTCAACGTGATCGGCAACTACGACCTGAAGGTCCTCAGCTACCCGTATAACAAAGACAAGTGGCGCAAGGCCAGGCCACCGGAAAAAGGCGTGTCCGTCCGCTGGGCTTACCGGCACCTCTCCGGCAAGAGCCGCCACCACCTGGGCGCGCTCCCTCGCGACGAGCCCCTGAAGCTCAAGGGGCGTTCTGTTTTGCTGACCCACGCCAGCCCCGCCGCCATCGACGAGTCGCTGCGGCCCCGCACGCCGGGACGGCGGCTGCGCAAGCTGGCGAAGGAGGCCAGGGCCGACCTGATCGCCGTCGGGCACTCCCACCAGCCTTTCACCCGCGAGGTGGGCAGCGCGCGGTTCATCAATCCGGGCAGCGTCGGCAGGCCCGACGACGGCGACCCCCGCGCCAGCTACGCCATCCTCTCGCTGACCAAGAAGCGTCTCAAGGTGAAGCACTACCGCCTGGACTACGACGTGGAGGGGGCGGTGGAGGCCATCCGCCGCGCCGACCTGCCGGAAGCCTTCGCGCAAATCCTGCTGCTGGGCCGCAGCCTGGATTGGGTGCTGCGCCACCGCAAGCAGTGGAAGACGAACGGCAAGCGATAGAGACGCCGCTCGGCCCCGCTCCGGGGGAACAAAAAAGACGGCGGGGCGATGCCCGCCGTCGATCCGACCTGGTGCCGGGGGTCAGGACCTATTCGTATTGATCCATGTAGACGATGGTCGGCGGCCCCGCGACACCGGCCCGCTGCATGGCTTCGCGCAGGTCATCCGACGTGCTGAACGCCCGCGCATTTTCCACGCTGTCCCATTCAAAGACGACCACCACCTCGTTGGGATCGTCCGCGCTGCGAAACAGCATGTAGTTCCCGCCGCCGCTTGCCCGGCGGGTGGCATCGTGCTGATCGAAGGCGGCTTTCCAGGTGTCGAAATCTCCGACCTGGTGGTGTACTAGCAGGTGGGCCATTTTACTTGTCCTTTGGCAGAAGGCTCGAAAAACCCCTCCCCTGTAGAATGGCTGCGATGGGGGTTCGGTGACATCACCGGGGGAGGGATTATGACCGTAATCATACTAGAAAGGTCGGGTTTAGGCAAGCGTGAAATCACCCCCACCCCCGCTTCGCGGACCCTCCCCCGTTCAACGGGGGAGGGCTGGGGAGGGGGTGATGCAGGCGAGGTACGTCCTGGATGCTTCCGACGATCCGCCCCAATCGCTCCGGTGGGCCGGTTGCGAAGGGTGTCTATCAGCCAGGTCCCTCAGCCGTAGATGGGGTACTCCGCGCAGAGCGCCGCCACCTGCTCGCCGTCCCGCCCCCAACAACGGCACCTGCATCAGTGATGAGTTGGCAAAAGGGCAGAAGGGAAGTAGAAAAGGATGTGCCGCAAAAACAGTGTAAGATAAGGCAACCTGGGAGAAATCATGCCAAAAACCCGATTGGGCAAATGGTCGCTGGGGCTGATTGCCGCGATGCCGGTATTGCTCTTCGTCGGCATGTCATTCACCGACTTGTTGTACGAATCAGTGCCTGCAGGCAACAGTATCCTGGAAGACATTGCCGGAAGACCGGCCCTGGCTCTGACGATGCTTGCCGGATTCGCTTCTGGAATCTCAGCTTTCATTACAGGACTCACTGCCATCATCAGGCAAAAGGAACGCGCGCCACTGGTCTTTGTCGCTACCATCGTAGGAGCGCTGCTGATACTATTTCTCATTGGCGAAGTATCGTCTCCACATTGAGAACTGGACTGGGGTTTCGCCTCAGTTGTAGATCGGATACTGCGCGCAGAGCGCCGCCACCCCCTCCCTGACCCGCGCCACGACGCCGGGATCGGGCAGCCCGTCCTCGCCCACCGAGTCCCACACGTCCGCCACCAGATTGCCCACCAACGCAAACGCCTCCCCATCGAGGCCGCGCGTCGTGCCCGACGACGACGCCAGCCGCACGCCGGTCCACGCTTTGGGGCTGGCCGGGTCGCCGGGGATGGCGTTCTTGTTGCAGGTGATGTCCGCCGCTTCCAGCGCTTTCTCGGCCTGATCGCCCGTCAGGCCCTTCGTCTTCACGTCGACCAGGAGCAGGTGCGTGTCGGTCCCTCCGGTGAGTATCCCCAGGCCGCGCTCCTGCAGGGTGCCCGCCAGCGTGCGGGCGTTGTCCACCACCTGCCCCGCGTATGCCTTGAACGCCGGACCCAGCGCCTCGCCCAGGCAGACCGCCTTGGCCGCGACGTTGTTCAGGTGCACGCTACCTTGCGCGCCGGGGAAGACCGCCGCGTCCAGCTTCTTGCCCAGGTCCGGGTCGTCGGCCAGGATGAGGCCGCCGTGCGGGCCGCGCAGCGTTTTCATCGTGGTGCAGGTGGCGACGTGCGCGTGTGGAAACGGGCCGGGATGCGCCTCGCCAGCGACCAGCCCGGCGAAATGGGCCATGTCCACCAGGAAGGTCGCCCCCACCCGGTCCGCCACCGAGCGGATGAAGGCGAAGTCGATGACGCGCGGGTAGGCCGACCCCCCGGCGATGATGAGCTTCGGCTCGTGCGACAGCGCCAGGCGCTCCAATTCGGCGTAGTCGAGCAGGCCGCTGTCCTCCTCGATGCCGTAGGAGACGGCGTCGAACCATTTGCCCGACATATGCGGCGGCGCGCCGTGGCTCAGGTGCCCCCCGGCGGAGAGGGCCATGCTGAGGATGGTGTCGCCCGGCTTGAGCAGCGCCACGAAAACGGCCTGGTTGGCCTGCGAGCCGGAGTGGGGCTGCACGTTGGCGTAGCTACAGCCGAACAGCTTCGTGGCCCGCTCGATAGCCAGCGTCTCCGCCTCGTCGACGATGCTCGCCCCGCCGTGAAAGCGGTGGCCGGGCAGCCCCTCGACGGTCTTGTTGGTGATGGTCGCCCCCAGGGCTTGCAGCACCGCCTTGCTGGCGACGTTCTCCGCGGCCATCAGTTCCAGTTGGGCGGCCTGCCTGGCCCCCTCCCGGCTGAGGATGTCGTGCAGGGTGGGATCGGTGTCGGCCACGTCCCCCGAAAAATGCCGCCGCGCAGCGTCAGGTTGCGTCACGGGTTGGGTCCTCCTTGTTTGGTGTGTGGGGTCTATTATAGCTCTCACCCCCTCCCCGTCCCTCCCCCTTAAAGGGGGAGGGTGGCTGAGCGTCAGCGAAGGCGGGTGGGGGTGTGCCGTGTCGGGTTGAACCGCGCAGGCTGGAGCGTGACGTTGACTACGAGCGGGTTTGGCTTACAATGGGTGTGGCGCGAGGTGTGGGAGGAACGAAGGAATGGCACTGACTCAAGAGCAGGCCCGCGAGCAGATTCGCGAGTTGATCGAGAAGCGGCGGGCGATGAGCGAGGAGGACCGGCAGAGCATCACCGAGGAGAGCGTGGTGCACCAGTTCGTCGACCCCTTGCTGGAGGCGCTGGGCTGGCCGATACGGGAGCCGGAGCGCTGCAAGTACGAACTGAACACGGAGGCGGGCCGCCCGGACATCACGCTGTACCCGGAGCAAGGGGGGACGATTGCACTGGAGGCCAAGCGCTTTGGCGTGATCCAGGAGCTTGCGGCGGCGCGGAAGACGATTGCGGGCACGATCACACCCAACCAGATGGGGCTGCCGGGGATGGCGACGGACCGGACGCGCGAGGAGCAGCAGGCGATCAACTACGCCTTCGAGAATGGGTGGACGTGGGCCATCCTGACGAACTTCGAGAAGCTGCGGCTGTTCAACGCGCGGCGGGACTGGCTGGTGCTGTCTTTCGAGAGGCCGAAAGCGTACCTGGACGACTTCGACGACTTGTGGCGGCTTTCATACGACAGCGTCGTCAGTGGCGAACTGGACCGGCTGAGCAACCAACGCTTCCGCGAAAACGTGGACACCGACTACCTGGCCTTCGTCAACGAGTGGCGCGAGAAGCTGGCACAGGACATCCTGGCGAACGGGGAGGCGAACCCGTGGGCGACGCTGCCCGACGGGCGGGTGAACCTGGATGCGCTGCGGGCGGTGGTGCAGCGGGTGCTGGACCGGCTGGTGGTGGTGCGCTTCGCGGAGGACCACCTGGTGATGCGGCCAGGGACGCTGCGAAGCACGTACGAAATGGCCCGCGACAACCCGTACACGTTCTCACTGGGGCAGCACGTGAAGCAGCTTTTCCAACAGTTCGACGCGCAGCATAACTCGGCGCTGTTCGCGCCGGACCTGGCCGACGAGGCGGTCTTCGGCGACGAGACGCTGGGCGGGCTGATCGAGAAGCTGTACGAGGCCCGCTACCGGGCGATGACCGCCGACATCATGGGCAACACGTACGAGCAATACCTGGGCAAGACGCTGGTGCGCGTTGACGGCAACGTGGCGACCGCCGACAACCTGGAGACGCGCAAGAAACAGGGCAGCTACTACACGCCGCAGGTGATCGTGCGCTACCTGGTGGATAACTCGCTGGGGCGCTACCTGTACGGGACGGCGAACGGCAAGCCGGACGGCGAACCTCTGAAGGGCGAAGCGCGCAAGTCGGCGGGCGAGGTCCGCGACCTGCGGGTGCTGGACCCGGCCTGCGGGAGCGGGTCGTTCCTGATCTACGCCTACGAGGTGCTGGCCGATTTCTACCGGGCCGAGATCAGCCGCCTGAACGCCGAGGCCGAAGCGCGGCGGCACGAACTGGCCGAGGAGGGGACGACCAGCCCGCTGGAAATCCAGGTCCAACTGACGCCGTGGACGGCGGAGATCGAGCGCTTGAGCGATTACCCGCGCACGATCCTGGAGACGCACCTGTACGGGGTGGACCTGGACCCGCAGGCCGCCGAACTGGCGACGGTGAACCTGATTATGCGGGCGATGGCCGACCAGCGGAAGAACAGCAAGCGGCTGCCGCTGATCCTGAACCAGAACGTGAAGGTGGGCAACTCGCTGATTGGGGCGGGGCCGGACGACCCCTACTACGCGGAGCACGCGGCGGACCTGGCGGAGTTGCGGCGGCTGCGGCTGGAACTGGCGGCGGAGGGGGACGGGCCGGAGCACGAGGCCACGCTGGCCGCGCTGAGCGAGACGACGGCCCGGCTGAACGCGGGGTTGGACGCGCGGCTGCGGGAGTGGTTCGAGGACGCGGCGGCGCGCAGGCCGTTCAACTGGGCGGTGGAGTTCCCGGAGGCGTTCGTGGACGAGGACGGCGCGCACCGGGGGGAGGCGGCGGGGTTCGACGTGGTGGTGGGCAACCCGCCGTGGGAGATCGTGAAGCCGGACCTGCGCGAGTACTACGCGCAGTTCGACGCGGAGATCGAGCACCCGCGCACCACGCGCAAGGTGGTCGAGAAGAAGATCGCCGACCTGAACGAGCGCGACCCGGAGATCGAGGCCGGGTGGGAAGCGCAGAAGGCGCGCATCGAGGAGAACGCGGCCTACCTGCGGCGAGCGCCGGACTACACGCGGCAGGGGCGAGGCGACACGGCGACGCATAAGCTGTTCGTCGAGCGGGCCTACGGCTTGCTGGAGCGCGAGGGCAGGCTGGGGTTCGTCATTCCATCGGGGATTTACTCCGATCTTGGCACGCAACAACTACGCGAGATGCTGTTCGAAGAAGGTTGTATCGATTACTTGTACAGCTTCAGCAACGAACGCTTCTTTTTCCCAGGTGTTGACCATCGTGTTAAGTTCACGTTGGTCGGTGTGCAGAGGGGACGGCAGAGCGATGGCTTTTGGGCAGCGTTCCGTTTTAACCCGCGTGTGGCCGTTGCGCCAGAAGACTTACCTACCTTCATCGCAGACCCGGAGAACTTGGTCTACGTTCGGAGAGAGTCATTGGCACGTTTCAGCCCGGATAGCCTCAGCCTAATGGAGTTTCAAACGCAACAAGATTCGGACATCGCCGGACAAATATATGGCGATTGGCCTCTAATTGGCGATGATGTTGATAACCAATGGTATATGCGTCTCAATAACGAATTCCATATGACCAATGATAGAGCGTTATTCAACCAGACCGGCAATGGCTACCCCCTGTATCAGGGGAAAATGATACACCAATTTGACGCTCACTACGCCGAGCCAAGCTATTGGATTTCAGAAGGTAATGCAACTCAGCACTTTGCAAGCAAGAAAAGCCCAACTGACAAGCTGGATTACGACGTGCCCCGTTTGGGATTCAGGGAGGTGGCACGCCCAACAGACAGCCGTACTCTAATAGCTACTATTCTTCCCCCTGGGACTTGCTGCAATCACAAAATCTTCGTCGCCTCTCCTCGACTTTCAACATACGAACCTCGCGAAATGTGCTTCGCTCTCGCTATCTTGAACAGCCTCACCTTAGATTTCATCGCGAGGTTCAAGGTGACCACTGCTCTTAGCATGTTCCATTTTTACCAGCTTCCTATGCCCCGTCTTGCATCGGGCAACCCGTTTTTCGACGCCATCGTGCCCCGCGCCGCGCGGCTGACCTGCACCACGCCCGCCTTCGCGGACCTGTGGAAGGCGGTGATGGGCAAAAAGTGGAAGCCCGGCGACGGGGCGGCGGACGCGGACGAACGGCAACGGCTGCGCGACGAGATCGACGCGCTGGTGGCGCACCTCTACGGGCTGTCGCGGGCGGATTTCGAGCACATCCTGGGCACGTTTCCGCTGGTGTTCCCGGACGACGAGGCGGGGGCGGCTCGGAAGGCGGCGCTGCTCGGCGTGTACGATGCCTGGGCGGCTGAGATGAAAGGGTGGGCGCGGGGGTAGGGTTCCAGCCTCACCCCCGCTACGCGGGCCCTCCCCCGTTCAACTTGACGACAGGACACTTTTGGGAAAATGGTTTGAATCACGCCCAGTTTCTGCCCGTCCCCCCGTTTGACGGGGGGACAGCGAACGTAGTGAGCAGGGGGGTGTCAGCCTCCAACACGCCCAATTCCAACCAACCCGCGAAAACTGTCCTGTCCCCAACCGTTCAACGGGGGACGCGCAGCGGGCCGAGCGTCAGCGAAGCCGGGAGGGGGGACCAGAGAGGACCACACATACCCAAAGAATGGCGCGCGTCGAAAACCGTCAAATCTCGCCATTCCAGCCGCCACTTCCTGGCACCGGACAACCACGTGACACCCACTTCCGGTCCTTTTCGCCGCTTTCTGTGCCACTTTTGTGCCACCCTCGTTGCGCCTGCGTACGCCTGCCCAAAACCCCCGCCTCCCCCCCTGATTGGCCTCTTTTTGAACCACCCTCACATATCCTGCCACCAGTCCTTGGCCGAGCGCGGGTCCAAAAACTCCCCGCTGTCCCGGATCGCCACCTTGAGCTCGTAGCCGGACGCCGTGCCCAACTGCTGCTCGTTCCGCAGGGTCGGCAGGTAGCCCGTGTTGTGCCGCCCCTCGGCGTCCGTCTGGGCCTCGTAAACGGCCAGCAGCGCCGGGTCCACGCACACGCCCTCGACGTAGACGACGTACCCGTTGGCGACCGTGTCGTTGAGCGTGTACGCCAGCACGATCCGCTCCTTCTCGGCGTACAGCACCATCGCCTTGGAGCCGCCGGGATAGATCTGCGGGGCGCGCTCTGGAATGCGAATTTCCTCGCCGGGCGTCGTCGCGAAGCCCGCCATCGTCACCCGGTAAGGCCTTTCGGCAAGCCCCCGGCAGCCATCCGGGTCCCCCCCGCACTGCTCCGGTTCGTAGAGCCAGCGGTTCACCCGGTAAACGTTGCGGATGACGGGCAGCCGGTTTGGCTCGAACAGCCCGCTGAAGCGCGGCGCGTTGGGATCGACCGCACCGGGAAGCTCCACCAGCGCCTTCTCCTCATACGTGATGGCGTAGCCCCGCAAGCCGATGTTCAGCTCCGGGTCCAGATGGCCCGGACGCTCGTTGGGCGGTCCCGTGACGGGCACGGTGCCAAAGAACGCTTCTGACGTGGCCGGGCAGCGGCCCACGGTGGCGCGGGTGGCCGTCGCCGTCGGCAGCGGGACCCAGGTGTTCGTCGGCGGCTGGACCTGGGTGTTGGTGCTCGTCGGCGTCGCGCTGGCGGTCGGCGTGGCGGTTGGCGTGGCGGTCGGCGTGCTCGTCGGGTACGCGGTCGGGGTGAACGTGGGCGTCCACGAGGGGGGCAGCGTCGGCCCGCGTATCACGGGCGTCTCCGTGGCGGTTGGGGGGACCTCGGTGGGAGTAGCCCGCTCCGCCGACAGGCGGCTCCGCAGCCCGCCGGGTCCGGCGTAGGCCAGCGCCACGCCCAGGCAAAACACGACGGCCAGGCCAGCCAAAGCTCCGGCGGCCAGCGCATAGCCCAGGTTTCGTCCGGTGGGAATCTGCATGCCCGTTCTCTTGGTGCGGCGATGTCCGGTCAGAAGAAGCATAGCCGAAATCCGCCCGGACTGCACGTCCATCCGGCAGCCGCCGCCCCGCCGCGTCCGTTCCTGCGCCTGCAAAGCCAGGCGTGACACTTGTGCTGCGATGCCGTAGGGTGCTATCCTGCTGGCAGAGAGAACAACGAAGGGAGTCGCCATGACAGCCAGGGAGAAGCGTCGCTCTGAGGGGATCACCAACCGGGCGGTGATCTACACGTTGCTGGGGTTCTTTGCCGGGGCGGTGAGCGTGTCGCTGGCCTCGCACGTGTTCAGCCAGCAGGTCAATTGGTGGGCGTGGCTGGACAGCTTCGCGCAGAACTTCGGGACCGAGATCTTCGGCGCGTACCTGACCTTCCTGCTGATCGAGGTGCTGGTCGGTGGCAGGCGGGGGCGCGAGGCCGAGGCGCGCCGCACCGAGGAACGCAAGCAGTGGTTGATCCGGCAAATGCGCAGCCGGGTCAACGAGGAAGCGGTGCAGGCCACGGAGGAGATGCGGGTGGCGGGCTGGCTGTGGGATGGCTCGCTGTACGAGGCGGCGCTGTTCGGGGCCAACCTGGAGGGGGCGAACCTGTCCGGGGCCGCGCTGGTCAGGGCCAACCTGCGCGGGGCCAACCTGCACGGGGCAGACCTGACCGCGACGCACCTGATGGGCGCTGACCTGCGCCACACCAATCTCAAAGGGGCCAGTCTGGTGGAGGCCGACCTGCGCAAGGTGACGCTCAGCGGGGCCGACCTGGAGGGGTTGAGCCTGCGGGAGGCCAACCTGGGTGAGGCCAACCTGCGCGAGGCCAATCTGGCGGGGGCGGACCTGCGCTGGGCCCGGTTGGGCGGCACGGACCTGTCGGGGGCCAACCTGGAGCAGGCGTACATGGCCCGCACCAACCTGTATCAGGCGACGCTGGTCGAGGCCAACCTGACCGGGGCGCGGTCGGTCTCGCCCGACCAGTTGCGGATGGCCCGCTCGCTCTTCGCGGCCACGCTGCCCGACGGGACGGTGCTGCCCGCCGATCCGGGCTGGCGCGACGCCCTGGACGCGTGGCTCCAGATCGTGGCCCTGGACCGCAACGGTCTCGTCAAGCCCGCCGCTCCCGACGACGAGGACGAGTAAACACCCCCACCCCCGCTACGCGGACGGGTGGGGGTAGCATCCTCACGAGCAAGAGGAGGCCGACATCCTGCCCGATAGCACCAAGTGGACGCCCGGTACAGACCTGGCAAAGTTCGCCGACCCGGACTCGCCCGCCTACCGGGGCGGCGATGGAGCCGAGTAACCACCCCCACCCGTCCTCGCTTCGCTCGGCCACCCTCCCCCTTAAAGGGGGAGGGCCCGCGCAGCGGGGGTGGGGGTAGAATCCTCGCGAGCAAGAGGAGGCCCACATGGACAAATACCTGCGCGTTTCCCCGCTCGTGCGCGCCCGCGCCCGCGAGTTGCGCCGGGAGCAGACACCGATGGAGAGTCGCCTGTGGCAATATCTGCGGTACAAGCGCCTTGGCGGGCTGCGCTTCAGGCGGCAGCATCCGATTGGCCGCTTCATCGTGGATTTCTGCTGCCCGGCTCACCGGTTGGTGATCGAGATAGACGGCGCTCCACACGCCGAACAAACTGAGTACGACCAGAGCCGCACGGCCTGGCTGGAAGCGCACGGTTACGAGGTGCTGCGCTTCGCCAACCGCGACGTGCGCGATAACCTCGACAGGGTGCTGGCTGGCATCTTACAGGCAGCATCGCCACGCCAGTAGAGCCACCCTCACTTGACGGTCCCCCGCCCCGGACTCATTAGCCTACCGGGGCGGCGATGGGGACGATGGCGGACCCACTGCGTCGCGTCTGGCGTTGGCTTGACGATTGGGGAGCATCATGAGTACAGAGCCACAGGAGATTTTCTGGGAGCTTCTCCGCGAGATCAACTTGCTGCTGGTCGAGCGGCGCGACGCCGAAGCCACCGTGGCGATTTGCGAGGCCTGCTACATTGTGTGCGAGAAGCAGCCCGAACACGGGGATTGGAGTAGCGAGAAGTCTGATTTGATCGTGGTCCTGGCGGGGCATCACAAGCGCCGCATGGAGGGCCTGGTGTGACGGCGGCTGCGGAGTCCTTCGGCCTGCTACGCGCTCCGGCCCGCCCCCCTACCCTACCCTCCAGCTAGCGCTGGACGCGCAGCGGGCCGCAGTATACCGCTTGGTGTGAGCTACATTGCCGAAAGTATCCAGGACGTACCTCGCCTGCATCACCCCTACCCCAGCCCCCCAGCTAGCGCTGGACGCGCAGCGGCGCACGGCGAGGGTGGGGGTCGAATCGCGGCGGTGCGTCAGTTCGCTTTCAGCGGGAGCACGATGAGCGTCTGCGCGGTTTCGGGGGCGTCGCCGGGATCGTTCAGGTACATCTCGTACACCACCCCGGTGGCTTCGTGGCCTTGTTCCTCAATGAAGGCCTTGAGTTCATCGTAGGCGGGCTCCATCTCGCTGTACGGGCCGACGAACAGGCTGGTCGCCACCTTGCCGCCCGGAATCTCGCCGGGCTGCATGTCGCCCTGGGCATCGAGCTTGCGCGAAACCGGAAAGCCGATTTCGACGTCGAGGGCCTGCATGTCCATGTTGAAGTAGGCCGCGTAGGGCGGGCCGGTGGGGTGCTCGCCCAACGCCACCAGGTGCCCCATAATGGCCCCGTACACGCTGCCCAAAACCTGGGGCAGCTTCTCGACGGAGGTCGTCTTGCGCATGGCGAGCGTCGGCTGCGGCTCCTGGTCTTTGATTTCGCGGGGGTATGGCATGGTTCTCTCTCTCCTTGTGGTACACTCCGGCGCGCGGTGTGGCTGTTCCGACCCAGGTGACGACACGGCTGCCAATAGATCGTCTGTTCTACATCGTAGCACATTCGTTCTGTTTTAACAAGAGGGAATTTGCTTGTCGCAGGCGGGCCGGTTCGACCCTTTCGTCCTCCGCTCAGAGTCAGCTACAATTTCTGGCGAGAGCGCAGTGCCGAACCCAACTCCTCAAACTGGGGTACTGACATGAACAGACCAGCAATAGCCCTGGCGACAATCTGTGGAGCAGCAATCCTCAGCGGGTGCAACAGCACTGGTTTTCCTGACTACATCGGACGCGTGCAACCCAAACCCGGGGAGACTGCCAGCCTGTCTGACCCAAGCCAGTGGACACTCAGTTACGAAGGAGAAGCGGGGAGTATCTGTACGACAATTCTGGAAGGCAGCCTGCTGCGGCCAGGAGATGACATCTACTACTGGCAAAACGCAAGCCTGAGTCTGGACGGCCAAGAGATAACACTGCTGCGGCCAAGCCATCAGCCGGTGGACTTAGAGGCTGTTCTCCTTGATGAGTCCAAGATTGCAGCCACCGAACAATTGGATCTCGACGAAGACGGCACAATCGATGAGACGAGCATCGAATACGAGGTCATTGCCAGAGGCATCGACTCGGACACCCTCTGTTGGCGAGTTGACCTTGAACCGGGAATGCATGAAGCAACGCTGACTGTGTGGACCAGTACCGACGAAGAATACACATACAGTTGGCGCTTTGAGGTTGTGGAGTAGAGCGCTCAAATCCGAGCGGCGTGCCTCTTCTCACTCGCCTCAAAGTCGGATAAAATTGCCAGCAATGAACGGGTCGCCTGTCTGCCTAGCGAAAGGACATCGAAGCAACGCCATACCGCCTGAAGCTGATGAGATGCATAGGGGGTGCACACGCCACACACTCGCCTTGACTGCCAAAGAGGGGGTTGTGAGATGGAACGAATCAGCAAAGGGTATATCTTGCCGAGTGCGGCCTTCGTTCTCAAGAGCAGCCAGATCAAGTGTTACGAGTTCCGGGACAAGGCCCCGCAGGTCGGCGACGTGGTCTATGGGACCATTGGCCGCATCGGACAGCACAAAGCGTTGGAGAACGTGTCGGGCCGTATCCACCAGGCGCACCGTGGCACGAAGTCGATTTTCGTGTTTGGCAACCGCTACGCTCCCGACTTCTACGAGGGCATGCTGCCGGACCACATGCGCTCCGAGGTCGATCTGCTGGCGCGCTCCGGGGTGATCGGCCTGGTTCAGACCCAGCACCCCTTGATCGCCGCCCCCACGCGCGTGCGGATAAAAGGGTACGTCTGCGACGAAGAGGGCAAGGTCCTCAATACGGTTGACTTTCCCCTGATCAAGCCCCGTTCCAGCATCAAGCGGAAGCCCCGCTCGCGCCTGATCCTGGTCTGCGGGTCGTCGATGAACACCGGCAAGAGCCTCGCCGCGAGTGCCTGCTGTTGGGCGCTGACGTCGATGGGCTACAGGGTGCGCGCCTCGAAGGTGACCGGAACAGCCAGCCTGAAGGACATCCTGCACATGAACGACGCGGGCGCAGACCCCTATGCGGATTTCACCTACCTGGGTTACCCGTCGACCTACCTGCTGCCCGAAGAGGACGTGTTGAGCATATTCAACCGGCTGGACCTGAAATATGCCAACAATCCCCAGAATTTCTGGGTGGCCGAGTTTGCCGACGGCATCGTGCAGCGCGAAACGGCGATGCTGCTTAACTCGCCCGACGTGCGGTCACGTATCTACCGGCTCATTTTCTGCGCCAACGATGCCTTCGGCGCGATCGGCGGGCTGCGCATTCTCCACGAGCATTTCGGCCTGGTGCCGGACGCGATTTCGGGCCTTTGCTCAAGCTCGCCGCTGCACATCCGAGAGCTTTCGCAGTTCACAGACATCCCGGTCTACAACAGCGCCAGTCCCGACCTGAACCAGCTATCGAGGATTCTCCTGGAGCCTGACTGATTAAGCCGCAGGAAGTGATGCACGTTTCTGCACGCGTGGTGAGCGTGAAATAGCCGGGGAAGTGGGCAAGACTCAGTACGGCTCAATCAGTACTCTGCACTTTTGACCCTGTCGGGTGATAGACGCAGATCTCTTTGCGACCGCTGTCACCCCCCTGCACGCGCAGCCTGCGGCTGGCGTGCTGTCCCCCCGCCAAGCAGGGGGACGGAGAGCGGGGCGCGGGGGGGTGACCGAAGATGCAACCCGTCCGTCGAATTCTTCATGACCCATTGCCAGGTGTCCTGCGGGGCGTCCAATAGGAGGAGCCAACCATGCCCGTCGTGATTTCGTTGCTGCGCGGTATCAACGTCAGCGGCCAGAAGAAGATCAAGATGGCGGAGCTGAAAGCGCTCTACGAGGCGTTGGGTTTTGAGCGCGTGACGACCTACGTCCAGAGCGGCAACGTGGTCTTCGAGAGCGGCGACGACCCCGCAACGCTGGCCGTGCGCATCCGCGAGGGCATCGAAGACGAGCTTGGGTACGCGGTGTCGGTGATGGTGCGCACGCTGGACGAGTGGCGCGCGCTGGTCGAGCGCAACCCGTACGGCAAGGAGGCCATCGAGAACCCCAAACACCTGCACGTCACCCTGCTGGACGCCCCTCCAGACGAGGGGCTTCTCGACGCGGTGCGCGAGGTCGAAGACAGCATCTGCGACTTTCACCTCGACGCGCAGGCGATCTACCTCTACTGCCCGGAGGGGTTTGGCCGGACGAAACTCTCGAACAACTTCTGGGAGCGCAAGCTGAAGGTCGCGGCCACGACGCGCAACTGGAACACGATGAACAAGCTGCTGGAGCTGGCGGAGGCGGCGCAGGCGGGGTGAGCGCGCGGCGCGACTCTGACGACCAGCTGCCCACCTCGCATTGGGCCTGCGGAGCCGCCCCACCCCCCTGCCCCGGCAGCACAAGATCAATGGGCCGTTCGTGTCTCCCCGACTCCGAGATGTCCGCCGGGTGCTGACAACGTACACCCGGCAAGAACCTGCTATACTGAGCGCAGCGTCACAACAACCACAAATGGGAGCGTTGGCGCATGGTCGGGACCGTTCTCACCATCGTGGTCGGGTTCATCGTGGCAGCCGTCGCCGGGCTGTGGCTGTTCGGCGAGCGTGGCCAGCCGATGCGCAGGTCGACGTGGCGGCTCATCCGCGAGGGTGGCTGGCGCTCGGTATTCAACGGCGACTTCTGGCACGCCTACGTCTATGCCCGCTGGACGAACCAGTACATCGGGTGGTCCGTCAACAAGCGCTTTCCCAAGCTCGGACCCCCGGTCGAGGGACGCCACCTGTGGGCGGATGCCTATCACGGCAAGGTGGTGCCGCAAACACTTGCCAGGGCGTTGGTCACCGTTCAAGAGGACATCCCGCTACGGGACCTGGAGCAGATCGTTCCGTACGACATGGCACGGAACCTGGTGCTCCAGGGGCCGCCCGACGTGGTGGCCTACGAGTGCGGCTGTCGCGCCGCGCGCGAGCACCCCTGCGAGCCGACGCAGGTGTGTATGGTGGTCGGCCAGCCATTCGCCGATTTCGTGCTGGACCACAACCCCCGGAGCAGCCGTCGCCTGACGCAGGCCGAAGCGCTGACCCTGCTGCGCGAGGAGTACGAGCGCGGCCACATCCACGTGGCGTACTTCAAGGACGTGATGCTCGACCGCTTCTACGCAATCTGCAACTGCTGCGGGTGCTGCTGTGTCGGTTTGCAGGCCATGCGCGATCACGGCGTGCCAATGGTCGCCACGTCGGGATACGTGGCGCAGGTGGACACGTCTCGCTGCGAAGCCTGTGAGACGTGCGCCAAAGCGTGCCCCTTCGATGCGATCACGGTCGGGCAAAACGCGAATGCGCATGCCACCGTCGATTGGGAGGCGTGCATGGGTTGCGGTGTGTGCGAAGGGCAATGTCCCAACGGGGCTATGGCGCTGGTGCTAGACCCGCGCAAAGGAACGCCGCTGGACGTGCGGGCGCTCCCAAGTTGGTGCTGAACGTTTTTGGGGGTGGTGAGTCGTCGCCCCGGCCGAGGCGCTAGCTGGCGTCCAACCCGGCGAAATTATCCTGGAGCAGCCGGTGCACGAAGGTGTAGCGGCTGCCCTGCTCTGCACCAGCCCCGACCCCGGCACCACCGCCCCCTGCCTGGAATACCCGCGCGGCACTTGACCAGAACATTTGTTCGATATACAATAGAACGTCAGGCTAGAAAACAAAAGAAATCGCCCGTGAGGCGCACGGGCGAGGTGGTACCGCTGCACACACCGAAAGGGGCTTTCAGATGTGCATGGCAGCAGATACGCTTGCATTATACACGCTCAAAGGCGCATCGCGCCACCGGTTGCTCGGCTTGCTGTCCGTCGCCGTCCGGCTGGCGCTCGACCCCGCGCTGCTGGCCGACATCCGGGGGGCACCGCTCACCGTGCTGCTGGCGCTGGCGATGCGGGCCAACGCCCAGGGCGAATGCTTCCCCGGCCTGAGCGTCCTGTGCCGCGACACCGGCTACAGCAAGAACACCGTCAGCAAGGCGCTGGAGGCCCTCGGCAGCAAGGCGCTGGTCGCGCGATTCCCCCGGCCCAACACCAGCACGCTCTACCGGATTCACAAAGTGGACCCCCCTGCCCCGGCCAGTGGGTCAGAAAACGACCGCCCTGGCCGCGATGCCGCGCGGGATTCCCAGGAATTGACCCCTAACTCAGTAGTAGTTAAAGATTCTCTATTAGAAAATGAACCAGAAACAACTACTCGTTCAGGGTCAGAAAATGAACCCCGCCAGTTGAACCTCGACGAGTGGGCGGCTGCCGAGCGAAGAATCGTCGAGGCGGGCGTCTACCCGGCGGTCGCCAGCCGCATCGTGAGCCAGCGCCGCGCCGAAGGCCGCCAGCCCGATTTTCTGCTGGCCTGGTGGGGCGAGTACGACGACAGGCTGCACAGCGAGCGGGCCAAGGGACCCGGCTGGCTGGCGCACGTGCTGGAACACGCCGACGACTATCCCCCGCGCCACGCGCCGCAGGCCGACTGCGAGGCCCGCCCCGAGGTCACGCCGCCCGCCACCCCCCGCACCCTCTCCGCGAGAGAGCAGGCCGAAGCGCGCTACGGCGTCCGGCTGGACCCCGACCTGTACGAGATGTGGAAGCGGGCGCTGCGCGAGATGCGCCTGGGGATGACCCAGGCCGCCTACACCCAGTGGTTCAGCGACAGCCTTTTGCTCGCGCTGGAGGGCGACCTGGCGACGATTGGCGCGGGCACCCCCTCTGCCCGCGAGTGGCTCGAGCACCGTTTCTACGGCCACATCAAGCGCGCCCTGGACCGGGTCGTCGGACGCCCAGTGGAGATGGCCTTCACCGTCCTGGAGCGAAAGCCGGTAGGGGCCCGGTAGGTTGGGGACTCAGGCCGGGTCCGGCTCCGCGCCCAGCGCCGCGCGGGCGGGCATGCGGGCCGCGTAGGCCAGCGTGACGGCAAACAGCGCCAGCGAGACGACGACGGTCAGGCCGATGGTGCTCATCATGGCCTGCGGCCCCACGGACTCGAAGAGCTGGCCGATCAGCCAGGGAATCGTCATCGACCCGGCGTTCGCGACGACCAGGATATAGCCCGTCACGCGCCCGGTGATCGGCATGCGGCGCTCGGCGAAGTTGAACGCCGAGGCAAAGAACGAGGCCAGCGACAGCCCGAAGCCAAACGTGCCAATCCAGACCGCCGGGGCCCAGCCCGGCAGCAGCAGGATCACGCCCATGCTGATCGCCGCGCCGATCAGGTCGATCAGCAGCATGGTGCGCGGCAGCAGCCACGCGGCGACGGGAATCGCGATCAAGCGCCCCAGCGTCAGCGCCCCCCAGAATACCGAGTTGAGCAGCCGGGCGGTCGTCTCTGGACCGACGTCGACCGCCAGCCCGTAGGAGAAGATCCAGTTGCCATAGCCGAGCTCGGCGCCCAGGTGCAGGAACATCAACCCGGCGATCAGCACCGTCAGCCAGCCAAAGCCTGCCTTTCTCGCCGCCGCCTCTGGCCCGGTCGCGGCCTCCTGGCGGGACGGGCTGGGCAGTCGCGTCATCCAGAGGGCGGCCAGCGCGATCAGTAGGGCCAGCAGCCAGTACGCCCAGCGAATCCCACCGCCAAGCACGACGATCCGGTCGATCATCAGCGGCGAGAGAAAAGCGCCCAGTCCGAAGGAGAAGTGCAGCGCGTTCATGTACGGGCCCACGTCGCGCCCGAACAGCCACACGATCAGCGTGTTGCCGCCCACGTCGAGCGCCCCCATGCCCACGCCGACCAACGCCAGAACCAGCCCCAACAGCCACCGGCTGGGGGCCAGGGGGACGGCCACGAGCAGCACGGCCATCGAGAGCAGCATCGCCGCCAGGACGGGGTGGCCGGGCACGCGGTCGTACAGGCGTCCGCCCACCTGCGTCCCAAGCATATAGCCCAGCGCGTTGGCCATGAAGATGATGCTGATCTGGCTGAGGTCCGAGCCGGTCTGCTCGGCCAGGGCGGGCAGCGTCGGGCCGAGCGCGGCCACCGACAGGCCCAGCGTGACGTAGGCCGCATAGTAGGCCAGGGCGCGCAGCAACCGGCTGCGGTTGTCGGCGGGCGCGGATGGAGCACTTGGTGTGGTCATCGTGAGTCGCTTTGCGATGGTCAGGGGAAGATTGACGCCTATTATGCCCGGTTTGGCGCTCCACCGAAAGCGGAAGAGTTGCCTCTCGCAACAGCGTCGCCGCCAAGCCAGTGCGCTCACTCAGGTTCGGCTGTATCCTCCGCTTGCGGCCCAAACTCCCCCTTGACCCTCACGTTACGTCATAGTCTATAATGCGCCTCCGGATGAAGGAGTCGCAATGGTGTACACCGTCAAACAGCTATCGGACTTGGCAGGCGTGAGCGTGCGCACGCTGCACTACTACGACGAGATCGGGCTGCTGGCCCCAACCAACGTGGGCGAGAACGGCTACCGTCACTACGGCGGCGAGGCGCTGTTCAGGCTCCAGCAAATTCTCTTCTACCGCGAGATGGACCTGAGCCTGGAGGCCATCAAAGCCATCCTCGACCAGCCCGACTTCGATCCCGTCGAAGCCCTGCAAGCGCACCGCGCCGCGCTCGAAGCCAGAATCCGGCGTCTGCGTGGCCTCATCCACACCGTAGACAGCACCATCAAACACCTTTCAGGAGAGGCAGACATGAGCAAGAAGCAGATTTTTGGCGGCTTCAGCAAAGAAGAAGAGGAACGTTACGCGCAGGAGGCCCGCGAAGCCTACGGCGCAGAGGAAGTGGACGCCTCCTACCAGCGCTGGAACAGCTACTCCGAGGCCCAGCAGGGGCAAATCATGGCCGAAGGCGGCGCGATCTACACCGACTTCGTCGAGCAGATGGCCCATGGCCCGGACAGCCCCGAAGTCCAGGCGATAGTCGGGCGCTGGCACCGGCACATGCGCTACTTCTACGAGCCATCCGTCGCCCGGCTGCGTGGCCTGGGACAGCTCTACGTGGACAGCCCCGACTTCGCGGACAAGTTCCGCACGCTGCACCCCGACCTGCCGGAGTTCATACAGCAGGCCATCAATCACTACTGCGACGCGCTCGACGCCGAAGCCTCGTAAGCACCCACCACGCAAAGCGAAAGGGGCGCGCCCGGTTGGGTGCGCCCCTGGTCATGTTGGACTGCGCCCACGCGGCGAGTTCAGGCCGCGCCCGTTTCACTCCCACCCGTCCCCCCAGCTTGCGCTGGACGCGTAGCGGCCTGAGCGCAGCGCCCTTCGACAAGCTCAGGAGGCTTCGCGCAAGGCGGATGGAGGCCTGGCGTTTCGCCGCTCCATGCACTTTCCCTCCGCGCAGTGCGCGACTACACTAGGCCCGCACCCAACGGCGGGCTTTGACGGGGTTTGCGCAGGAGAGCGGGCATGGCGGAGCAATACGGCATTGACCTGGAGCAGTTCAGCCTGGAGGAATTCCGGCGCGTGCTGGAGAGCGGCGACCTGCTGCCCAGCCGCGTGGTCTTGAGAGAGGAGATCGCCGGGCGCTTCGCGGCGCTGGAGGCGATGGGCATCGGCAACGTGAAGCAGTTGGTAGACGCGCTGAGCACCAGGAAGAAGCTGGAGCAATTCGCGCAGGAATCGGGCCTGCCCCAGGATTACCTGGTCATCTTGCGGCGGCAGGCGCGGAGCTACATCCCCGGCCCGGTGTACCTGAAAGACATTCCGGGCGTCGACCCCGCCCACGTCGAGCGGCTGGCCGCCACTGGGGTCAAACAGACCAAGCAGCTCTTCGCCCGGACCCTGACAGCAGACGACCGCGCGGAGCTGTCCAGGCAAGCGGACGTGCCCGGCGAGGCGCTGCTGGAACTGGTGAAAATGGCCGACGTGGCGCGGGCGGGCGGGGTCGGGCCGGTGTTCGTGCGGATGCTCCAGGAGGCGGGCGCGGATACCCTCGAAGCATTATCCCAGCAGTCGCCGGACGCGCTGTACGAGAAGCTGCTCGCGGTCAACGATGAGCAAGGACTCACGAAAGCGTCGTTCTCGGTGAAGGACGTCGCGTCCTGCATCGAAACGGCGAAGGCGCTGCCCAAGGTGATCGAGTATTAGCGCGGGACGCCGGTCGCGAGCGTTCGCCCTGACACCGCAGGTGCGGCACATCCCTGAGGCCAGCCTGCGCCAGCTTTTGCGCCCGCTCAAAGTAGCCGTGCCTTGAGGACGAAAGTCCAGACCATATGAACTTCGTCACTGGCATCCTGTTACACAAAATAAGTATGCTTGGAGTCGAGAACTGCTTCCCAACGACATATTCGTGGAAGCTAGCGGGTTGCACCCTTGCGCCAGAATCGTCGAGCGAAAAGGTGAGACCACAGAACCAAGATACAAAGAGGATATCATGGCAACCATTCAGGCTTTCATCAAGAGGCACCCGCTGCTGACCTACTTCGCCCTGACGTTCGCCATCTCATGGGGCGCTATTCTTATTGCGGTCGGTCCTAGCGGAATCCCGGTAAACACGGAACAAGTCGCGATGCTGGGGCTGGCAACGCTCCTCGGTCCCAGCGCAGCAGGCATTCTGTCAACCGGCCTCGTCGATGGAAGAGCAGGCTTTCGCGAGCTTCTCGCCCGGCTGCTCAGGTGGCGGGTGGGCGCTCGCCGGTACGCGGTCGCGCTCCTGACCGCCCCACTCTCGACGGCGGCAGTACTCCTCGCGCTCTCGCTTCTCTCCCCCGAGTTCCTCCCCGGCATATTCACGACGGACGACAAGGCTACCCTTCTGCTGTTCGGTATCGTGGCGGGGCTTATGGTCGGCTTCTTCGAGGAGTTGGGCTGGACGGGGTTCGCCGTGCCCAGGATGAGGCTGCGTTACAGTGTCCTTGCGACCGGGCTCATCGTGGGCCTCCTGTGGGGAGCGTGGCACTTCATTTTGTTCTGGGAAAGCGACAGTTTCTCCAGAGCGCTCTCGCTGGCCCTCTTGCTCGGACGCCTTTTCTCCTGGCTGCCAGCCTACAGGGTGCTCATGGTGTGGGTCCACGACCATACGGACAGCCTGCTCGCAGCAATGCTCATGCACGTGAGTCTCGTAGCCAGCACGGTGATCCTCGAACCTCCACTGGCAGGGGGGCCCCTCTTGACCTATATCCTCGTGCGGGCCGCCGTGCTGTGGGTCGTCGTCGCAGCGGTCGCTGTGGCTGGCGGCGGGCAGCTCTTGCGAGAGCCGATTGCGGGGCAGGGAGCTTGAATTGTGAGGAGGACGTCATGACTTTCATCAAGAGGCACCCAGTGCTGACCTACTTCGTGCTTACGTTCGCCATATCGTGGGGCGGCTTCGTCCTGGCGGTTGGCGGTCCTGGCGGCTTAGCGAATACCGACTGGCAAGCCGATTCGTCTTTCGCGTTCGCGATCATGGCGATGCTTGCAGGACCAAGTGTAGCAGGCCTATTGATGACCGGGATAGCAGATGGTAGGGCGGGCTTTGGCAAGCTTCTCTCTCGCTTGCTCAAGTGGCGGGTAGGCACCCGCTGGTATGCGGTCGCACTCTTGCCTGCCCCGCTTTTGTCGGTGATCGCACTCTTTTCACTATCGCTAACCTGCCCGATATTCACTGCGGATGACAAAGCCACCATACTATTGTCAGGAATCATGGCGGGGCTGACAACGGTCTTAGAAGAGATAGGTTGGACGGGATTTGCCATACCAAGACTGAGGCTGCGCTACAGTATTTTCGCTACCGGGCTTATCGTGGGTGTCCTGTGGGGATTATGGCACCTATTGCAGCAGCTATACATCAGCGGCACTTACACCGGAGGGGTTCCCCTAACCCTGTACTTGTCCCTGTCCATCTTCAATACTGTCGCGGGACTGTCGGCTTATAGGGTACTCCTAGTATGGATTTATGATCGTACCGGGAGCTTACTGGTAACGACACTTATGCATGCAAGTCTAACAGCCAGTAACATTTTCATCTTCAGACCTGAGGCGACAGGAGTGCCCTTCCTGACGTTTGGTTTAGTATTTGCCGCCGCGCAGTGGGTTCTCGTAGCAGGGGTCGCCGTGGCAAACCGCGGGCAACTCTCGCGGCAACCGCACCCGAGCAAAGGTGTCGGGTAACTGGGGCACGGCAGCGTGAAGCCTCCTGATTTCAATCCTGACCGTAGCCGAAGGGGCGCAGCGTGACTACAGTTCAGCGCTAGCTGGGGGATGCCGTGCCCGGCGACGGAGTATCGTTTTGTCGTAGCCTGACCCATGAAGACACTTGCTGGACGGAGCAATTGGCGAGCGCGGGAACGCCCGCCCACTATGATACGGAAACCGAAAAACCGGAGGCTCGCCAGGTGATGCGAGACTCCGGTTGTGAGTGATAGTCCTGACACCGCCGGTGCGGCACAAACCCAGACGGCGGGCCGGGGCGGTTACTGCGGCGTCGCCGTTTCGGTGCCCGCCGCCGTCGAGACGCCAAACGTGCCCCACAGGCCATCCAGGGACCCATCCGGCTCCAGCGTGTAGATCACGACCCCGCAGGTTCCTTCGGGACCGTAGCTCATGGCCAGGGACTGGCCCTGGGTGATGCCCACCGAGTAGAGCGGGCCGCCTTCGAAATCGACTTGGTTCTGAACCACGTCGTAAAGGTCGCCAGCGGCGGTGATGGTCATCGTCCCTTCGTAGTCGCTCCCATCTGGGAGGGTCCCGGTGTAGGAATACGTCCCGGCGATCCCGCCGCCGCCACCGTCTGGCACGGCGACCTCGCTGCCCAGGTCCGTCCCCTCGTAGTTGACCCACTCGCCTTCGAGCGTGCCGTCCGGGCTAACGTCGTAGAGGGCGATCTGGCAGACGTCGCTCGGATAGGCCACCGCGACCTTGTCGCCGCGCTGGATGGCTTCTCCGAGGAAGGTCGTGCCCGTGTCCCAGAAGAATTCGTAAATCGCCCCTGACCGTGTGATCTGGAGCACGCCGCCGTAGACGCTGCCGTCCGGGTTGCTGCCGACCACGTCGTAGTTTCCGGTGGCCAGCGTCGGCGGGGGCGCGGTCGTGGCCGTCGGCGGGACCGTTTCCTCGGCAGCCTCTTCGGCAGGCTCCTCAGGCGGTTCCTCGGCAGGTATCTCTACGCTCTCCACACTCTCGTCGGAATCGCCTCCCATCCCCGGAATGCTGCCGCAGGCCAGCGCGGCCACGAGCAGAACCGCCCCCATCACCACCATCACACGTCGAGTTGAACCGTGGCGCATCTCTTCATCTCCCTAAGTAAAGGTGCAAACGTGCATACCAGGACCGTACATTAACCTGCCATCCTGCGCAACCCGGCGATAGTGTCTTGGCAAGTGGTGTGATTTCGGTGGCTTCTCCGATCTCAGACCCTCCAATGCAGGGCATTTCCGAAGCACATGGTTTGAGATCATCGGTAACAGTCTGACTGCATGGTGAGTAACTGGCCAGCCCTATACTTCATCCGGTAGCGCAGGCATGAAGAACCACCATATCAATCCGGCGATGGCTCCAATCAATGCACCCGGCAAGCCGTATAGGAGAGACGCACAGATAATAAGGGGCCATCCGCCTATAATGCCCTCTCCAACAGGTGCAGGGTCGCCGATGCGAATGTAGCTGACGATGCCCGCTCCCACCGTATATACGATGGGTAGTCCACCACCAATCAACGCACCAACTACCAAGAAACGGCGCACCGGTCGCCTGGAGCTTCGCGTCTTTGCGACTGCCGCTCCAACCAATACGGCAAGAGCAGCAAGCAATGCACCTAGGCCCAGCCATATCGGAACGGTCATATGGTTTTCTCCCAGCCCATACGTGCATCTGCCCCTTAGCATATCACAATCAAGAACGTGCTCGGACAAGTGCTAGCGTACTGGGGCGAGCCTCAAAGAAGTCGGTTCTGCTAGCATATCGATTTCTGGCTCATCGAGCTTGCGCATCGACTCCTGGCTGAAGTAGCGTCGCCCCACCTGCCATTCGTCATCCATCTCGGCCAACTGGCTGCGCTCGTCGAATCCAACTGACCAACCCTACGGACGAGGGCAAGGCTCTTCCCGGCAATCTACTCTGGAGCGGAGGTACTCTCGATGATGTCCGCCAGTTCTGCGCGGGCGTTCTCCCACACGTCGGGATTCGTGGGCCAACTGATGTCCGCCCGCACCCAGGTCGGGTCATCGGGATCGCTCACCCCGACTTCCCACAAGACACTGGGGATCACGCCGTCGACGATGGCCGCCGTGCGCGCCGGATCGACCGCGGCAGCCAGCACGAGATAATCGACGTCCTGAATGCCGCGCCGCCAGTGTTTCAGCCGCAGTGAAGCAAAAGGCCCCTGCACGCCGTAGCTATCCTCCGGGAAGCGTGTGTCGGTGCCGGGATAGAACAGCACGCCGTCGCCGTTGACGTAGTTCCACCCGGTCTGGCCCAATGCCTCATCTACCTCGTCGAAGCTGCCATACGTGTGTGCCTGCTGGAAGACGCCAGTCTGGCCCATCTCGCTCTGGGAGTTATCGTAGTAGGTGGACTCCCAGTAGAACCAGCGGTCAACGCCCATCTTGTACTGCCCCCATGCCAACTCGCGCAGGGCGACGCCTTCGTCTTCGATGGCAAAGGAGCCTGACACGGGCCGGTTGCCGTTGTACATGAAGAAGCGCTTGTCGGGGTTCCCGGTGTAATCGGTGACAGGTCCCTGCCACACATCGAAGAGGCTGACGCCCGGCCAGGAGGTTGGGATGTCGAGCGATGGCGTTCGTTCGGCGGCGATGGGCAGGTCGATCGTCGCCATCGACATCAGGCGCTGGCCGGGACCCGGATTCTCGTCCATCCACCCCGCCCAGCGCTCGATCTGCCGGTAGTCGTCCGACTCATCGATGAGGTAGAGGAAGTATTCCGTGGGTGTGGTAAACGCCTGGGCGTCGAACCAGTTCACCCAGGCATCGGCGTTGGCCCACATGTCCGCCTGTCTGCCCTCTTGCCACGGCCAGTCGCCATAGGTACCAATCGAGTAGACGTTGTTGCCCACCCCGCTGCCTATCCCGGCGTAACCCCGTTCGGCGGTGAAGAGATCGCCATTCAGGCGAGCGGTCCAGGCATCGTCCATCTGTTCGATTGGTGTATAGTCGCCGATCAGCGAAATCTTGTGGCGGTGAGCGAGTTGAAAGTGCCGGTCGACGAGCGCCAGCGATCGACTGTAGGCGGCGGTGCCAGGTGCGGGATACGCATTGGCCGCGCCCAGATAGCGATCGTTGACGTTTTCCTGGCTGAGGTACAGCATCGTCCGGGCGCTCGGAAAATCAGGCAGCGTGAAGTCGCGCACGCGCAAGCTGAGGGGAATCTGCCAGGTCAGCGTGCCGTTTTCCATGACCGCAATCGTGCCGCCATAGTCCCCCGCCGGTACGTCTTTCGGAATGGTGATATCACCCCAGATGGATTGGTTGGTGCCAGCCTGAATCGTGAAAGGCGTGTGGAGCTCAAGCGGTACGGCGATCTCGGGATAGAATTTGTTGTGGCAGGTCCGATCCACCCAACTTCCGCTGCCCTCCCCATCGGCATTGTAAGGGCGGCGGCAGCGCGCCGGGACGTGTCGCTCGTCATAGTCGTACCCGGCGAAGAACAGGTCGGTGCTGAGTCCCTTGATTTCCAGATAGCGGACGTAGAACAGCTCGACGTTGCGTCCAACGTAGTTGAAAACACCGTCGCCCCTGGCCGGATTGGCGCCGATGCTGGTGCCGTCAGGGCCATCCAGCGAGGTGATGGTCACCTCGACGTTGGCGCCGCTTGCCGTGGGAGCCTCAAGCACCAGGTTGAAGGACACGACTTCGTTGCGCCCGCCAAAAAGAGAAAGGCCCGTGCCGTCCCACACCGAGTTGCCCACCGCGTCCGGGTCGGCGGCGGCGCGCAGTTCGTCGCGCGTTACCTTGTCACCGCCATCGTTGGCCCATACGTGCTCGATGCTGCCAGCAGCAAGCGGGACCAGATGCCCGGTAACAGGTACGGCTGGGGCAGTAGCGGTCGGAACGGGAGCGAACGTCGGCTGGTCACTGGACGTTGAGGACGAAGGCGACAGGAGGGTACAGCCGAATATCGCGACCAATGCAGCCACAACCGGCAAGAAGCGCCTGATCCTCATCCCTGACCCCCCTTATCGCCAAGAAACGCCGCTGTGCTGGTTTGCCCTCCCTCTACTATATCATGGTTCTTCGGGCGGTCGCCGCCAGCCTCGCGATAGAGAGTGTATGGGCCAGGGACTTGAGCGCTTCGTGTGAATCACCTTTCGATGGCGAGGTAGGGGGTGCTCGCCTCGCCAGACCCGGTCTGCCCGGAACGCCGCTGCGGTGGTATCATTACGGGGAAACACGATGATCTTTCAGGAGGAACAGCACCGTGAGAATCAGCGCCCGTAACGTTTTGCAGGGAACCGTCAAGAAGGTCACGCCCGGCGCGGTCAACGCCGAAATCGTCGTCGAACTGCCCGGCATCGAGGTCGTGTCGATCATCACCATGCAGTCGATGGAGGCGCTGGGACTGGCCGAGGGCAAAGCCGTCTCCGCCGTCATCAAAGCCTCTAACGTGATGGTCATGGCCGACTGACCCGCGAAACCGCAGAGGGCTGCTCCGACGCGGACAGCCCTTTTTTGTTGCTTTGGCCGCCAGGATTCTGGCGAGACTTCCACCATCCAGGGAGAAATGGAATTGAACGAGAAAACGAGAGCCACACTGTCGACGCCGTGGATTTACTTCGCCGCCACCTATGCCTGGACCTGGCTCTTCTGGGGCGTGGCGATCCTGCTGGGTGTCAGCATGGAAACCGGCACGGGCTTTGCTATCCTGCTGCTTGGCGTCGTCGGCCCGATGCTGACCGGCATCGGCTTCACCTATCTCACGCGGGACCAGGCGGGCAGGCGCGACTACTGGCAGCGCGTCGGCGGGTTCAGGCGCATCGCGGCCAGATGGTACCTGGTCATCCTCTTGTTCGTCCCCATCCTGAACGGCCTGGCCGCGCTGCTCGACGTTCTGGCCGGAGGCAGCGGTGCAACCTGGGGAGAAGCCGCCCTCAACCTGCTGCCGAATCCCCTGTCTATCATCCCCTCGATCCTTTTTGCCTCGCTGATCCCCTTTATCGAGGAGTTGGGTTGGCGCGGCTACGTGCTGGACCGCTTGCAGGAGAGACAGAACGCCCTGCTTTCCAGCCTGATCCTGGGTGTGGTCTGGTCCTTGTGGCACCTGCCCTTGTTCTTCGTCCAGGGTTCTTACCAGGCCGGGCTGGGTGTGGGCACGCTGGCTTTCTGGCTGTTCCTCGTCGGCGTCGTCCCCTTGAGCCTGCCCTTTACGTGGATCTACAACAACACGGGTCGCAGCACGCTGACGGTCATCCTGTTCCATTCGATGGTCAACTTCACGGGCGAACTCATCGCCCTGACCGAGCGTGCGGATACGTTTTCCATCGCGCTGTGGTTCGTCGCGGCCATCGGCATCACCGCCATCTGGGGGGCGAGGACGCTGACGCGCGAGAAAGAGAGGCGATGAGTCCTTGCATCGAGTCGTTTCAGGTTCGCCAGACGAGGGGCTTCTACGTCTGGTGTGAGTAGTGACATTTGGACGCATCCGGCGCGTTTCATTCGCCAGGGCCCACCCCCACCCGTCCTAGCTACGCTCGGACACCCTCCCCCTTAAAGGGGGAGGGTTGGGGTGGGGGTGAAACTTCTGACGGCACACGGGCTTGCCCAACGGAAAAGGTGATTCACACCAGACGTTTAGGCCCCTTGCCAATGCGCATTCAGACGTTCTCTCGCAGCCTGACCCGTGCGGCTCAACCGACGGCGGGTTACAATCTGCTCCAATCTGAGAATCGACGGCTTTCCAGGGAGAGTGAACGTGGCCCAAAATGTACCCGCCCCCGGCGCTGACCCTCGGCACAAACGCTTTTACCGGATCGGTGGTGTGGCCGCCTGGCTGCAACTGGCGATGCTCGTCGTCATCATCGTCGTCACCGCGACGCTGGGCCTGAAACCCACCACCGCCCAGGAGTACTTCTCGCTGTACCAGGACGCCAGGCTGGAGGGGCTGCTGCGCGATGACTTCGCCAGTTTGCTCGTCGTCGGCCTGTACCTGGGGACGTTCCCCGGCCTGTATCTTGCGCTCCGGCGCGTGGACGAGGTCGCCGTCGTCTTTGCCACCCTCTTCACGCTGATCGCCGTGACCATCACCTTCACGGCCCATTCGGGCTTCTCGATGATCTACCTCGGCGAGCAGTACGCGGCGGCCACCACGGCTGCCGAACGCGCCCAACTGCTGGCCGCCGGGGAAGCCGTCATCGCCTCGGACATGTGGAACAGTTCCGGCGGCTACGTCGGGGGCCTGCTCTTGCAGGGAGCCGGGGTGTTGATCTCGGCGGTCATGCTACGCAGCCGCGATTTCGGCAAGACCACCGCTTATGCCGGGCTGCTGGCGAACGCGTTCGATCTGACGCAGCACCTCCTGCACCCCGTCGTGCCCTCGCTGTCGACCATCCTGGGCCTGATCGCCGGCCTCGCATACCTGTTCTGGTTTCCGCTGCTGGGCCGGGATCTCTCGAAGCTGGCGCGGCGGGCGGAATAAGCGCCGCGCCTGTATTCACCCCCTCCCCAGCCCTCCAGCAAAGCCCCTTGTCTTTGCGCCACCAGACGCACCCGGAGTAACCGGGCCTTCTTCGGCGGAAAAGCGGTATACTACGGGCTGGAGCAAAATGATGAGGGCCTGAGCAACCATACCCAACCCAAGGAGAGGGTGACTGTGGAGGAGATATCGTGGACGTGAGGACGCTACTGATCGGCATCGTCATCGGCCTGCTGGCGGGCTGGCTGATCGAGTGGTTCATCGACTGGCGCTTCTGGCGGCGCGACAGGCAAAAGGCGGCACCGGCCAGAATGGCGACGGCTCCCGTGCCCGCCGAACCGGAGGAGCCTGTCGAGCCGGATGACCTGACCCGGATCGAGGGCATCGGCCCGAAGCTGCAGTCCATCCTGAATGATGCAGGCATTACGACCTTCGAATCGCTGGCCGACACATCCGGCGTGAAGCTGGCGACCATCGTCGAGGCCACCGACTTCAAAGCCCCCTACGACCCGTCGAGCTGGCCGGAGCAGGCCGCCCTGGCCGCCAAAGGCGACTGGGCAGCGCTGGCGGAGCTGCAGGAGCGCCTGATCGGGGGCAGAGAGAGGGTCGAGCCGGACGACCTGACCCGGATCGAGGGCATCGGGCCGATGCTGCGCTCGATCCTGAACGCGGAAGGCATCAAGACCTTCGAATCGCTGGCCAGCCGCAGCCCCGCGCAGCTGACCCGCATCGTCGAGGCTGCCGATTTCAAAGCCCCCTTCGACCCGTCGAGCTGGCCGGAGCAGGCCGAACTGGCGGCCAAAGGCGACTGGCAGGCGTTGGAGGAATTGCAGGAACGCCTGGTGGGCGGCAGAGAGGCAGGCGCATGATTCACCATCGCACGCTCGAAGAGGTGCGGCGCTTCGACCGGATGAAGCTGATCGTCACCATCGTGCTGATCATCATTCTGATCCTGCTGCTCCTGGTCTGGCGCGCGCCGACCACGCCAGCCGCCCCTGCGGTCGAACCCGGCGCGGAGACGACGGGCGGCGCAGGCGCTGAGGAAGCCGTCGAGGTCGAGCCAGCGGCCCAGGTCGAAGCGCCCGCGCTGACCTCGCCCGGCGCAGGCGCGGAGCTGAGTCCCGGCGAGCTGGCCCTGAGCGGCACCGGCCAGCCCGGCTCCGAGGTGCAGATCGTGGTCGATGGGCAGCCGGTGGGCACGGCGACGGTCGGCGACGACGGCAAGTGGACCTTCAGCACCGAACTGGGCGAGCCGGGTGATCACGAGATCGAAGTGCAGGCGCTGGACGACAGCGGGGAGGTGGCGGCGGCCAGCGGCGCGATTCCCGTGGCCGTGGCCGCGCCGCAGGTCGAAGAGGAAGCCCCTGTCGCGCCAATCGCGCCCACACTGGACGCGCCCGCCGACGGGGCCGAGTTCTCCGGCGGCGATCTGACGTTGAGCGGCAGCGGCCAGCCGGGTACCACGCTCGAAATCCTGGACGGCGGCGCAGTGATCGGCACGGTCGAGGTGGACGCCGCGGGCGGCTGGGAGTTCACCACCCGGCCAGACGAGGGGCCGCACCAGTACGCGGTGCGCCCGGTCGGCGACGAGGCCGCGGCCAGCAGCCCCGTCTCGGTGACGGTCAGCCGTCCCGCCACAGCCGGGGGGCAGGTGTGCAGCGGCGGTTTTCTCACCGACGCCGGGAAGCGTTACGTCGTCGGCTCGTGCGAGACGCTGGGCGAGGTCGCCGCGCGCACCGATAGGACGGTCGAAGCGCTTCTGGCCGCCAATCCAGAGGTGGAAGACCCTGACAGGATTTTTGCCGGTCAGGTTCTCGACGTGCCGCAGGAATAATCAGCGGGACGTATCAAGGACTGAGCAAAAAGGAGAGACAACATGGCAAAGCTGACAGAGGTAGAGGGCATTGGCCCCACGTATGCGGAGAAGCTTCAGCAGGCAGGCATCGACTCGACGGAGGCCCTGCTGGAGAAGGGCGCCTCGCCCAAGGGGCGCAAGGAGATCGCCGAGAGCACCGACATCAGCCCCAAGCTGGTGCTGAGGTGGGTCAACATGGTGGACCTGTTCCGCATCAAGGGCATCGGCGAGGAATACGCCGAATTGCTGGAGGCGGCGGGCGTGGACACCGTGCCCGAACTGGCCCAGCGCAACGCCGCCAACCTCCACCAGAAGATGGTGGAGGTCAACGAGGAAAAGAAGCTGGTCCGCCAGACCCCCAGCGAAAGCGCGGTCGGCGACTGGGTGCAGCAGGCCAAAGACCTGCCGCGCGTGGTCGAATACTAGCCCGCTCAAGCCAAAGACGGATCGTCAAAACGAGGCGACCCCCCTACCCCCGGGGTCGCCTCGTCGGCGTTTGGTGGAAACTCTGCGCAGCGCACTTCGTCATCACCCCCTCCCATCCTCGCTGCGCTCGGATCTCCCTCCCCCGTTGAACGGGGGAGGGTCCGCGAAGCGGGGGTGGGGGTGGTTTCCGCGCGTGGTCGAGTACTAGCCCGCTCAAGCAAAACACGGATCGTCAAAACGAGGCGACCCCCCTACCCCCGGGGTCGCCTCGTCGCGTGTCCGGCGGAAATCCTGCGCGACGCTATGGCTCGTAGTTGCGGGCGCATCGAAAGCCGACGCTGCTAGCCGTGACATCTGGACCCACCCAGAAGCGATTGGCAGCTCGCAAGCTGTCCTCGAAGTCGCCCCACGAGCCGCCCCGAGTCACGCGGTCACTGCTGCTGTCGGTGTCACCGTCCACCTCTCTACCATCGGTGGCATCGTACGGGTAGTCCCTGTGTACGCTGCTCACCCATTCCGAGACGTTGCCGCTCAGGTCATACGCGCCCACCCAGGATATACCTCCTGACTTACTACCGACCGTCGCCGTCTGGTTGTTAGGTATGCTTTGGACTACGTTCTCGGCCACAAAATCGTCCCCCCACGGATAGGTCAGACCATCGGGGCCTCGCGCCGCATATTCCCATTCTGCCTCGGTCGGCAGCCGCGCCCCGCGTCTCTCGCAGTAGACTGTGGCGCCGATCCAGTTCACGCAGATTCTCGGCTGGCTGCCATCGGAGGACCTATCACTGCAGTCTTTCGCAGCCGAGCCATACAGTGCGTTGCTCACCTCGTATACGTCAATCCAGAACGGCTCGGCAAAGCACTGCTCGTGAATCGGCAGTTCATCACGGGGACCATCCTCGCTGCCCATCATGAAGCAGCCCGGCGGAACCAGCGCCATCTCCACGCCGTCGAACTCCTCAATCACCGGCGTCCACTCGGCGTTGGCTGTTACCCTCGGTATCCCCTCTTCGGCAACGGGGGTCGCCTCCTCGACAGCCTCCTCCGTCGGGGTGGGCTCCGCTGCTGGCGGCGACCCGCCACC
>Ga0180437_10001338_pt1 | contig 42472 bp, 40 predicted proteins | sample SS_ome_4_FD_132410 | JGI IMG/M metagenome (GOLD analysis project Ga0180437, IMG submission 132410) | Hypersaline lake sediment archaeal communities from the Salton Sea, California, USA - SS_3_D_1 metaG | ecosystem: Environmental > Aquatic > Non-marine Saline and Alkaline > Hypersaline >...
CGAAAATTGCCTTCTTTGATGCTCTTTTTCAAATCCTGGTTTGACGCGCCGAGAATCCGGACATCTACCGGAATCTCTTCGGTTCCACCCACTCGCCTGATCCTCTTATCCTGAAGGGCGCGAAGAAGCTTGACCTGCGTCCAGGGGGACATCTCGCCGACTTCATCCAAAAACAACGTCCCTTTTTCCGCGACCTCGAACATTCCTTTTTTGTTGACAATGGCTCCGGTAAAAGAACCCTTGACATGGCCAAACAGCTCGCTCTCAAGAAGGTTTTCCGGTAACGCTCCACAGTTGATCGAAACGAATGCTCTATCCCGGCGCGTGCTCATATAATGGATCGCCCGTGCTGCGATCTCTTTTCCTGTGCCGCTTTCCCCTGTAATGAGCACGGTAGAATCCGTCCCAGCAACTTTTTCGATCAAATTGTAGATCTCCTGCATCACCTTGCTTTTGCCGATCATGTTTTCAAAATCGAATTTCTCTTTAAGCTCTTTTTTCAGAAAGAGATTTTCTTCTTTCAAGCGCTTTTTTTCCATTCCCTGTGCCACGATGATCTTCAATTCTTCCACATCGAAGGGCTTGACGATATAATCGATAGCTCCCGCTTTGAGGGCTTCAACAGCCTGTTTTATGGTCCCGTATGCCGTGATCATCACGATCGGGATGTCCGGCCTCTTTTCTCGAACATAACGGAGGAGCTCCATCCCGCTCATCTTCGGCATCTTGATATCGGAAATGATCATATCGAAATCTTCGTTGGCCATCAGATCCACTGCCCTTGTCGCCGATAAGGAGGTTTTCACAACGTATCCTTCTTTTTCGAAAACCACGGTCAAAAGATCGAGGATGCTTTTTTCATCATCTATGACGAGTATTTTTTCCATTTTCCTACATTCTCATTCTCGATGTCGATTTTTCCTGCAACTTTGGCAGGACGATCACCACCTCTGTCCCTCGTTCTCGACCGGGGCGCACACGAATCTTTCCGCCGTAATCGTCTACGATCCTGTGCACGATCGCCATGCCGATTCCCATCCCTGATTGAAATTCAGTAGAAAGGAAGGGTTCGGCAAGTCTATTTCTTTCTTCATCTTCCAGACCGTTCCCTGTATCCACAATTTTCAACTGGACTTCATTCTTCTGATCTTGATCAAAATCGATATTTATGGACCCGCCCTCGGGAGCAGCTTTAATAACGTTTCGGAGAAGGTTCCAGAACATCTGTCTAAACTGCTTGGCATTGCCGAAATAGGGGACTCGGGACACTTTGTAATTCCCGCTCACCTGAAAACTGCCGTTCAGCTCTCCGTTATCCTCCAATAAAAGGAGCGTCTCTTCCAGCACCGAGGCCAGATCCATGTCGGAAAAGGTGTTTCTATCAGGGGAAACGAGGCTGAGGAACTGTTCTATCGAGTGAGAAACCCTGCCGGACTGTTCGACGATATTATCCATCAACTCCTTCTGTTCACCTGACAGGTCAAGACCCCCTCGAAGCACTTGAACCGAACCGGAAATGGTAGCGAGCGGATTCCTTATTTCATGGGCCAGGTGCGCGGAAAATTCTCCTGCTAAAGCCAATCGTTTCTTGATCTCCAATTCCCTTTCCGCTAACCGCAGTTTTTCTGCCGTCCGTCTCAATCCATCTTTCATGTAGTTCACCAAAAACGCCACGATAAAAAACATGCTCCAGGAGATGAAGATGTTGTTGATTACCGTTCCCGGAGATAGCTCCGTCGGTTGATCGGAACCCAAATACGGCAAAAAGCCCAGATGCATCCCGTTGACCAGAACGCCGAACAATACTCCAGAGAGAGCCGCGGTCAAATAGGCGGCCCGCTTCGACAGAACGATGCTTGCCGCGATAATTCCGAATATATAAAGGAAATAGAAGGATCCTCTCAAACCTCCGGAGACATACACAAACGCCGTGATCAACAGGAGGTCGAAAAAGATCTGGAGACTAACCTGAAAAGTTGGGTATTTTCCCCAATAGTACAGGAGGAGATACAGGATCGACAAAATGTAAGTGGCGATAATCAGGTAATAGAAGAGCGAGAGGGGGAGAAATGTGGACGTGCTGAACTGAATGATGACTGCGGACACGGCAAGGGTGGTGACGATGATCAACCGCAGCAGGATGAGCCAAAAAATGTCTTTTCTTCTCTTCAATGCTCTGTTCCTTCTCTAAAGGGAACCTATCCCATGAGATTCCTGTTTTTCACGCTGCTTTCCGTTTTTTCCTAAAACTTGTTCATCAGGTCGAAGATCGGCAAATACATCGATATAACGATCGATCCGACGATCAAACCCACAAAGATCAGCAGTATCGGCTCCAATATGGAAAGCAGGTTTGCCACAGAATATTCGACTTCTTCATCATAAAAGTCGGCCAGTTTGGTCAACATCTCATCCAGCGTTCCTGTCGCCTCGCCGACACCCACCATCTGAATCATCATGAACGGAAACCGTCCCTTTTCCCTCATGGCATCCCTCAAGCTCGTTCCCTCGGCAACCATGGACCTGGCCTGCATGATGAAATCTTCGATGATGACGTTGCCCGAGGTAGAAGATGTGATCTTCAGGCTCTCCAGCATGGGAACACCTCCGGAGAGAAGGGTGCTCAGCGTACGGGTCACGCGCGACAGCCCGACTTTCTCGAGCAATTTTCCAAACAGGGGCATCCGGAGAAGAAACTTGTCGACGATCTTCCGGCCTGACTCCGTTTTCCTCCAATACCGAAAACCGAAGATGAGAGCAATGATCCCGATGAATATGAAGAGGATGTATTTCTGGATGAAAATGCTCAGGGCTAAAACCACGGATGTCAGCATTGGAAGCTCTGCCCCGAGTTCCAGGAAGATATTGGCAAAAACCGGAATGACTTTCCACAACATAAAAATACACACAAGCACAGCAAAGGACAAAACGGCAGTAGGGTAGATCATGGCCTGACGGACTTGAGCCCTCAACCTGACGATTTTCTCCAGGTACTCCGCCAATCGCCTCAACATGATGTCCAGAGAACCGCTCTGCTCTCCAGAAGCGACAAGGTTGCAATACAAGTCGTCAAAGACGTTTGGAAATTTGCGCTTAGCCTGATTCAGCGTGGAGCCCGCTTCCACATCGGCCCGGATATCTTTGATAACATTTTTGAAATATTTGTTCTTTGTCTGCTCTGCCAGGATGTTAAGGCTCTGGATCAGCGGAAGCTCGGCATCGATCAACACGGAGAGCTGCCGGCTGTAGATGGCCAGATCTTTGAGTTTGACTTTCTGTTTTTGAAGAAAAGGTATCTCGAGTTTTTTTCTTGCAGCGGAAATATCCATCACCGAGATCTGTTCCCTTTGCAAGGCTCTGGATAAGTCGTTTACGCTGCGGGCGATCCGGACACCTCCGACAACATCGCCGTAACGATTTTTCCCTTTCCATTGAAATGTAGGCATGATAAACCCCTTTTATTTTCCTATTTGTTGAGGAGAGAAGTTCGCAGAAGTCACCTTCAAACCTTCTCTCCGTTGGATGATATCCGTTAATTCCTCAGGTTTAGAGGACACATTCATTGCCGTCTCGAGAGTGATGGCTTTTTTAAAATACAGGCTTGCCAGGGATTGGTTGAATGTCTGCATGCCGTATTTTTCTTGACCCATCTGCATGGAGGAATAGATCTGGTGAATTTTATTCTCTCGGATCAAATTCCGGATGGCGGGGTTGGGAATGAGAATCTCCATAGCCAGCACCCTGCCTCTACCGTCTGCCCGGGGCAGAAGAGTCTGGGTGATAACCGCTTCCAGACTCATCGAGAGCATAATCCTTACCTGGGACTGGTACTGCGAGGGAAAAATGTCGATGATTCTCGAAATGGTCTCTGCAGCGGAGTTCGTATGGAGGGTCGAAAAAGTCAGATGACCCGTTTCTGCTACGCGCAGCGTGGCTTCGACAGTCTCCAGGTCTCGCATCTCCCCGACGAGGACGACATCCGGGTCTTCCCGCAGGACCGAGCGCAAAGCATTCGGATAGGATAGAGTGTCGACCAAAAGCTCTCTTTGATTGACGATGGCATTTTTCGGCGCGATATAATATTCGATGGGATCTTCGATCGTGACGATGTGAACGCGTCTTTCCTTGTTGATATGTTCTATCAAACAGGCCAGGGTCGTGGACTTCCCGCATCCGGTTGGACCGGTCACCAAGACCAATCCCCTGGGTATATAACACAACTTCGCGAGTCTTTGGGGAATTCCGAGCTGTGAAAAGCTCCACATAATCGGCAGGAACCGGCGGAAAGCGCCGGCCACCGCGCCTTTTTGCATGAACACATTCCCTCGAAAACGCCCCATGTCTTTGATCCCGAAGGAAAAGTCCAGTTCCATCTTTTCCTCGAACTGTTTCTTCTGCCTGTCTGTCAACAGGCTGTAGATGATGTTTTTCGTCTCGGAAGGCGTCAGGGGAGGGTAATCGAGTGAAACCAAGGTCCCGTGAACCCTTATGCGGGGCGGGATATGTGTGGTAATATGCAGATCACTGGCATCCCTGTCGACAGCCAACTTCAACAATTCTTGAATCGTAATGCCCATATCAAACCTCCGAATCTTTAATTGTCTCTCTCAATACTTCTTCAACAGACGTGACTCCGCCCATGATCTTTGTCAAACCGCTTCTCCTCAATGTGGTCATTCCCCTTTCAATGGCCTTTTTCTTGATTTCCTTGGACTGAGCCCGGGACAGTATCAAATCCCTGATGTCATCGGTGACTTGCATCACCTCGAACAAGCCGACCCTGCCTTTGTATCCTGTATTGTGGCATCTATTGCATCCCGCCGGTTTGTATACTTTCACTTCGGCAGCCTCTTCGCTGGTAAATCCGATATCCATCAAGGCTTCCGGGGTCAGGTTGTGGCGCGCGCAACATTCCGGGCACAACCTTCTGACCAGTCTCTGTGCGACGACAAGAACGACCGAATCGGCGATCAGAAATGGTTCGATATCCATATTGACCAATCGGAGAATCGTGCTGGCCGCATCATTGGTATGGACGGTGGAAAAAACCAGGTGTCCCGTCAAGGCGGCTTTGATGGCGATATCCACCGTTTCAAAATCCCGCATCTCTCCGACAAGCATGATGTCCGGGTCCTGACGCAAAAAACTCCGGAGCGATTTGGCGAAAGTCAAGCCGATTTCATCTCTTACGTTGACCTGGTTTATTCCCCCCATATAAAATTCGACCGGATCTTCCGCGGTCATGATATTTTTTTCCATCGAGTTCAGGTTGGAAATCGCAGAATAAAGGGTATTCGTCTTTCCGCTTCCGGTAGGACCTGTCACCAAAATGATTCCCCACGGCCTGACAATCATTTTTTTGAAGACATCCAGCGACTCCTCTTCAAAACCCAATTTTGTCATATCTAACTGAAGCATGGCCTTGTCGAGAATCCTGACCACCACCTTTTCCCCGAAAATGGTGGGGACGCTGGAGACACGCATATCGACGTCCTTGCGATCGCCGTTTTCCAGCTTGACCCTCATTTTGATCCTGCCGTCCTGAGGCAACCTTTTCTCTGCGATATCCATATTTGAAAGGATCTTGACGCGCGACGTGACTGGGTTTTTAAACTTCAGTGCCAGATTCATCATTTCGTGCAAGGTCCCATCCAGCCGGTATCTCACACGGAAATTCTTCTCATAGGGCTCGAAGTGCACATCGCTGGCGCCCTTCTTGATAGAATCGATGAATATGGTATTGACGAGCGTGATGATCGGGGCTTCCTCTGTTGAATGGACCAGTTCTTCGATATCGTAATCCTCTTCTTCTTCTTCGATAATGTTGACGGAGGTATCTTCCGCCTGTTCGATTTCATCCACGATCTGTTTTACGCGGAGAGCGTCAGAGGATCCATAATATTTGGAAATGGCGCTCATGATTCCCGATTCCGAAGCGATGACCGGCTGGATACTCAGGCCGGTCCGAAATCTCACGTCCTCGATGATACCGAGATCGGTCGGATCCACCATCGCCAAGGTCAAAAAGGACCGGATGCGGTGAATCGGCATGATCAGATATTTTTTGGCGATCTCGACCGGGATGAGGCTTATGACATCGGGATAGACCTCGAATTGATCGAGATTGATATACGGATACCCGAGCTGCCTGCTAAGCGCCTGCGCCATTTCTTCTTCAGACAGATAGCCCAAGCTAACGATGGCTGAGCCTATTCCCACGTCATTCTTTTTATGAAAGTCCTGAGCGCTTTTCAGCTGATCGGAATCAAGCAGCTTTTCTTGAATCAGGAGTTCGCCAAGATTGGATGCCATGGATTCTCCTTACAACAAAATCTCCAGCGGAGCTACCACGTTAGATAAATTGACATTTTTTGTCAAATCTTTTTCTCCATAAATAGGGACGAACGATAGGAACGATTTTTCTCTGTCAGATTAGCCATTTGTTTTTGATCCATGATTCGTGTGAAAACGCCCATTATATTCTCAGAGATAACCCTTAGCGTCAATCACCTGATGGGAGGAATGGGGAGGTGATTTTTACAAAAATTGTCTCACCCTTAAAGGCTATGCCCCTCGTCCAAAAGGAGACGCCAATTTCACAAATAAACGCAAAAATGACATTTTTTGTTACTTTCTCTATATTAGTCGGAGAATACGGTCATTATCCGACAATTAAATCCCTCGCTAAAAATAAACATTCGCAGTCAGTCCATTCGTATTATCTGTGTAACGCGATTATAGGGAGATAAAGGGAATGAGAAAACTCGTCATCGCCATAGCCATTATCCTTATGGTCATCTTATTATCCGCACAGGAAATTCAGCATGGTGTCATCACGATCAATGTGGAGGTTCCTGTGCGTGTCTTCAAGGGAAATCGATTTTTGGATCACCTCACGAGGGAGGACTTCGAAGTCTATGAAAACGGCATCCTTCAACAACTCGAGGCCGTCTACCTCATCAAAAAAACGGACATCACCAGAGAAGACACCAGCCTGCGACCAGATGAATCGAGAAAAAGATTCGTGCCGCAGGTCGGCAGAAATTTTATCCTCGCCTTCGAAATCACGGATTATTTCCCTAGAATAAAGGAGGCGCTCGCCTATTTCTTCGAACATGTGATAACTCTCCAGGATACACTGACAGTCGTCACGCCGGTAAAAACCTACCGGTTCAACAGCGCTGCCCTTAGGGATATGCCGAAAGAAAAGATCTCCGCGCTCTTGAACGAAAGATTGAGATCGGATATCAAAAAAGGATGCATGGAATACCACAGCATGCTCCGGGAATACAAAAGTCTCTGGGACTCATCTCTTTCTGCGCAGGAGACCCAACGTCTGTTGATACAGAAAATCAGAGAATTCCGTCAATTGAGAAATCTGAGCGAGGAAAAAATTCAAGCCTTCGCTGACCATCTTAAAAATTTGGGCGGGCAGAAATTCGTCTTCCTTTTTTATCAAAGGGAACTCTTTCCTTTCCCGGAACTTCCTTTCGAATACTTTGCAAATCTGGAACTCACCAGCGAATTGATGACCCTTGTTCCGCAGAATATCCATAAGATCAAACAACGCTTTTCCGATTCCTCGATAACGATCAATTTCTTCTATATAACACAGCCCCAAAGGGAGCTTGCAGACGACTACTTTGCCTTGCGGCAAGGCATTTTGTGGGAAGATATTTCCGCAGGCATATTCAGCACATTCCTGGAAATGGCAGAATCCACGGGCGGACTGGCAGAGTCCTCTGCCAATATCGCTTACGCCCTCGAGAAAGGCTCCGTTGCCTCGGAGAATTATTATCTCTTGTACTACTCACCAAAGCATTACGCGGCCGATGGAAAATTCCGGGAGATCAAAGTTAAAGTGAAAGAACTGAACTGCCGTGTCATTCACAGGGCCGGTTATATTTCCGATTAAATGGAATATTTCGATGACCTGATTGTATAGAAAGAGAGGGGGGACTAAGAAAAGGAGGTCCCTTAGACTAATAACGGGGACTTGAATCCGAAAGATTTCAAGAGGGAACAAATGAGACTCGGGTTTATCGGGTTTTTGGCGTTGCTTTGTTTTTTGATTTGCTGCGCGAGTCCCGGTGCCAAGCAAGCAAAAATTTATCAAAGCAAACTCGAGACAATGCTGGGAGAAGAAACGAAACATGTCGTTAGCGTCGTCAAGGATTGGAGATATGAAGTACTGGACCAGTGGGAAAAGGAGAATCCGAGCGTCGCCGAGGTCAAAAAGCACAATCGTTCCGGATGCGGATTTTCCAATACTGAAATCCAAGAGATTTTTTCCCAGGAAGGAATGTTTAAATGCATGCTCTTCCTGAAGAAAGTGGATGCGGCTGTCGGATCTCTCGGTCAAATCGACATGACGGGCATGACCGACCTGAAGGACAGAGGCGTCATGACCGCGCAATTTTCTTTGATCCGGGTTGTTTTCATGGACGACCGATTCATCAATTTTAAAGTATGGCCCTGTCTCAGTCAGGCCGGCATGATCCGCCGGAAAACGATTGGATGAGGTGGCGCGCCAGGGAGGACTCGAACCCCCGACCCGCTGCTTAGAAGGCAGCTGCTCTATCCACCTGAGCTACTGGCGCGTGAAGGAATTCGTGTTTTCCCACTATAACGCAACGCCTGACATTTTTCAATGCGGAAGAGGGACGAGGCGGGAGCAATCGGGGAGAGCGGATTCGAACCGCCGACCTCCTGCTCCCAAGGCAGGCGCGCTAACCAGGCTGCGCCACTCCCCGACAACTTGGGATTCTCTATATTACAATGTTTAGGGGAAAATGGAAATAGGAAGGAGCTCTTCTAAGTTCTCTTGATTTCTTTCTCGATCTGCCCCTTCCCGATTTTAAGAACTATCGGTCTGCCGTGTGGGCAGAGAGACGGATTGGACGTCCGGAAAAGTTCTTCCATGAGGTAAGTCATCTTTTCAAATGCCAGGGGTTGGCCCGCTTTGACAGCACTCCTGCAAGCAAGGGTGGCGATCAGCACCCTTTTCTTATCCTGGACCTTCTCCTCCTTCATCTCTTCGAGGAGAGTAAGGAAGACCTGTTGCGCCTCTTCGTCCTTGAAGATATCCGGATACTCCTGGAGGGCATAGCTTCTCCCTCCCATGTTTTCGACACGGAAGCCGACCTCCTCCAAAAAACCCCGGCTCTCCTCGAAGCTCAAAACCTGGGAGGGTGAAAGGTCGAAAACCAGCGGGAGAAGCGGCATTTTCCCCGGCCAGCCTTTTTTCCGGTCGATCTCCTCGTATCTCTCGTATAACACCCTCTCATGGGCATTGTGCTGGTCGACGATCAGGATCCCCTCTTCATCCGTTGCAACGATGTATGTGTCCAGATACTGTCCCAAAACTCGGGCGAGTTCGGTTCTTTTTTTCGGTGCCGGGCCATAGGCTTCCTTGGTCCGCATATCCACTTGCTCGGGGAATTTCATAAGGGAGGGCTGATCCTTCTCTTCGATCCGCCCTGTCTTCCGGATTTCCGGACGAGCCAAGTAAACCTCCTTGATCCCGATTTCCCCGGATATGGCCTTTGCCACGCCTCTTTGAATGAGGAAAAAGATAGGTTGGGATTCCAGAAAACGGACCTCTGCCTTGGCGGGATGAACATTGACATCCACCTCGCTGTATGGAAGAGTCAGGAACAAAAAGGCTTCGGCGAACCGATCTTTCTCCAGATATCCCCCGAAGCCTTGATTCAATGCGGCCAGGAGGACCCTGTCCCTCACCACCCGGTTGTTCACATAGAACAACTGATGCGAGCGATCCTTGCGCCCTATCGGGGGCCGGGAAACAAAACCATAAAGGCAGCGACTTTCCTCTGCGTGATCGACTTCCATGAGCCTATCCAGAACCGATTTTCCGTAAACCTGAAACAGCCGTTCTCTGAGACTCGACACGGCCGGATAGTCAAAAACACGGCGGCTGCCATGCTGGAGAGAAAATCTCACACCTGGGAAGGAGAGCGCGATCTGTGTCAAGTACTTGGCGATCGCAGAAAGCTCCGATCTTTCCGACCGGAGGAATTTTTGCCTGGCGGGAAGATTGAAAAAAAGATCTTTTACTTCGAGGCTCGTTCCTCTCGGAGAGGCCACATCTTCGCACCGGAGCATTTCTTCGCCCTCCCGCACGATCAGGGTTCCTTTTTCCCCATGTCCATCCGACGTCTTCATAAAAACACGGGATACAGCCGAAATGCTGGGCAGAGCTTCCCCCCGGAACCCCAAAGTCGAAATCCTGTCCAGGTCCTCCGCATGGGCAAGTTTGCTGGTAGAATGCCTTTCAAAACAAATAAGCGCATCCTCCCTGCTCATCCCGATGCCGTTGTCGGTTACCCTGATAAGCCGCTTGCCCCCCTCGACCACATCTATTCTTATTTCTGTGGACCCCGCATCCAGGGAATTTTCCACCAGCTCTTTGACCACCGAATGCGGTCTTTCGATCACCTCCCCTGCTGCGATCATCTGGGCGATCTCTGAAGGAAGGAGTATGATCTTTTTCATCCGTCCTTACGCAACGACATGACCGGTTGTGGTGTTTCCGCTGATACCTGTGATTTTAACGGATACCCTCCCTCTTTCTCCGGCCGAACAGGAAGGAACCCGGACAGACACATAGTTCGATGTCAGGATCTGAAAAAATCCGTTTTTCTGTTTTATGACGATCCCGTCCCAAACGCTTCCCAGCAGTTTATGACGGAAATCCAGGTTTTTCTTTTTCGACAGGGCTCTCAGTCGTGCCGCCCTCTCTTTTTTTATATTTTCCCCCACCTGTTCCCACACGGCCGCCGGTGTCCCCGGACGCGGCGAATAGGAAAACACGTGGACATAGCTCAAAGGAGATCGATCCAGGAAATCGCACAGGCTTTCAAAATCTTTTTTCGTCTCTCCCGGAAATCCGACGATAATATCGGCACCTAGGGATACGCCCGGAATTCTCCGGTAAATATCATCCAGTTTGCGCCTGTAATCGGCCACCGAAATCTTGCGTCTCATGAGACGGAGAACATCATCGGACCCGTGCTGCAGAGAAATGTGGAAATGGGGACATACGACCGGACTGCCGGCGATACAATCGCACAAGTCTTGATCGAGGAAACGGGGATCCAGAGAACTCAACCTTACTCGGCCGAGCCCCTTTATTCCTTCCAAGTCATGGAGCAAGCCGACAAGAGTGTCTTTTTTTGGCCGGTCTTTGCCATAAGAACAGAGGTGGATCCCGGTCAAAACGATCTCCTTGTAGCCCTGCCGGACATACTCCCGGACCTGCGCCAGTATCTTTTCCCGCGGCAAACTCCGGCTTTTTCCTCTCACGTCAGGAATGATGCAAAAACTGCACCGGAAATCACATCCATCCTGTATCTTGACCAGGGCCCGGGACCGGAAAGGCCTTATTTGCGCTCTTTCCCCGGAGTCCAGACCTTCCAGTATCCGGGCTGGAAGATCCTCCTTTTCGGCATTCGCAAAAACCTTCCACACCTGTTGTCTGTTGAAGAGGTCATCGCGGACCCGCTCGGAATAACACCCGGTCACGACCACCCGCGCATCCGGATTGGCCCGTGCCAGTTTATTCAAAAAGTTTCGCACGTCCCTGTCGGCACGGCTTGTCAGGGTACAGGTGTTCACCAGGACGATATCACCCCCGAGCGGTTCGGGCCGGTAAACCAGACCATGGCTCTGCAAGGTGTTGGCCCATGCAAACGCCTCGGCCTGATTGACCCGGCATCCAAAGCTCTGGATGGAAAAGGACGTCATAATTTTTCCTGAATTTTTTGCGAAGCAGCCTCCACGTTCTTGGCCATTTGCGATCTATAATCGTTCAGCTTTTCCTGCAGCGACGGGTCCGTCAAAGCCAAAATCTGAATGGCTAAGAGTGCTGCATTCGAAGCCCCTGACTTTCCGATCCCCATGCAGGCAACCGGAATCCCCTTGGGCATCTGGGCCGTCGAAAGCAGGGCATCCAGGCCGCCAAGATCCGATCCTCCGACAGGGACGCCAATGACAGGCCGTGTCGTATGAGAGGCCACAACGCCTGCCAGGTGTGCCGCTTTGCCGGCCACTGCGATAAAAACCGCAACACCGTTCTTCTCATAATCCCGCATCAGCTTTTTTGTCCGTTCGGGAGAACGATGGGCCGAAGTCACCTCGAGCCCGAACTCCACGGCGAATCTCTTCATCAAATGGATGGCATCTTCCACGATCGGAAAGTCCGAATCGCTACCTAAAAAAAATCCGACTTTCATTCATCCTCCCTTAATGCACCGATATCCCGGCGCCAGTGCATGGCTTCAAAATAAATCCTGGACAGGGCGCGATAGATCTTATCCATTGCTTCCGCCAGTGTTTTGTCGGTCGCACACACATTGAGCACTCTTCCTCCGCTGGTGAAGTATTGCCCGTTTTCATAACGCGTCCCCGCATGAAAAATCTGGATGCCGGGAAAAGATTCCGCTTCATCCAGTCCCTCGATCACTTTTCCCTTCTCGTACTTGATCGGATATCCGCCAGATGCTGCCACCACGCACGCCGAAGCGTTCGAACTCCACTCGATCTCCTTCTCTAGAACATTGCCTTCGACAGCGGCAAGAAGCACCTCCACCAAATCTCCATCCATCCTCAGGACCTGTGGTTGTGTTTCCGGGTCTCCGAAACGGCAGTTGTATTCCAGAACTTTGGGACCTTCCTCCGTCAGCATCAATCCCACATACAGGACGCCCTTGAACTTTCGTCCTTCTTCCAGCATCCGTGTGATCGTCGGCAAAACGATGGTGTTCACGATATGGTCGAACATTTCTTGATCGATATAGGGAGAGGGGGAGATCGCTCCCATCCCTCCGGTGTTTGGTCCCTTGTCTCCATCATAAACGGCTTTGTGATCCATGGTGGTCACAAAAGGCAGGATCTTCACGCCATCGGAAATCACTATGAACGAGGCCTCCTTGCCGACCAGGAACTCTTCTATCACGACCAAGTCTCCGGCGCGGCCGAATTTTTTTTCCACCATCATGGCGTTTACCGCCTCCTCGGCCCGTTTGGGATTCCTGCAAAGGATAACGCCTTTCCCCGCCGCCAATCCGTCGGCTTTGATCACGACAGGAAAAGAAAATCCCTCCGACGCCAAGATTTTTCTTGCCTGCTCGGCAGAATCGGCGACTTCAAATTTTGCACTCGGAATCCTGTGTCTTTGCATGAACTGCTTGGCAAAAACTTTGCTTCCTTCTATCTCCGCGGCATTCTTGTTGGGCCCGAAAATTTTCAAGCCCTTCTTTTCGAATTCGTCCACGATTCCCAGAGTCAAAGGAACTTCGGGGCCGACCACGGTCAAATCGACCTTTTTCCCCGCTGCAAATTCGACAAGACCCGGTATGTCCTCGGCTTCGATCGGAACATTCTCTGCTATGCTCCTTGTCCCGGCATTCCCGGGCGCGCAATAAAGTTTTTTTAGCAGAGGGCTCTGGGCAATCTTCCAGCTCAACGCATGTTCCCTGCCTCCGGACCCTATGACCAATATTTTCATTTCACACCACCTCTTCGGGATCGATGATATTGTTTTCAAGAGATTTGCCGAACATGCCGCTGAAATCGGGATAGGCAAAAATGCTTTCAAATATCGCTGCAGCAGCGGGGATCGCTTCCCCTACAGGAAGGCAGTACTTCATTTCCAGAAAATGCTTGCGGAAGGCCTTCACTTCTTCTCTGACATTCCGATCATTCAGAATCACTTCGGCAACAAATCCCGCAAGAACCTCAAAATCACTCTCGGTCATCCCGAAACGGGTCATCTCCTGCACGCCCATCCGGATTCCGCTCGGCTCGAGAAATGTCTCATCGTCGGGCAGAGCCTGATAATTCGTCAGGATATTGTTCTCTTCCAGTTTCCTCGCAATGCCCATTCCATTCCCAAAATCTTTGATCCGGATGAGGACCTGATGGGTCTGGGTGAATCCGTCATTCTCATCTCCCTCGACAGGAATACTTTTTTCTCTAAGCGCCCGGGCGTAAGCCCTGGCATTCGCCCGGACCTGACCCTGGTATTCCTCTTTGAACTGATTCATCTCGTAGGTGGCCATCAAAAGGGAGAGGAGGGTCCCCAAATGGTGGTTGCTGGTCGATCCGGGAAATGCCCGGCTTTTTATATCCAGCCATAGCTTTCGAAATTGCGAATCCTTAGGAAAGTTCCCCGCAACAAGGCCCCTTTGCGGGCCGAAAAATGTTTTGTGGGTACTCCCGGTGATGACATCGGCCCCTTCGACCAGCGGTTCTTGGAAAACTCCGTATAGCCCCAGAACATGCGCCATATCGTACATGATGACCGGACGGGGATCCCAGTCTTTGACCAGGTCGGATACAAACCGGACCGGCTCCTGATAGATAAACATGCTCTTCCCGAAAACCACAAGCTCGGGTCTGTGCCGGTCCATAAGCTCTGCCAGCTTGTTTTTGTCTGGCTTATAGGGATTCTCGTCAAGGACAGGAAAATTGACGACATTTTCCTTCCCTGTTTCCGGGTCCTCATCCACGAAGTTGAACAGAGCTCCCATTGGTTGAGAACTGAGATGCCCCCCTTTGTTCAAGGCATTGTTCATAACCAGTCTCATTTTGCGCATCGGCTGACCTTCGGGACGATCACGGTTGAGGAAACGGACCATGGCTTTGAACACGATCTCGTTGGCCATCTGTCCGCTGACAGGCCGAAGCTCCACCTCCGAGCATCTGAAAAAACGCCCCAGCTCTTCCTGGGCTTCTATTTCGACATCTCTTATGAAATCCGTCCCCTGATAAAAATAAATCTCTTGTCCTTTCATGGTCCTGTGCTCGGCATACCTTCCTGCAGGATCGGATATCTCACACATCTTGACCAAAAGAGAAGGGGTCGACTCGGATGGAATCAGGTTGATGGATTCTTTCTGTCTCCAGACATTGTTCCTGGCAATTTTTTTTGCCAAGGATTGAATTTTTTCATCGAAATCAGACATGACATTTCCCCCTCATCACGATTTGAAATTTTTTTCTTCGATTTGCGCAATTTTATCCAGTCTCTTCTGATGTCGCGCTCCTTCATAATCCGTCTCCAGCCAAATATGGACATAGCTGAGAGCCTCATCCAAAGGCAAAATCCTGCCCCCCAGAGTCAAACAGTTGGAATCATTATGGCTCCGGCAGACTTCTGCGACGTATTCGTCCCAACAGGGGGTGGCTCGTATCCCCTTGAACTTATTCGCCACGATCGCCATTCCCAGTCCCGTTCCACAAAAAAGAATCGCCCGGTCGCACTCCCCGGACAGGACGGACTGGATGGCCATTTTTCCGTAATCCACATAATCCACCCGCTCTCCCGGACCGCATCCAAAATCTCTGTATTCCATTTCTTTTTCATCGAGGAAATCCGCCACTCCCTTTTTGAGGTCGAAGCCTGCGTGGTCGGAAGCCAATGCAATCTTCATCTCTATCTCCTTCTCATGACTGGAAGTCGTCTCATTATATCAATAATTTCCTGACACTTAAACAGCCTTATGGAATCAACGCCGGGAAAAGAAAAAAGTGCATGATAAACGGCCCATGAAGACGGGTTTGAATACGGTGAATGCTTTTTCTGAAAACGCGATACAGAGTCAGCCCGATCTATTTTTCTTTGACGAGGGCAACAGCCTCCGGAAACACCTCGAGCGCTTTCAGCACGGCGGGGTCTGTTTTTTGGTAAGCTTTGATTCCCATGTCTACCCCCCACAGTGCCGAATGGATCTCTCTTTCCAGCCATCTCGAAATTTCGTGCTCTGCCTCCGTGTATTTTTCTTCTTCGAACTCGAATTTTTCCTCATGGAGATAGGCTTTGAAATCACCGATAACTTCCTCACCGACCACGAAGTCCTGGTCGATAACTTTTTTGCCCGATGTATCGTCTTTCGATCCGTTATCTCCGGGAAATATAAAGTCTGCGGAAACCGGTCTTTTTTTCTCGACAAATTTTTTGGCGTATGTGAAAAAATTGCCTTTTAATAAAAGATCGTAGACCAACCTGTCGAAGGGGAATTCGACTTTGTAATCCGGAGCGATCCCGCCCTGGCCGAGGACCTTTCTCCCCGCCGCGGTATAGGTAACTTCCCTCTGGTCCTCCGGTGTTTCTTTTCTGTAAAGGTAATAATCTTCGAAGTTGGAATAATCTCTCTGGATAGAACGGCCACTGGGCGTATAGTATTTGGCTGTCGTCAGGGCGACGGCAGCATTGGGAGCCAGGGGAACGATGGTCTGCACCAGGCCTTTTCCCCAGGAATCCTGGCCCACGATCAATCCTCTGTCATTGTCTTTGACGGCTCCGCTCAGGATCTCGGGCGCGCTGGCGCTTGCCCCATCGATCAAAATCACCAGAGGAATCTTCTCATACTGGTCGTTTTTCTCCGCAAAATACTTCCTATCCAGGTATTGGTTTCTTCCCTTGATGGACACGACCAAGGTCCCTTGAGGCAGAAATTCATCGGAGAGCTCGATCGATTGGACGAATGTTCCTCCGCCATTGTTGCGAAGGTCGAGAATGAGCTTTTCCATTCCCTGCTCGCGGAGCATTGTCATTTTTTCTTCGAATTCCCTTGTGGTAGTCTCTGCAAAATTCCGGATGCGGATGTAACCGATATCGTCCTGAAGAATGAAGGCATACTGAACGCTGTAAAGGGCGATCTCCTCTCGCACGATCTTCACATCGAAAGGCTTCTCCCATCCCTCGCGGACAATAGTGATGGTCACTTCGGTGTCCTTCGGACCCCGCAGCTTCATCATGGCTTCGGTAGAGCTTATGGGCTCGGTCGATTCGCCTTCGATGTGCGAGATGACATCCCCTGAGCGTATCCCGAGCCTGTAGGCCGGTCCCCCATCGACCGGGGATATCACGACCAGGCGCTTATCCTGTTTCTGGATGAGGATTCCCAGTCCATAATATTTCCCCTTGTACTCTTCCCTGACCCTGTCGAAGTGTCGAGGATCTAAAAAGTAGGAATGGGGATCCAATGTCTGGAGCATCCCTTTTATCGAAGAAAAAGCCAACTCTTCATGGTCCACCGTCTCGAAATAATGCTGGTCGATCAGGTCGAAGATCGCGGAAATCTTGTTCATGGAGAGGGTCCAGGCATCTCCTTCCCAAGCAGGAGTGGAGACCAGCGCAAAGAAAAGCGTGGCGAAGATAAACCCCTTGTTTCTCATGGCTTTCACCGAGTGCTTATCATAACAAACCCCGGAAGGATTGTCTAGAGGTATTGACTTATCCCCCTTGACAGGATATATTTGCATATCATTCTCATATCAACTGAAACGAGACAATGTTTGGAAATATCGGATTCCCGGAACTTCTGGTCATACTGGTCATAGCCCTTCTTGTATTCGGCCCAAAAAAACTGCCCGAAGTCGGACGATCGATAGGAAAAGCCCTTCGCGAATTCCGCAAGACCTCCGATGAGATCAAAGAAAAGATCGAAGAAGAGATTCATGCCGAGGAGTTCAAAGATATAAAAGAAGAGATCAACAAACAAGTGGGAGAGGATGACGAAGGGAAAAAAGTCCCCTGACGAGATGACCTTCCTCGAACATCTGGAGGATCTCAGAAAACGCCTTTTTTATTCGTTTATCTCCCTTTTCGTCGGCCTCGTTCCCGCATGGTTTTTCCATAAGGAACTGTACGACATTTTAGCACGGCCTGTCACCCAGTATCTTCCAGAAGGAACGGAACTCGCTTTCACAAAACTCACCGCTCCCTTCATGATGTACATAAAAGTTTCCTTCCTGGCTGCCCTGTTTCTTACATCGCCTTTTATCTTTTATCAGATCTGGATGTTTATCGCCCCCGGCCTCTACAAGAAAGAAAAAAAATACGTCGTGCCTTTTGTTCTGTTCACCACCATCTTTTTCGCAGCCGGGGCCCTTTTCGGCTATTTCATCGTTTTTCCCTTCGCCTGCCGGTTTTTTCTGAGCATGGGGTCGGAATTCCAGCCGGTTATCACGATCGATGATTACTTTAGCCTGGCTCTTCGGGTGCTCCTGGGAATCGCTCTCGTTTTCGAGCTCCCGACAATATCCTTTTTCCTTGCCCGGATGGGAATCCTCACGGCCAGATGGATGATCAAGAACTTCAAGTATGCCGTGCTGATGGTCTTTGTCATCGCCGCCATCATCACGCCCACTCCGGATTGGATGACTCAGAGTATTATCGCATTCCCTATGCTCGCCCTTTATGGATTGAGTATCCTCATCGCATTCATTTTTGGAAAAAGGAAAAAGAAAGAGGAAAAAGAGGACGATCTCGCCGGATAGCATGGAAATAGAGAGGGTCATTCTCCGTGCTGTCCCTGAATACGATCCCTCCCGGATAAAAAAAGTTATACAGGAAGGTCTTGCAGAATTCGGTCTTGCAAGGTCGGACCGATCCCGCATCACCATCAAACCCAATGTCGTGATGGCCCATCACAAAATAACCCCTTCAGCCTATACCAGGCCGGAATTCCTGGACGGCCTGATCCAGGCTCTTCAAAATGGAGGGAACGATCTGCCAAAAATCACGATCACGGAAAAATGCGGGGCCGGTATCCCCACATCACGCATGTTCCGCAGAGCCGGATACTTTCCGCTAAAAAAAAAGCATCGCATAAAACTTCTCCCGATCGAAGAAGCCAAAAAGAAAAAGCTCGCTCTCCAGAAGGGGCAGATACACGGCCATATCACCACATCCCGGGAGATCGTGGATAACGACTTCCTTATCTATGCCCCAAAGCTCAAAAGCAACTCCCTGACTCACGGCTTGACAGCGGCCGTCAAGCTCAATGTGGGAATCTTGTGCGACAGAGAACGGATGTGGAATCACAACTACCGTCTCGATGACAAAGTCGTCGACCTTCTGGAAGTCGGACATCCCGACTTCATCGCGACGGATGCCATAGAAATATCCATGGGGGGCAATCATCTCACACAACATGGATATTCATTGGGACTCATCGTTATGGCCACCAACCCCGTGGCGCACGACTCGGTTTGTGCCCATATCTTTCACCTGGATCCAAACAAGATTCCTCATCTGCGCAGAGCTCATGAACGGGGATACGGACCGCTTGACTTGTCCGCGATAGACATCGGAGGAGACGTATCGCTTCCTTCCATACAAGAAAAAACAAAAGACTGGAAAACAGGATTCATCCGGGTTGATGAGATGGACTGCGGGATCGAGGTCCTCACTGGAGAACCTTACTGCACCGGGGGATGTCACGGTGTCTTTCTGGACTGGCTTTACATGATAAAAGACCGAAAACCGGAACTCTGGAAAAAACTGCCATCCTGGACGGTCGTCATCGGAGATTACTCAGGGGATGTCCGTGCGGACCGCGTGCTGATCCTCGGAACCTGTTCCAAAGTCAGCGGCCGCATCGAAGCCAAAAAAATCAGGCGGATAAGGGGTTGCCCTCCCAAACACAAAGATCTCGTGCTCTGGATGTTTCTCAAAACCGGGATCATCAATCCGATGTTCCGTATGGACCTGATCGTGGATGCCTATCCCTATCTTTTCTTCTGTTGGATAAGGAGGCTGTTGAAAGGAAGGATATCATGAATTTGGACGGGAATCTGATCATCGACGGGAAAAGAGTAGGAATCTCCCAAACAAAGGACTCGCTGAATCCCGCAACGCTGGAAATCGTAGGGAAAGCCAGCCTGGCATCCACAACGGAGTGCCAAATGGCTGTCCAGGCAGCCAAGGACGCTTACCCCGCATGGAAGGCCCTTCCTGTTTCGGAAAAACAAAAGATCTTCCACCAAGCCAAGGCGGTCCTGCTGAAAAGAAGCGAAGAAGCCGCCCGTTTGTTGACAGAAGAAAAAGGGTCGCCCTACTCCGAGGCCTACTCCAGCGAGATTTTTCCCAGCCTCAGCGCTTTGGACTACTACGCCCGAAATCTGAAACGTCTCCTCCGGCCCCATCCCGTGAAACACACGGTATCTCTGTTTTTCAACAAAAAAAGCTCTTTCCGTTTTGAACCCTTGGGACCGACCCTTGTTATCTCACCCTGGAATTTTCCCTTCATTATCGCCATTTATGACGTCCTGTGTGCGCTCTCGGCCGGAAACACCATCGTCCTCAGGCCTTCTTCCTCGACCCCCTTCACAGGCCTGATGGTGGGTGAAATATTCGTCGAGGCCGGCCTCCCCCCGGGAGTGATCAATATTATCAACTGCAAAATACCTCAAGCCGAAGAAATGATCGTCCATCCCGACGTTCAAACGATTATGTTCACGGGCAGTGTCTCTTCCGGAAAACGGATCATGGAACTGGCTAGCCGGAATCTGACTAATCTCACTCTCGAGCTCGGGGGCAAAGACCCCATGGTGGTGTGTGCGGATGCCGATATCGAGAGAGCCGCCAGAGGAGCTGTATGGGCCGGTTTCATGAATTGCGGTCAGAGCTGCGGATCGGTCGAACGGATCTACGTCGCCGAGAATATCGCGCAGGAATTCACAAAGAGGGTGGTGGAACTTTCCCAAAAAGTCAAGGTCGGACATCCCGCCGATCCGGAAACCGATATGGGCCCGATGGTTACCCTCTCTCAGTTGAAAACTGTCAAGGAACATATTAACGACGCCTGTGAAAGGGGAGCAGAGATTCTTTTTGGCGGCAAAAACAATACCGGTCTTCCCGGTTACTTCATAAGCCCCACCGTGCTTTCCGCCGTCGATCACTCGATGAAAATCATGACCGAAGAAACATTCGGGCCGACCCTTCCGATCATGACATTCTCCGATCTCGAGGAGGCCGTCGCCTTGGCAAACGACAGTTCCCTCGGACTCACGGCTTCGGTATGGACAAGGAGCAAAAAAACGGCTTCCTGGTTGGCCGAACGGATCGAAACCGGAACGGTCACGGTAAACGACCACATGTTCTCGTTCATCGAACCTGCGGCCATCTGGGGAGGAATCAAACAAACGGGAATGGGGCGTTCCCATGGTCCCTTCGGGCTACAGGAAATGGTGAACATCAAGTTCATCAGTTTCGACTTTCTCAAAAAACAGAAACAACTCTGGTGGTTCCCGTATGACAGCGGTCTGGTCTCATTGCTTAAAAAATCCTCAGTTCTGTTCTATCACAATCGCATCGGCAAAAGGTTAAAGGCCCTCTTCGCCCTCATGCCTTTTTTTAAGCGAATACATGAGGGCAGCTCTTTGGTTAATTTTATCAAGAGTTCTCCCCGCTATTTTCGCAAATAGCCAAGAACCCGATCGATTCCGATTCCTCCGATTTGAACGCCAGACCCTCTGATTCGCGGGCTCAGGTTTTTCCTCTTCGAATAGCGAGGGTTCGGTTCCTTCAATTGTATTGACCAAACCTTTTTTTATGTGGTATGTTCACCCCAAACTACTGAAGACAAGATGAAGAGACAGGTCCGCCTGATAGGAATGACCGGAACGAACGGAGCCGGAAAAGGAGAAGCGGCCTCGTTTTTCGTGAAAAACGGCTACGCTTACTTTTCATTATCCGATTTGATCCGTGAAGAACTGCGAAAAATGAATTTGGAAATAACACGAAACAATCTGATCCGCATGGGAAACACCATGCGACAAAAAGCCGGCCCAGACATTCTTGCAAGGCTTGCGGTAAAAAAAATCAGAGGAAATACCGTTATCGACAGCATCCGCAATCCCAGAGAAGTCGCTTTTTTCAAGACCCTGGAAAATTTCACTCTCCTTGCCATCGACGCCCCTGGAGAAACGCGGTTCGATCGGGTAAAAAAAAGGGGGCGGGATGAGTCGGCTTCCGGTCTCGAGGAATTCCTTGCCAAGGAAAAAGAAGAGATGGGAACGGAAGAAAGTCGCCAACAGCTTCATGCCTGCATGGACATGGCAGACCATACGATAATCAACGATGGAACCCTCGAAGAACTGCAAAAAAAACTGGAGAAATTTTTATGATGTCCAAAAGAATAACCAAAGATGAATATTATCTCAATATCGCGAAGGAAGTGTCCCGCAAAAGCAGCTGCTTTCGGCGCGTCATCGGTGCCATTATCATCCGCGATGACCAAATCATCAGCACGGGATATGCCGGAGCACCGAGAAAAACAAAAGACAGTTTGGAGCACGGCTTTTGTCTCCGAGATAAACTGAAAATCCCCCATGGGCACCGGTATGAACTGTGCCGGAGTGTCCATGCCGAACAGAATGCCATCATCAACGCCGCCCGTGCGGGTGTCAGCCTGCTCGGAGGGGACATGTACCTTTACGGCAGCATCCCGGGAAAAAAAGGGCCGATCAATGCCTTTCCCTGTTTTATCTGCAAAAAAATGATCATCAATGCGGGACTCAGTCGGGTGATCTGCTCGACCGAGAAAGGAAACATCGCGATTTTCTCCGTGAGCGACTGGATCGAGGATTGGCAAAAAAAAGATATCGTGGACGATAAGCAGCAGTACGGTCAATAGGATGAAAAGTCTGCTCTTTCGAACAGGGAAAATTTTTCTTTTTTTCCTCTGTTTTATGCTTGCCGACCCGATCACAGTACCCATTTTGCTTACCGCAACCGAGAGGGCTGCCCCCCGCCAGGATCAGTCCGCTGCCGATAAAAAAGCCACCCTGCTCAGGCTTCTAGGGCTCATTCCCTCTCCTCGATCCATCGATTATGTACACGAAAAAACGCCTTATCAGCTTCACCCCCTGCTCACAGAGCAGCGCCATCCCAAAACATGGAATTTTAGCGACCGGATTGCCGATGACTTGGAGGCCGGATATAGGATGCTGTTCGCTGTGGATGAAGACATCGCCGACAGACTTGCATCGTTCGATCGAGAGGCCCAGGTTCTGGAAAGAGCTGTCCAGGCTATTGAGGAGGCCATCCTTTCCGGACAGAAGATCTACGTTTTCGGATGCCGGGAAACCGGAAGATGGGCCAAGTGGCTGGAAGGCTCCCTCTGGCGCCCTTTCTGGAAAAACCTCCAGACAAGAGACAAAATTTGGGCAAAGGTTCGTCCGGAGATAGGGGATGCGATCGAAAATCGCCTGATCGGCGAAATGCCGGGTGGGGATATATCCCTTGTCAGTCCTCTGAAAGGATGGCAGGACCTGATGCTCACCGGACGGCTTCAGTTCCAGGAGAGAGGGATCGAACCGGGGGATGTGGTTTTCTGCATTTCTGCCAGCGGCGAAACCCCAGCGGTGATCGGCACCATTTATGAAGCCCTGGATCGCTGGACGAAGCGGTATCCTTATGAGGCGGAAAAATTACAAAAAAAACTCTTCTTTTTTCTAAATAATCCCAGAGAGGTGCTTCTCCCGTTCGACAGGTGCCGCGTGCTTCTGGAAGAGCCCGGGATCGTGAAAATCGATTGCACGACAGGCCCCCAGGCCCTTGCCGGTTTCACACAAATGCAGGCCTCTACGATCGATGCTTTCCTGCTCGCACACGTTCTCCAGGCCGCGCTCGATCGATCCCTACGCCGGTTCCTATCGGATAAAGAAATGGCCCGGCTGGGATTCGGGAGACCCGTTGTTTTGGCCGATAAAATAAGAGAATTCCCCGATATCCTGAGGGCTGCGACAAAGATCGTCCCATCTCTTTCCCGAATGACCGCTTCCGCAGAAAAAACTTTCCGTGACGGAGGTTTTGTGTCTTATCTCGCATCCAGGGGAGCTGGCACCGTTTTCAATATTTGTGCCGAACAGGGTCCCGCTTTCCATATCCGGCCGCTGGATACGGTTGGAACAAAGCCGAGAAAGTCCCGCATCCAGGTCTGGGTTCCTCAACCCAACCAAGAAGATGCCTGGAGGACCATTCTTGGAAGACCCTTCCGCACGCTCCCGTCCGCGTTTTACGAAAAACGGCTCGATCAGGGAAGCGCCGATCCCGATCTTCTCCGGATTGCACAGGAAAGCCTTGAAAGTTCGGCAGAAGACCGGAAACTCCTGTATGATTTTTCCTTTTCAGATCAAAATCTCCGGACAAAGGGACCGGAAAAAGGAGACCTCGGTGTCCTCGTGGTCATCAGCCCGGAAGAAGATCTGTTGACGGACAAAGACTCCTATTTTTCCGAATTCATGAGCCAGTTTCTTCGGAAGGGATGCCAAATGGCTATCCTTTTTATCACGGAAAATTCCGATCGAGAAATAAACAAAATTGTCCGGAAAATTCCCGACTTCGATCCGGACGGAAAGGATATCATGGCAATCCTTTCCCTGGATCCCGCGGGGGATCCCTTGGCCATAAACCGGTTGATCGCATCGAAAATCCTCCTGAATGCTCACTCCGCAGCAGTCATGGCACGAACGGGAAGAGTTATCGGCAACACCGTGCCCGTGCTTGACCCCGCCGACCTGAAATCCATCGGACAGGCAACCGCTCTCGTGCTCTCCCATGTCAACGATGTTCTGAAAAAACCCGATTGGGTCAAACGCCACGGCATTCAGAAGCCTATTTCTTACGGAGAGAGCAATGCCGTCCTGTTCGACGCCATCCGTTTCATGGAGGGCAACGGAAAACAACCGGAACAGGATTCATCGGTAGCTCTCTCCATTATCCGAATCCTGGAATCCCTTCGCCTGAACCGAGCTTTTTCCCTGGAGGAAGCCATGGCCATCCTCCGGGAAACAGGCCTCCAAAGATATTTGAGAGATGTTGCAACTCAAAGTCAATAAACCAAAACCCGGTTTCGTTATGTTCCTTTTATGGCTGGCGGGATTTTCAGCAGCCTTTATCCCTTCCGTCCGGGATAAAACGGTTCTGGGGAATGAAATCTTTGTGGAAACCCTTGTTCCCCAGCTCCGGCAGAAAAAATTAGGGCTTGTTTGCAACCAAACATCGGTCCTGGCAAACGGAGAATCCCTGATCAAGGCATTACAGGAAAAAGACATGCCCGGTCTGGTCGTGTTCACACCGGAACACGGATTCCAAGGGGCGGCAGAAGCAGGAGCGGAGGTCCGAGACAGTGCCCGGGGAAACATCCCGATCTTCAGTTTATACGGAAAAAACAAAAGACCGACCCGAGAACAAGCCGAACGGATAGACGCCTTTGTCTATGACATCCAGGATGTGGGCACCCGGTTTTACACCTATATCACGACACTGAAATACGTCATGCAGGCGGCAGCGGAGTTCGGGAAACCGGTCTATGTGCTCGATCGCCCCAACCCCGCCGGAGGACACATCGTGGAAGGGCCTTTGCTCCGGTCGGAGTTCGAATCTTTCAGGGGCGAGATTCCGATTCCCGTCCGGTATGGATTGACAATAGGGGAACTGGCCTTGATGATGAGAGGAGAGGGATGGGTCCCTTCGCACGGGAAACTCCAGGTGGTTCGGATGGCAAATTGGAGCCGCGAGCAGTATTGGGCCGACACCGGCCTCAGTTGGATTCCCACCTCCCCCAACATCCCTTTTCCGGAGACGGCCATTATCTTTCCGGGAACCGGGCTGCTGGGCGCATTCACGATCAACCAGGGACTGGGAACGGAGAATCCCTTCATGCAGTTCGGCACGCCCTGGCTTGATACCCAGCGCATCATCCAAAAGCTGGATGGCGGGAAGGGATTCGGGGTTCAACTCGAAGCCATGACCTTCACTCCCCGATCGCTCCCGGGAAAAACCCTTCATCCGCCGTACGAAAACAGATTATGTCAGGGGATCCGCGTGCGTATCGTCCAGAAGGACCAATTTTACTCCCTCCGTTTTACCCTCGCCCTCATCAAAACCATCCTGGAAATCCACCCTGGAAAAATCCGTCTTTACCGGGAAAGTCTCAACCAGATGTTCGGGAATGACCTTTGTGCAAAATTCATCGCCGGCTCACTGAGTTATGACGACCTGTTGACAGAAATGGAAAAAGACGAAAAGACGTTTCTCCGGATGCGCCAGAAATACCTCCTCTATGATTGACCCCCACCCGAGCTATTTGCGAGCGGAGATTGCTGGTGCAGCGAGATCGGTGCATAAATAGCTTAGGTCAGTGGGAGCGCACGATTTCTTTGACCCGCATAAGCTGAACCTGATAGGACCGTTCCATCTCTTCGAGCCGGCTGGAGATATACTTGATGGTTTCTTTGATGTTGGGAATCAGGATGTGTTCCAGAGCATTGACCCTCCGGCGGGTCACCTCGATCTCACGGCTCAAAAGCTCGACAGCCTTCCAGAGCCTCGCCATCTCCAATAGATCCTCCATCATCTCCTGCATCTTTTTCACGCCGACATCAAGCTCGCTTTCCGTTTTCAAAAGATCGTATTCGGAGAATGTCCATTCCCGGACCGAAAAATGCGGGATGGATAGGTTGAAGACCTTGTCCTTTTCGATATTCAAAAAAAGACTGCCCTCAGGAAGAAGACGATCCAAATTTTCCTGGGAATCCCGGCATCTTACAAACCCGAAAGCGAGGAGCACTCTGCTCCATTTTTCGTTGATGCCCGAATGAATTTCGGATAAACGGCGCATGATCTCCAGGAAACGGCGCATGATCTCTTCCAGTTTATCCTTGAGAAGTTTGTGACCCCGTTCGGCCAGCACGAGGCGCCGGCGGAGCCGCAGGAGTTCCATCCGGTTAGGATTGACGTTCAATCTCATTTTTCGTTCTCTTCCCCTTCTTCCTCGATTAGCTCCAGGCTTGCATCTTGATCGCTTTCCGTGTTTCTTTCCTGTTTAACGACCGCTTCTCCTTCCAGATCTTCTGGAATTTCCCCGCCTTCCGACTCCAAATCAGGCGATCCTTCTTTAGGATAAAACTTCTCCAGATATTCAGGCCTTATCCTTTTTAGCTCGGCCCGTGGTATGGTGCGCAACAGCTGCCAGCCCAAATCCAGCGTTTCCAGAATAGAGCGCGATTCGAATTCCCCCTGCCTGACGAATTCATTCTCATAACGGTCGGCAAACTCCAAATATATCCTGTCGATGTCCGTGAGAGCCGCTTCCCCCAAGATCAAGGCCAGCTCTCTGGCTTCTTTTCCCCTGGCATAACAGGCAAAAAGCTGGTTGAGCACATCGGCATGATCCAGCCGCGTCTTGTTCTCGCCGATTCCTTTATCCTTGAGTCGCGAAAGGCTGGGGAGAACATCGATCGGGGGATAAATCCCCTTGCGGTGCAATTCCCGGCTGATCATGATCTGCCCTTCAGTGATATAACCTGTCAAATCGGCTATCGGATGGGTTTTGTCATCCTCGGGCATACTCAAGATAGGAATCATGGTGATCGACCCCTTTTTATTTTTGATCCGTCCTGCCCGTTCATACATCGAGGCCAGATCGGTGTAGAGGTAACCCGGATACCCCCTTCTTCCCGGAATTTCCTTCCGGGCGGCAGAGATCTCTCGCAGAGCTTCGGCATAAAAGGTCATATCAACAAGAACCACGAGAACATGCATATCCAGCTCAAAAGCCAGGTATTCCGCACAGGTCAAAGCCAGGCGTGGAGTGGCGATTCTTTCGATCGGTGGCTCGTTCGCCAGGTTCAAGAATAGAACCGCTCTTTCCAAGGCGCCCGTATTCCGGAAATCTTCGATAAAAAAATTGGCTTCTTCAAAAGTGATTCCCATGGCCGCGAATACAACGGCAAACCGTTCCTTCTTTCCGAGGACAGTAGCCTGCCGGGCGATTTGAGCCGCGATCCGGGGATGAGGAAGTCCGCTGCCGGAGAACAGGGGGAGTTTTTGCCCCCGAACCAGGGGATTCATGCCGTCGATGGAAGATATCCCTGTCTGGATGAATTCGGAAGGATAATCTCGAGCCTGAGGATTTATGGGTTCTCCGGATATATCCAGCATTTTATCGGCGATAATCTGAGGTCCTCGGTCCTTGGGTTTGCCGGAACCGTCAAAGACGCGTCCGATTATTTCCTCTGAAACACCCAGCTGCTGGGCCCGGCCGAGAAATCTCACTCTAGATTTATCGACATCCAGGCCTACTGTCCCCTCAAAAACCTGTACCACGGCCCTCTCCTTCGAAATATCCAAAACCGTGCCTCGTCGCAGCAATCCTTCTCCTGTCTCGATCTCAACCAGCTCCCCGTATTTTACGTCCCGGATTTTTTCGACAATGACCAGCGGACCGACGATATTGGAGACCGTCAAATATTCTTTATACATTTTTCCCTCATTCCTTAGCCTTCACTAGGTTTTTGAAGGTTTTATCTATCTCGATATAGACTTCCAGGAGAGCCTCTTCTTCTTCGGGAAGAAATTTCATCTTCGAAATTTTTTCTCTGACCTCTAAAGTCTGGATATCCTCAAGGCCCATGCCATCCTCCAGCGCCCGGATCGCAGCATTATGAAAGTGGATGATGGCGCGAAGCATCAAATACTGCTTCCGGAGCGAAGTGTAGGTATCCTGCGGATGAAATGCATTCTGGTGAAGGAAATCCTCTCGGATGGAACGCGCCGATTCCAGAACAAGCCTTTCTCTCACCGCAAGAGATTCCACCCCCACCAACCGGGCGATCTCCTGGAGCTCCGATTCCTCCTCCAGGAGCTGCATGGCTGTTTGCCGGAGGTCGGCAAAATCCTCGGCGACCTCGTTTTTCCAAAAATCCTTGATGTTTTCGGTATAAAGGGAATAGCTCAAAAGCCAGTTGATGGCCGGAAAATGCCGCATGTTCGCCAGGCGATCATCCAGAGCCCAAAAAACTTTGACCACCTTCAGAGTGGATTGGACGACAGGATCGGAAAGATCCCCCCCAGGCGGCGAAACCGCTCCGATGACACTTAGCGCTCCCCGTCGTCCTTCGGATCCCAGGCAGATGACATTGCCGGCTCTTTCGTAGAATTCCGCGATCCGGCTGGCTAGATAGGCGGGGTAGCCTTCATCTCCTGGCATCTCTTCCATGCGCCCTGAAATCTCCCGGAGTGCCTCAGCCCAACGGCTTGAGGAATCGGCCATCAGAGCGACCGAATATCCCATGTCGCGGAAATACTCCGCGATGGTCATTCCCGTGTATATGGAAGCTTCTCTGGCTGCTACAGGCATATTGGAGGTGTTGGCGATGATAATCGTTCGCTCGAGAAGGGGCCGTCCAGTATGCGGATCGATCAATTCCGGAAAACTGAGCAAAAGGTCCGCCACTTCATTGCCCCGCTCTCCGCAAGCCACGAACACGATGATCTGGGCATCCGACCACTTGGCCAACTGGTGCTGCACCACGGTCTTCCCGCTTCCAAAAGGACCGGGAACACAGGCCGTCCCGCCCTTTGTCAACGGAAACAAGGTGTCCAAAACTCTCTGGCCCGTGGATAATGGATCCACAGGCATCAACCGCTCCCGGACTTCCCTATTCCTGCGTATGGACCAGGTCTGAAACATCAGGATGTCCAAGATGCGGTCCCCCGTTTGGATCCTGGCCACAACCTCTTCGACAGAAAAATTGCCTTTGTGGATCTCGACTACCTTTCCCTCGATTCCGGTCGGCACCATTATCTTATGCTTGATCAAAGGAGTCTCTTCGATTTCGCCAAGAATATCTCCGGCTTGAACCGATTGCCCCTTTTTGACCGTAGGGATGAACGCCCATTTTTTCTTCCGGTCGAGGGAAGGAACTTGGATCCCTCTGGTCACAAAATCCCCCTCTTTTTCTCTGATGATATCCAAAGGTCTTTGAATCCCGTCGTAAATCGAGCTGACCAGGCCCGGTCCTAATTCCACGCTGAGGGGCCGATCGGTCAAATATACAGGCTCATCCGGGCCGATGCCGGTCGTATCCTCGTACACCTGAATGAAAGCACGGTCTTCCTTGAGCTCGATAATCTCCCCAATCAACCCAAGTTCTCCGATTTTGACCATATCGTACATCTTTGCACCGAGACATCCGGATGCCACCACAAGAGGTCCGGCGACACGTATGATTTTACCTTGTTCCATGATTTCCTCTTCTCTTCACCAATGCGTCAGATCCAGTGGCTTTGACAGCCATTTCTCTAATCATGTTCTCCAGGTGGTCCGGAATCTTTCTGTAATCGGAAAATCCCACAACCACGGGAACCAACTTTTTTCCCAGAGCTTCCCTCTCTTCCTGAAGAGGCTCGAAATAGCTCTGGTGTAAGAAACAAAGAGCGATGTTATCCCGCTCCAAGCCCCTTAAAATTTCTCTCGCTTCTTCGATATTGCGGGGGGAATAGGTTGAGATCCCCAGAGCCCTGAAGGCAAACACCAGATCCTTATCCCCTATCACGGCCACTTTTGCCTGTCCGTCAAACATAGGTTTCCCCTATCCTTTGCTTCAACATCTCGGAGGGAATTTCATTGAGTTTTCCCACACCCAGTAGCCTAAGGAGCTGCAGCTCCCTTTTTTTACCCTGGACATAGGCAAAAACAGGCTCAGGACCAAAAACGATATACTTCGCTTTCTTCAAGTACGCTATCAGGAAATTTTCGAACTCCCGTTCGAGCACGACAAAGGTTTCTTTCTCGACCAATTCATCCGTTGCCTGGATCCAGGCCGCATAGTAAGCAGATGTCCGAAGTTTCTCTCCAATTTCTCCGTAGGAGAGGTCAAAGTGTTCCAGCAAAATATTCACATCTAAAAATCCGCCCTTTGACAACAATCCCTCTAATCGTTCCAAAGAAAGTTCCAGATATTTAGCCCGACAGAAAATCTTCAGGTTCCCAAGATCGATCTTGTGCCGCAAATAAGCCGTGATGAACGGGAGCTTCATTTCCTGGGACAAATCCAGGGCTTCGGCCGGGTTATCAACGCCAAGGACAATCCTTTCGATCCCTTTTTCGTGGAGCAGACTGGATGCCAGAGCCCACAGTGACGACTCTTCTTTATAGAGGAAATCATCCAGTTGCTGGGAATTCAGGATTTCGTCCTTTCCCTGCAGGAACTGCCCTGCATCGAAAATAATCTTCAAAGAAGAAGGGAGGTCTTTTTCCTCGGCGGCCTCTAAAAACGAAGGTTTTGCCACGAGATAGTTTTCCAGGGCCCGAACACGGCCCACCGCATAAGCATAGTCCAGGCGGGACACTCTATTCATATCTCCAAAACCTCGGCAATATCCTTTTCCAGCTTTGGCCTCAGTTCTTGCTTCAATTTTTCCCGATCGATGAATTCCTCGCTCTCCCCATCCTTTCGAATTATTTTTCGTTTCAACGGGATATTATCTCCCACTTGTTTTTGGAACGCTCTTTCCAAAACCTCATCGATCAACTCTTTTTTGTACCCGAGAATCTTGATCCTTTTTTCAAGACGGGCTTGGGTAACCAGCCGGCTGGCTTCAAGGTTGCCCTGTCGCTTGGCCCGTTCCAGAATCTCCTCCGCTTGCCTTTCTCCACTAATCCGGGCATTTCGTACGATCTCTTCAGCTTTTTGACGGCTCTCCGAATGGATCCGTTCGGCTTCTCCCCGGGCCTCTTCCAGGATCTTATCTAATATTTTTTCCAGACTCATTTTTTTCGATTCAAAGCTCCTTCCCGCTCACAAGGAAATGCCGTTGAGAAGAAGGATCGTGATAAGCAAGCCAAGGACAGCGTAGGTTTCCACCAAAGCGGCCATGATCACAGGTTTCATCAAATCCTTCGGCTGTTTGGCCACCATATAAACGCCAGATGCGCAGACTTTTCCCTGATGAATTCCGGAAACGAGACCGGTAAAGGCTACCGGGAGGGCAGCGATCAAAATTTGCCAGCCCTGGAAGACCGACGGAGATGCCACGGTTCCTCCGGTCAAGCCCAATTTCAATATGACCAAAAAGGCGCTCAAAAACCCATAGATTCCCTGGGTACCGGGCAAAGCAACGAGCAGAAGAAGACTCCCGAATTTTTCAGGGTCCTCGCTCATAACTCCGCTTGAGGCCTGCCCGGCAAGCCCGACCCCAATGGCAGAACCTATTCCTCCGAGAATTACGGCAAGGGCGCCTCCCAGTATGGCTATCGTCAATCCTAATGTCATTTCATCCACCTCCTATTTCCTGGAATATTAATAGAAACTGCCGATCCTATATTCATCAAAGAAAACAATTTTATAACTCCACTATTCTGATCATCAGCAGTTCCTCCCCTTCGGGCAAGCCGATCTCAGCACATCAGCTTCATTGCAGCCCATTCGCAGTAGTCTACTACAGCTACATGGGTTCCTTCTTCGCTGCTGCACCAATCTCGACTTGTTAATAATCCAGAGATTAAATAAATTCGACATATTTGCTTTCCAATTCGAATGGTTTGAACGGTTTTCCTCCGGACTTGAAAAACTTGCTGAAGAATTCCACAAATTGAAGCCGCATGGAATGGACAAATCCTCCTAGAAAACTGATTCCCAGGTTAAAGAGATGTCCCCCGACAAAAATGAGTGCGGCAAAAAGCCACCCCACCCAGGGGATGTCCAAGGCCGTCTGGCACAGCGTATTCACGACCATGGCGATGACGCTGGTAGCCAGGCCAAGAGCCAGCAACCGGGAGTAGGAGAGGATATCTGCCAGATACCGGGAAATATCGTATAAGCTGTAAAGCCCGCCAAAAAAACGAGCGAGCGGATTGCGGCTTGGCGCGGCAAAAAACACGATCCCAGCGGCCCCTGCCAGGGCAAGGATCCCCCAAACGGATTGTTTCATCAAGGCATACAGCACCAGAGAGGGAAGAAGAACCAACCAGCCTCCCTGAACGAAAAGAGCTTGAAGATAGTCCTTGTTCCTTATCCCCGAAATCATGTTTATGAATGTCCCGAACCACACTTGAATGAATCCCAAAGCAAGAGACAGGATGAGAAAGGAAACCGGATCCTTGAGCGGGTCCAAAATCATCAACTTCCGGATCGGGAATCCGAACCATCCCCCGACCAGAGTTCCTAGAATGATTGTGGCCACTCCCAATATAGCCATCAATGTCAAAAACTGACGCACGCCTCCCCGCGGCTTGGCGTATTTCAGAACGAGAAAGCTCGATAGCGCAACGAGAAGGCCATACCCGGCTTCGCTTACGGTTAATCCCACAAAAAGAAAGAAAAACGGGGCGAGATAGAGCGTGGGATCGAGAGTGCCGTGCTGAGGAAGGCCGTAGAGTTTCGTTATGATTTCAAAGGGTTTCCCGATCCTGGGATTCTCCAAAATTATCGGCGGATCCTCCTCGGGAAGGGGAGGGCGGAAATAACATTGGATGAGCTCGGAACAGGGCATCAGCTTGGCTTCGAGTCTGGGGATATCTCCATTCTTTATCCAGCCCTCCAGAAAAATTGTCTTGAAAGTTTCACCGAAATTTCGGGAATTGAGCCGTTTTTCCCGCTCATTGAGCAAAACGTCATGGACCCGCATGAGATGTATTCTCGATCGGGCAAGCTCTTTCCCCGTTTTTTCCAGCGATTCAAGTCTTTTTTCTTTCTGGGTCTTTTCTTCCGATAAACCCCGGATAACATCCGCGACATTACCCCTGTCCCCTGCTTTTTCCAACATGACATCCGTAAAATACAGATAGTTAAAATTTTTATCCTTTAGGATTTGTCGGAAGTGATCCGTTTGGCTTTTCGGATAGACTAATAAAAGATGGACATTCCTTTTTCCCTGCGAAATGACATGACTCCAAAGGGCTTCGTCTTTGGTCTCTTCGGATAATTCTTTGAACGCTACCTGGGACATCACGCCTATTTCCACTTCGGTTGTTTCCGTATCGGCCACTGATTTAATGGGCAATTTTAGATCTTGAAGAGATTTTAAAAATTCTACTTCTTTTTCCAAAAACCGGATATGCGAATCGGTATCGTTTTTTTCCTTTTCGAGCTGTTCGACTCGCTCTACCAGCGGGGTAAAGTCCTGACGGAGAATCTCCTCCCTTTCCCGGGGGGATACAAGGGGTTTTTGCGCAAAAAGTTTTTCGGTCAATCCTTTTTCTTCCCATTGCGTAAGATAACTTAGGGCATGGGATAACCGGTGAAGCTGGTGCTCGATTGCCGTGACATCGGCAAACGGGGTGCTCAAACCCAGGGTTTCGAAATCGGCCTTTTCGATCTGCAGGATCCCTTCTTCCTGAAGGGAATTGATAAACTCCTTTTTCAATCCTGAGTGGGCAACGATATGGACTTTTTGAACGGGGGCAACGGACATGGATTAGAGGCCCCCTTTTCTTAGAGATTCTTCCACTTTTTTTCCTATCTTTTCCACGGCATCAGGCATCAGAGAATGGGTTTTCTGGCGGAGATCGGCTATTTCCCGATCGGATTCCTTTTCGATCTCGTCTCTTTGTTTTTTTGCCCTGTCGATGATCTCCTTTTTCTTTTTCTCGGCCTTTTCTCTTGCTTCTTTTAGGAATTGCTGCTGGATCTTCTCCGCTTCCTCCAGAGCCTCATGGACAATTTTGGCGGCTGATTTCTCCCTGGCCACAAGAACGATCTCTCTGGCCTTTTCCTCTGCTTGCTTTATTCTTTCAATGGCATCATAAGCTTCGTTATCAAGGATTTTTTTCTCCATTGCCAGAACCTCTCTTTTTCCTAAGGCAGGACTGAAGGATACAGATAATACGCCTTGAAATCCAACCTCTTCTTTCTCAATCCCTTCTCCAATACCTTCAACGGAGATCTGTAATCGAACAGGGGAGATTTGAATAGAACCACTGCACCCGCCTTCACGATTTCATCCAATAGAGCAAAGTTATCTCCGCCGTCCCAATGCAACACCACATTGCTTCCCGCAGACCGAGCAGAAAGCACGATATCCCTGATCAAGCCCGGACTGTCTTGCTCCAGGCTCTGGTCGGTCAAGTGGATCCAAGCTCCGTTGCTCCCTAATTCCAAAAGCGACCTTTCAAGAGAACCATGATGGTAGTAGACCAGCCAGCTTCCCTTTTGCGCACAATGGTAGGCCAACTGGGCGACCTGTTGGATATCTCGCGGTTGCGACCTGTTGGTTATGTGAAGGTAGACCCCGCATCTGCCCACGTTCATCAGATCAGAGAAGGTAAGACTTTTTTCCTCTCCTTCCTCCCACTTCCCGTTGATCAAAAAAGACACGAACGCATTCCCTTTTTTTGCAGAAGCGCTGATTATCTCCAGGTCATGGATACGGGCGCGAACACCATCGGATGTGTAGAGATCAGCCCCGTGTCCGGTGAGCCATTCCAACTCGAACGGATCGAACCGGCCGGTGTCTATCACCCGAAAGCGGTACCGGCTGTCCCGGAATAGGCGGACTGCGTCCAAAAGCGAGGTAAAATCATACTGATCGTCTCTCACCGTGATAGGCTGTTTCTTTTTCAAAAGGGAAATCAGCTCGATGGTTTTTTCGAGAGAATCGGGCTCTTTTTCTTCTTGTTTTTCTCTTTCCATCCGATGTTTATTTCTTGAAAATTGTGGGTCAAATTTTAGTCCCATAGTATGGCATGAAACCAATGACAAGTAAAGCGCCTTGCAAAAAAAGGCCCCTTCTTTTATCATCAAATCGAGGCCCGTCGAAATGGAAAAATATACCGTTCTTTTATCCGGAGGAATCGACTCGACGACGGCCTTGTACTGGGCGTTGAATCGCGATAAAAGGACAACGGCCATTACATTCGATTACGGGCAGAAAAATAGGGTTGAAATCCAAGCTGCCCAAAGAATAGCCGCCATGCTCGAAATCCCGCAAACGATCCTCCGGGTAGACCTCGGGCAAATCGGCGGATCTCCGCTGACCGATTCTTCCGTTTCCATTCCCCGGATGGAAAGCATTACGCAGGTCCACGAAGGGCTTCCCGAGACATATGTCCCATTCCGGAACGGTATTTTTTTGGCCCTGGCAGCAGCCTGGGCCGAGACAAAGGAGATCCCAGGAATCGTCTGCGGGTTTAATGTGATCGACTCGCCCAACTATCCCGATACCCGGAAGGTCTTTGTGGAAGCCATGGAAAAGGCCATCAACTCTGGGACAGGGGCAGCCTTCGGAAAAAAAAGGATCGCGATCTTGGCTCCATTCCTGAATCTAAGCAAATCGGCGATCATCAAAAAGGGCATAGCTCTCGGGGCAGATTATTCTTTTTCCATTTCTTGCTACAGGGGTTCGGAAATTCCCTGTCTGCGGTGTTCCTCCTGTCTGCACCGCCAGAAAGCCTGGGATGAGGCCGGGATGAAAGACCCCCTCATCGTCAGATTGGAAAAGGAGGGGAAGTTATGAGCTGGATACTGAAAGTGCGGGATAAATTCCAGGCGGCCCATTACCTGAGAGAATACCGCGGCAAGTGCGAACGCATGCACGGCCATACGTTCCATGTGGAAGTCCAAATCCAAGTGGAAGATTTGGACAGCGCGGGCATCGGGATCGATTTCACGGAGATCAAACAGAAACTGGCCGAAATCCTTCCCGACCATGCCCTGCTCAACGACATGTATGATTTCAACCCCTCGGCAGAAAACCTTTCCCGCCAGTTTTTTCAGGAATTGAAAAAAGAGCTTCCAGTCAAATCCGTCACGGTCTGGGAATCCGAAGATGCATCGGCCACCTACTCTGAAGATCAATGAAATCTTTCCCTCGATCCAGGGGGAAGGACTCCGGATGGGTGTCCCCGCTCTATTCATCCGTTTTTCCGGCTGCAACCTGAAATGCGCATTCTGTGACACGAAATATGCCTGGCAAGCCGGCCAAGAGATGACGATAGATTCTATTTGCGAAAAAATAAAAAAAAATCGCGCCGATTTTCCCGCCCAGTGGGTTTGCCTGACAGGAGGGGAGCCCCTATTCCAGAATATCGGAGGACTCGTCCAGCGCCTCAAAGCAGAAAATCTAAAGATCCAGGTGGAAACAAACGCCATCTTCTTCCGGCGGATGGCCGTGGACTGGTACACCATATCCCCCAAACCTCCTGACTATTTTTACCAGCCGGATTACAAAAAAAGAGCCAAGGAAATAAAAATCGTGGTGACCGAGGGATTGGACCTTGGACCGGTCAAAAAACTCCGCAGGGAATTCCCGGAAAAGACCCCCATTCTCCTCCTGCCCCGATCCAACAGCAAGGCGAGCGGGAAACTTGCCGTAAAACTTCTCAAGCAGGCCATGAAAGAGAATGTGGGAAACGTCCGAATGACCGCCCAGATCCATAAAATCTTTGGCTGGCGCTAGATATTCTGGTTTTTCCTTAAACCCTTGGCGTTAAACATGCGGTATCCTGACCTTGATAAATAGACCCCCACCAAAATGATCAAGGCTCCCACGGCTTGCCAGAGTCCGATCCTTTCGGCGATAAAAATGTAGGCGAAAATGACGGTGAAAATCGGCACGATATTTCCGTATATGACTGTTTTGCTGTTGCCGACCCTCTTGACCGAACTGTACCAGACCACATAACTGACCGCCAGAGCGAACAAAGCGGAAAAAGCAAGCATGACCCAAGCCTTAAAGGAAACATTCCCGAAGTTCTGCCTGGAGAATGCCGGAACACAAAAGGGGAGATACAAGACCGTTCCGACCGCAAGCGTGAGAGAGGACCATTTAAGAGGCGTTATCCGGCCTAAAAGGGGCCTGGAAAAAACCGTATAGACAGCCCACACGATGTTTCCGCCGAAGATCAACACGTCCCCCTTAAGATTTTCCCAGGAAAACACGAATGCCCCCGGCTGCTCGGTAATCACCAGATAAAAACCCACAAAAGAAATTGCGATTCCAAACCAGGCGGCAAAGTGGATTTTTTCATGTTTGAGAAGCGAACTCAGAAGGGCCACCGAAGCTGGAGTCATGGCCATGATGATGGAAGTGCTCGAGGCCGTTGTCAGATTGATGCCGTGAATGAACAACAACTGGTAGGCCGTATTGCCGATGATACCCAAGATGAGGAGCTTCCCGATATCCTTCTTGGGCACTCCAAGGCCCTGCTTGGAGATGACCAAAACAAGGATAAGAACGATGGAGGCCAATCCCATCCGGATCCCGTTGAAGGCCAGCGGACTGAATTCGTTCAGTGCGATCTTTATGAAGATAAAATTTATCCCCCATATCAATGTGGTCAATAACATAAAAAGATCCGTGATCCCCAAAGTTTCCTGATTTTCCATGGTTAGCCGAACGGACAGTATACTCGATTAGCAAAAAAGATAAAATATCAAAATTGGAAACGCGAAAATGTGAGGAGGCTTGGACCTGAGTTTTTGCGCGGCTAATCCCCGCCGCCTCTGGGATAACGGGCTTCCACCGTGGACATCATCCCCCCTCTGGGACTGAATTCTCCGGTAACGACCGCCCGAACCGGGCGACAGGCTTTGACGATATCAGCGAGAATCCGATTCACGGCATTCTCGTAAAAAATCCCCAGATTTCTGTAAGCCAGCAGGTACATTTTGAGGGATTTCAGTTCGAGACAAAATTTGTCGGGGGTGTACCGGATCTCGAGAACGCCAAAATCTGGAAGGGCTGTCTTGGGGCATACGGAGGTGAATTCGGGGATTTCGATCTTGATCTCATAATCCGGGAACTGATTGGGAAAGGTCTCGATCACGGGAAGCTTTTTTCTCAGACCGGCCTTTGCCTCCTTTTCCATGGGGGTCTGCCGGGCATTCCTGTTTTTTTGCATTTTATCCAGTATAAAACATTACGAAAACCGGGGCAATAACAACGTCGACCCGAATCCCGTTCTTTTTTTTTACGGCCGTTCTGATGAAAATACAGCCCTAGTTTGGTATAATGCCCTCTAAATCTCGCAGGCTTGATCGATATGGACAAAAACCAAGATTTCGAAAAATTCGCCAAAGAACTTCAAAAACAGATCCTGGAGCAGATCAAGAAGAAGTACACCAACAATGTGATCGATCATTGGCAGAACCCGAGAAACTTCGAAAAGATGGATAGCCCGGATGGTTACGCTCAGGTGAAGGGGTCGTGTGGCGACTCCATGCAAATGTTTCTGAGAATGAGGGATGGGGTGGTCAAGCGCTGTACCTTCCTGACCGATGGCTGCGGCACGACCATAGCCTGCGGGAGTGTCGCCACCGAACTCGCAGAGAACAAATCGTTCCCCCAGGCTATTGCCGGGATCTCGGCTAAAGAAATCCTGAAGTGTTTGGACGGCTTGCCCGAAGAAGACGTCCACTGTGCCCAATTAGCATCCGAAACGCTGCGCAGGGCTTTGGCGGATTATCTTTACAAAAAACGATTCCCCTGGAAAAAGCCCTACGGGGATACCTGAGCGGCAAAAATCAATTCTTCGACGGAGCAAACCATGAAAGAATGTCAGGAAACCAAAAACCTCCGGAATTGCAACTGCACCTATGACCCGTGCCCCCGCAAAGGGATCTGCTGCGACTGCCTCCAGTATCACTGGGGCATGAAACAGCTTCCGGCATGCCTGTTTCCAGACGATGTGGAAAGGACTTACGACCGATCCTTGAGACGTTTTATCCAAATCTACCGAGATAAGGTGTGATGCACATTTACGGCCCTGTCCCATCCAGACGTTTGGGCTATTCCCTGGGAGTCGATATCCTGCCCTTCAAAACATGTTCTTTGGACTGCATTTATTGCCAGCTTGGCAAAACCGAACGGAAAACGGTCCGTCGAAAAAAACACTTCGATGCCGACACGTTGCTGAGCCAAATTAAAGGCGTGATAGCCTCCGGAGAGACTATCGATCACATCACCTTTTCCGGCTCCGGAGAACCCACCCTCAATGCCTTAATCGGGAAACTTATCAGGGAAATCAAAAAAAACACCTCCATTCCTGTTGCCGTTCTTACAAACAGCACCCTGATTTCACACAAAAGCGTACGGAGTGCTTTGTCCCGTGCCGATGTGGTCGTTCCTTCGCTGGATGCCGCAACCCAGGCAATTTTCGAGCTGATAAACAGGCCTCATGCATCGCTCAAGATCTCGCACGTCATCGAGGGTTTGAAACTTTTTCGCCGCGAATTCGGCGGAAAACTCTGGCTGGAGATTCTTCTTGTCAAAGGTGTGAATGATTCCCGATTCCATTTAAATAAACTCAAAAAAGTCATCTCCGAAATACATCCCGACAAAATACACTTGAACACGGTCGTCCGTCCCCCCTCAGAAAAATCCGCTCAATCCCTGGGTCCTGAGGAAATGGAAAAAATCCGAAAATTTTTCGGCAACAAGGCAGAAGTCGTTGCCGAATTCGATAAGGTCCAGCACACGCCTGCTCCCCGAAACCTCAGCGACGCGATCCTGTCTATGGTACGGAGAAGGCCCGTCACCTTGTCGGATATGAGTTTGTCGTTAGGAAAACAAAAGAAAGAATTGACCGAATATTGCGATCATCTCCTCAATGAGGGCAAAATCAGGATTGTCGACTACAAAGGCAAAAAATTCTATGAATCGACCTGACCAGCCTTCAACCTCGATATTTAAAGGGAGCGACAGCTCTCTGCATAAGAACTCAAGAAACCTGGAAGGATAAAGCATGAAAAATTTCGAAGATATGGATCGGCAGGAACGGCATGATCTTTTGATCGATGCCGCGAAAAACTGGCTTGCCCACGATGGTCTTTGGTTCAGGGCCGTCGAGGAAAAATTCGGGATCGACGCAGCCATGGATTTGGATAAAAAAGCCTGGGAAAAGTTTACCGAGATCGAGGCCAAAAGGATCATGAAAAGGCTCGGCATGTCCCCCGGGGGAGGCATTCCAGCCCTAATTCACGCCCTCAAATTCCGGCTTTATGCCTACATCAATACCCAGGAGGTCCTGGAAGCGAGTGAAACCCGGTGCGTCTTCCGGATGAACACCTGCCGGGTTCAAGATGCAAGAAAACGACAGGGACTGCCCGACTTTCCGTGCAAATCGGTCGGTATCGTGGAATACAGCGGTTTTGCCAGGATCATCGACCCCCGAATCCAAACCCGGTGCCTGACATGCCCCCCCGATCCGCATCCCCCGGATGTCTGGTGCGCGTGGGAATTTTTTATCTAGGTTTCGAATCATTCGGTCGGCGCCTTTTCATTTTTCCCCATTTATGGTAATCTTGGTGTTTCTCCATTAATCCCGAAAATATTTATCCGGGGTAGAGATTCTGAAAAAAACGGCGAGAAAAACCTCTCTTTTTTCCAAACAAACCGTCCTTCCTATGCCTATCAAATCCACAAAAGGAAATTTTTGCGCCAAGCCTTGCATTTTTAATTCCAAAAAGGAGTCATAATGTTTGATAATGCGAATTTTCCCCGAGCGAAAAAATTCTGGCACAAGGGAGAATTGCATGACTGGAGCAAACCCACTGTCCATGCCATGAGTCATGCGCTCCATTATGGGACTTCTGTTTTCGAAGGCATTCGGGCATATCGAACGGATCGGGGACCCGCGGTTTTCCGTCTCCCAGATCACATCGATCGATTTTTCTACTCCGCCTCCTTGTTGAGCATGGACATTCCCTACTCCAAACAGGAAATCCAGGACGCCATAAAAACGGTCATTAAAGAAAACGAGCTGGATGCGGCCTATATACGCCCGCTCCTTTTTTATTCCTACGGCAACCTGGGCCTTGTTCCCAAACATTCTCCTGTCGAACTGATGATCGCTGCATGGGAATGGGGCGCATACTTGGGAGAAAGAGCCGAAAAGGGCATCCATGCTTACATGCTTCCCTGGCGGCGCATCCATCACACTCAATTCGACATGAAGGCCAAACTAGGCGGACTTTACATCTTATCGACCATCTACGGAGTTATGGCCAGGGATAAGGGATATGATGAGGCGATCTTCCTGAATACCGAGGGGAATGTCGCTGAAGGCCCGGGAGAAAACATATTGATCATCAAAGATGGTGTGGTGAAAACCAATGATCGGAACGAATCTATCCTGGAGGGAATTACACGAACGAGCATCCTCAAAATCGCAGAGGATATGGGTATCCCCACAACCATTGGTCCGATCACCAAAAAGGAATTTTTCGCTGCGGATGAAGCTTTTTTTTCAGGAACAGCCGTTGAGATCGCTCCGATCACTGTGGTCATGGATGATTCCGATCGAAGGGAATCCCCCAGAGAATACACCATCGGGTCCGGGACAGCCGGAAGGATTACGGTCCAATTGACCGAAGCCTACAAAAAAATTGTCTCAGGCAAGAATAAGGACTATGAAGCGTGGCTGACCTATGTCAATGATTAGGCCGTTAGGAAAAACCAAGTCACACCCGCGCATTTTGTTTTGCCGTTCATACAGAGGAGTCCACCGCTTTGCAAACCCGGATAGGAATCTATAAGAGGGACATCCATGGAGATCGTCATGGAACCGATCGGAACCATCCATTCTCCTTTCAAAAAAAAGGAGGACATAAAAAGATCTCGTAATATCGATCCAAAGGGATTCGATAACGTTCAGGGAAAGCTGGAAATTTTTTCAAAATTTGCCGGTGGTCTGAAAGATATCGACGGATTCTCCCACATCATCCTGATCTTCGCTTTTCACGAGTCCACAGAGAAAAAAATCTCCGCCACTCCCCCGCACGACGGCAAAAAGCGCGGTGTTTTTGCCACACGGAGTCCCAACCGGCCCAATCCTGTCGGTTTTTCGGTGCTAAGGCTAATCGGACGAGAGGACAATGTCTTGCATGTTCAGGGAATAGACATGATCGAGGGCACACCCATTCTGGATATCAA
>Ga0180437_10001343_pt1 | contig 42396 bp, 33 predicted proteins | sample SS_ome_4_FD_132410 | JGI IMG/M metagenome (GOLD analysis project Ga0180437, IMG submission 132410) | Hypersaline lake sediment archaeal communities from the Salton Sea, California, USA - SS_3_D_1 metaG | ecosystem: Environmental > Aquatic > Non-marine Saline and Alkaline > Hypersaline >...
CTCAAAGAAATCGAATGGAGATTCAACCATAGGGATGAAAATCTGGTAATAATACTAAGGAAATACTTAAACCAGCCAGTTATCAAAGAACAATTTTAGTGCAACTTTAATGGGCCATTACCAAAGATTTTATGTTTACTTATCGTATTGTAGTTTAAGAAAAGAATGACTAGGGAGGCATAAGATAGTAGGTTCAAATACCTCCAACACCACTTGATCTAAAAGCCTGTGAAGTCACTATTCATGGACGTGTTAAAAGGCTTTTTTCTGACAATCCTCAATTATCATTTTGTACTTGACATTTTCCTAAATAATTCATAAATAAAACTCAAATCTCCTACCGATACTAAAGTGTTCTGTTCGCTGATTCTTCTTGGTACGAATAGGGGGGTGGAAATCGTATGATCGGCGAAACCATCTCGAACTACAAAATCCTCTCAAAACTCGGTGAGCGCGGAATGGGCTTTCGATGGGAAGCCAATTATAGAAATGGCTTCCAATACAATTCGAAAATCTAAAATCATAACAAAAGGGGGATGGATGCTATGAACAGGTTAGCTATCAGAAGAGTTATAATCAGTATGATCCTTTGCTGTGCAACATCGGGTATCGCCGACATCTATATTGTGAATACCACAGACGATTCAGGGCCAGGCACCCTCAGGCAGGCCATTCTCGATGCCAACGATCATATCGGAGCGGATACGATAATTTTCAACATTCCCATTTCTGATTTGAATTATTCCAACGGTGTATGGACCATTGGACCCCTTAGTGCTTTGCCGGATGTATCCGATGATAGCACGACAATCGATGGAACCACTCAAGCGGCTTTCATCGGGAATGATACGAATCCCGATGGGCCGGAAATTGAGCTTGCTGGGACAAATGCCGGAGCCTCCGATGGGATTTCAATATTTTCGGCCTATAATGTCGTAAGAGGATTGGTCATCAATCGGTTTAAAGGATTCGGAATCGATATTTCTTTTGACGCCGCCTATGAAAATGTAGTAGCCGGCAACTTCGTCGGTACGGACGCAAGCGGTACGACGGATTTGGGAAACACACTCAGTGGCGTGCTTATCTATAACGGTGCCAAACGGAATATAATCGGTGGGACGACTGAAAGCGAGCGTAATGTTATTTCCGGAAATGATTGGAGTGGAGTGGAAATTCAATCTGAACGGGCGGATTCCAATATTGTTATCGGCAATTATATCGGTACCGATGCCACGGGTACTGAGATTTTGGGTAATAAAGAGTATGGAATTCATATTTGGAGTTACCCGAAATATAATCGAATCGGAGGCATAAATAATGGCGAAGGGAATGTTATTTCCGGGAATGGCAGGAACGGTATTGAAATCGGTATATATAGCGGTTATAATGTTATTCTTAACAACATTATCGGGATGAATAAGGATGTCATCGTGGCAATTCCCAATGGAAATTCAGGTATATCCATTAATAGTAATTATAATATTGTGGGTGGACCTGCCGCTGATGAAGGAAATATTATATCAGGAAATAATGATGTAGGAATAGCAATGGGTGGTGGACAGCACAATATAGTAGCTGGTAATTATATCGGTACCGATAGAACAGGTGCCCTGGCTTTCCCCAATGCCTACGGTGGAATTTACATTCTCGTAGATGCACATGATAATACTATCGGACCCGGAAACACCATTCATTTTAATATGAACGATGGCATTAAGGTTGAAGGAAACGGTACGATTGCCAATAAAATCACCCGCAATTCGATTACCTCCAATGACGAACTGGGCATTAATAATATGGATGGTGGAAATACTGAACTTTCAGCACCCTCTATTTTAAACCACTCCGATTCTGAGGTTACGGGTACAGCACCACCGAATAGTATCGTTGAAATTTTTTCGGATGATGAGGACGAAGGTGCGGTTTACGAGGGCTTTACAAATGCGGATGCTTCGGGGAATTTTACATGGAGCGGCACGGTGGACGGGCCGTATGTAACTGCCACAGCCACGGATGCCTCGAACAACACTTCCGAGTTCTCTTTGCCCTACGACTTAACCGGAATTTCTGATTCGCAGGATATCCGCTTGCCTCAAACATTCGAATTACATCAAAACTATCCCAATCCGTTTAATGCACAAACTGAAATAAAATTCACGCTTCCCGAATCCGGCCATATCAAGCTAACTGTATATAATCTGCTGGGTGAATTAATAGATACTCTTGTTGATGAGCTTTACCAGGCTGGAGAGTACACTTACACATGGGAAACAAAGGATTTACCAAGTGGAATATATCTATATCACCTTGAATCGGAAAATTATATTGAGACAAGGAAGATGATTTTGCAAAGATAGCAGTTGTATGTCTATTGCGGTTCAGAACAATTCGGACAGAATTAATTATAAAATTACTTATATCAAAATAGATGATATTACAACGACGGGGGCTACAGTTTTATTAAGAGATTTAAAATTCAAATATCGTATTGTAGTTTAAGAAAAGCATGAATGGCAGTCAAGCGCTTTATACTGTTTATTATTGACTTACAAGAATTTAGTAAGCTAATTTTGTACACGGTAACAAAGACTATTCAGATCCGTCGATAAAAGAAAAAGACACAGAAAATTAGACGGTATTAAAATCTGAAAACAAAGAATAAAATAATCCTTGACTATGAGGGATGTATCTCTTAATTTTTTACATCAAAAGTCCACATTGTTTTGACAACGTACAAATAATTTGACGTTTGTTTAAGTGCTTTTTTCCTGTATTATAAAAATACAGATAACTACTCAATTAAGCCGACCACCTTACCGTGGTTGGCATTTTGAGTTTGGTGATTTTACTAAAGTTAATCTGTAACTTGATGTTTTTTATAAATAATACGGTGGCGGCTTATTTCTGGCCGTTAGCAGATATAATGTATGGAGCAAGAGGAGACTAATTTTTATGAAGCGGAAAATTTTGTTCATGTTTGTGGCAGTATTCAGTAATCTTTATGCTGCAATGCAGGATGAAAATCCCCAATGGATTAATGGATATTATTTTCCACACTTTCCTTCTACGGACAGCCTATATGTCATTCCTGTGGAGACAGACCTTCTGAATCAGGAATTCACTTGGATTGGTGATTTTCGAATCAATGACTCTTACGCGATGATGATGGCATTGACGCTTGTCGGAATGCAGGGCATTATCAACCGGTATCAACCAAGAATATACCTCGATTATACGAGTAATACCCATGATTGGATCTCTAACCTTGCAGAGCATGTGGAGATCGTTGAACTGAGTTTAAACCATTTGGATGCCCTGAAATTTCTATTTGAAGAATACGGTGCGTACTTTGAAGGCGCAGTGATTTACGATCCTGAAGTGCCTGAGACTATTAATCTTGCTACAATGATTGCTGGATTAGAAAACCGAGTCATACTTGCGCCCGATCAACTGGCTATTCCTGATTTACCAGCTTTTTCATCGGTTACTGATCTTCGGATCCTTGTTCAGGAACAAAGTTGGGAACCAACAGAAGAGAGCAAATACGATGTTTACGAGTGGGCTTACAACAATCTCTGGGAGCAACTGGAGCATCGAATCGTTGGAATCATCAGTCCTGGACCTCCGACATCTCAACAGTTCTCACCCGACAGGTTCTATCCGTTGGGTCTTGCTCAATGTGATTATTATGTCGCACTAAAATTGTCTGCACTCTGGCTAGATCCTCGCGATGTGAAGGAGGCTGAGCTATTGGGTCGTTTTTTAGCCGATGCACCTTCTCCTGTTCCGGTTACCGGAATATGTACCGATGAGGTGAGTTCCTTGTTATTCATCTCAGATTATGGTGATTGGGAGATGGTTATTTCATGGCCCAATGGGCCATTAGAGGCGGCAAACCTAACAGTTTTTTCTGGCGTGCGACCAAACATTAAAAGATACCAGCCAGAAATGAACGAAGATCGTATTCTCGCGACTTTAAGAAAGAAACATGTGGCCATGATGTGGTGTTCGGATGGAGATAACATCGGCTACCAGATGTCTCGAGGATTTCCCAGATTTAGATGGGATGATATCGTTAATGAAGGATCGCTTCTTGGCTGGACGATAAATCCCACCGTTGCCAATATCGCTCCGGTCATATGGAACTATTATATTGAATCCCGCGGCGAAACGGCTTTAGTTTGTGGGCTGTCAGGCGCTGGATATACCTACCCCCGGATGATGGACGATTCTCAGCTGAATGCTTATATATCATATACCGCCAACGCATTCGATCAGACAGGGCTTCGCACCGTAGCGGTAGATGCACGTGGCAGTGGTGAAGGGCCCTGGAATAATGCCCTGGCATCATGTTATTATGAAGGATTACAGGGTACTGATTATTTAGGCGCTATGTTCGGGACCTGGGGAACACCCTGGGGTATGCATTTTACATACGAAGGAGTTCCCACACCTGCTGTCCGACCCACATGCCTGTTGATCGAATCAAGGGACTTCGACAATCAGATCAATAGTATCTTTTCGCAAAAAGCCGATAGTATTTTAATCGATCTAGGTTCGCATTATCACTGGCATCGAGGGCAGGTGATCGTAGATAATCTGGCAGTAGGCGGGGATGCCCTGTATTTTGAGAACACAAACAGTGGATACACGGAGATCATTCTTGGCCCCTATATAAATTTGGTTCCCGGAAATTATGTTCTGCAAATGCAGTTGAAGGTTTCCGATAATCAAAGCTCAACGGACTTTCTCAATGTTTCTATTTCTTATGCCAATTACAGCGGTATAGCCGCTCAACTGAACGGCTTCACGCAAATTGCCAGTGGCCGCGTCACACCGGCTGCGTTTAAGGCTTCCGATACGTATCAATGTATTGAAATCCCCTTCACGTGCGATGAATTTATAAGCAATCTCGAGATCATTGTGGCGTATATCAGCGGCGGAGCTGATCTGACAGCCGACTATTACCACATCATCAATTTATCACCAACCGAATTCCCTGTTTTTGCACCTATTTTTGTTAATGTTATTTCCTCAGATCCGTTTTACGATATCCCACGGTTATTCACAGAAGCATTTGAAAACCGCGGCGGTTTAATGCTGACCCCGGACGAATTCATGTCGGCTCTCAATCCCGAGTATATGATCGATTTTGCATCGGCTTTACTTGGCGCGAGCGACCCAGCTCTCATTCAGGCCAATCAGGAATTGATGGACGGTCAATACTTCGCCAGCCTGCTTACAACCCGTAATGCATTAAGGACATATTCAAGTGTCGGGTTTGATGTATCGCCGCTTTCACATTTTGAACTTAACCAGAATTATCCGAATCCATTTAATCCTTCGACGACGATTCAATATGGTCTTCCGAGCCCTAGCAGAACGATGCTAACCGTGTATAACATTCTTGGTAAAAAAGTAAAAATCTTGGTAAATGATGAATTGATGGAGGCGGGTCATCATGCCGTGGTATGGGATGGTTGTGATGGAAGGGGCAATAGGGTATCCAGCAGCGTCTACTTTATCATGATGCAGGCAGGGAATTTTGTTCAGACGCGCAAGATGGTGTTGATTGAGTGAAAAAAGAAGACCCGTTGGAGCCGCATGATGCCAGGGCGAGACTGGTGAGGTTGAGGGGATGATCTTGGTTAGTTTGAATAGATAATGTGGTCACGATGGGGTCTACAGTTTTATTAAGAGATTTTACGTTTAATTATAGGATTGTAGCTTAGTAAACGCTTGACTGCCAGTAAATTACCGAAAATTGCTAAAGAATGAATAATACATTCATTTAATTGACATTTTACCGACATTTACTAAGATGTTGAAAGATCATAACTCATTGTTTCTTCGACATACCAAAGACAAGTTTTCCGACATATAAACGACAAACTGTTCTGTAACAATAGGTTTCATCTTCTCTTCAGGCGAAACCAGATGATGAAATAGGTCCTCTAATCCAGTGTACATTTGTACATTGCTATTCCGACCTCAAAGACACTATAGGATTCGTCATCGCCGCGCGTATCGACTGGTAGCTCACATTCAACCAGGCGATCAGCACCGATACGACCCCTGCGCTGATTAGCACACCCATACTGATTTTTGTATGAAAGGCGAAATCATCCAGCCATTTGGACATCAGGTAGTAGGCGATGGGAAGGGCCACCACGTAGGCACCGACAACGAGCTGAATGAATTCCCTGGAAAGCAGCATGACAATCTTCAGGACCGATGATCCCAACACTTTACGAATCGCGATCTCTTTGCTTCGCTGCTCAGCCGTAAAAGAAGCCAGACCCAAAAGACCCAGGCAGGCAATCAGAATGGCCAGCACCGCAAAGATATTGGCCAAGGTGCCGATGATGGTCTCGCTTCGATAGGTCTGCTCGAACTCATCATCCAGGAAACGGTAGTTGAAAGGATACTCCGGATTGAATTGATTGTGAACGGTTTCCAGGGCGGCCAGGGCTTCTCGGATTTCTCCAGCTGCGATCCGGACAAAAACAATCCACGTGTTCCGGGGGCTCAAGCGCATAATCACCGGTTCTATTCCCCTGTAAAGGGACTGCATATGGAAATCTTTGACAACCCCAATGATTTGACCCTCTCGTTGCCACACGGTCAATCGTTGTCCGACAGGATTATCCATGCCCATGGCTGCGGCTGCCTTTTCATTAATGATATAATTGGTGGAGTCGGTCCCGAATTGACTGGAAAAAACACGTCCTTCTTTCAGCTGGATTCTCATGGTCTCCACAAAATCATATCCGGTGTTAATAATACTGTAGAGAGTGTTATCGCCTTCGATTTTGCCGTCCCACTCAACCCCGATTGTATTATTACCGACGGCGAGGGGATTCTGGCTGGATATGGTCACATTCGTGATGCCCGGTTTACTGAGCAGTTCGTGTTTGAATGCATCGAACTGGTTTTTGATATTTCCCTCGAAAGCCATGTAAAGCACATTCTCCCGGTCGCCGCCCATCGCCTTGTTTCGGATGTAGCTTACTTGCCGGTAAACCGTGAGGGTGCCGATAATCAGAATAATGGACATGACGAACTGAAAGACAACCAGCCCCTTGCGCAGGCCGCCGCCGCAGGCTTTCTTCCTGGCGCTGCCTCTCAGCACACTGACGACGCTGAAGGACGACAGGTGGAGAGCCGGGTAGGATCCGGCTAAAATCCCGGTAAACAGGGCCAGTCCTCCGAATTGAAGCCATAATCCCGGATCCGTCAGGGAGAGGGTGACAGATTTATTGGTAAACTGGTTGAAACTTGGGAGGAGCATGAAAATCAGCAGCATGGCAATGATAAAGGCCATCATTGCCGTCAGTATAGATTCACCGATAAACTGACGGGTGAGGGATGATTTTGTGGCGCCCACGGCTTTCCGGACACCGATTTCCTGTGCTCGTTGTGTACTGCGCGCCGTGGCCAGGTTCATGAAATTGATGCTGGCGATGAGGATAATGAAGACGGCGATGTATAGAAAAATCCGCACATAATCGATGCGCCCGCCGACCAGAACGCCGTTCTCAAAATTGGACCACAGGTACATATCCGAAATGGGCTGAAGAAATACATCCGTTTCCCAGGCATCCACATGCTGGTCGATGAGGTCCTTGATCTTTGCATTGACGATTTCCGGATCTGCATTTTTGTCCAGACGGGCAAAGAGTCGAAGGCCGTTGTTGTCCCAGCGTTCAACCCACTCATTTCTTCGAATATACTCCTCTATGGGGATGACAAATTCGAACTGAAGGCTCGAGTTGGGGGGAACATCCTCAAATACGGCGGTGAGTTTGGCATTGAGACGATGATCTACATTGATCATGGAACCGAGCAGATCATTCCTCTCGCGCCAGTCGCTGCCGAAATGCCGTTCCGCCAAGGATTCGGAAATGGCAATGGATTCCGGATCCTTGAGTGCTGTTGCAGGATCTCCGCATATCAGAGGAAACTTGAATACCGTAAAAAAATCGGATCCGAAATATCGTCCGTCAGAACGAAATGCCTGGTGGTCATAGGTGAGAACCATTTCATTATTCCAGCTCATCAGGACCGTATGTGTAATCTCCGGGTACTCTTCGACGAGCACCTCAGCAATGGGCTTGGGCATCGAAGTGGATGTTCCTTTCCTACCGCCAAAGATCGTATGCCGCATGACACGGTAGACCTGATCACGTTCCGGGAGAAAGTTGTCATAACTCATCTCATCCTGAATCCAAAGCAGGATGAAAAAGCTGCAGGCCAGACCGATGGCCAGACCGATCACGTTGATGAATGAATAGCCTTTATGGCGTCGGAAATTTCTAAGGGCTGTAATCAGGTAGTTGCGAATCATGTTCATCTCCTAGAAGGATTGCTTTATATAGTTATAGACATCACTAATGAGGTTTTGGTTGCCATGTTTCACTGACAATTCCCGGGAACCGGATGTTTTATCCGTTTCATTCAGGTGCCCCATATATAGCGTTATAGAACAATTCGGACAGTATTAATTATGAAATTACTACTATCAAAATAGAAAATGTGACCACGAACGAATCTATGAAGATGTGATATTGCCTTGAATGAATAGGCACCACTCCTTCCGTCGTATCCATTACCCAACCATAAAATACACAGATCGTACCCTTAAACACAGAAGGTATCCGGCCTAGTCAATGTATCCTCTTCTCGGATACATCTACCACGAAAAAGGACGATTTCCTGATTATGTGCGGGATTTATTGTAGAAGAAAGCCATTCCGAAGCGGGTCTTCCGGGTCGATAAAAAACGTGTGACGTCCCGATATGTGGGCCATGCCCTCCACGCGGGCGATGACGGCATCGTAATCACCGTATTTGGTCGTCTCGACCACGCTCCCGATGAATCGGCTGTCGACAATGCTCTCGATGATCATGGGTTCGCTAATGTCGATCTCACCCCTGGCATGATGGATGGCCATGCGAGCACTGACGCCCGTGCCTGTGGGAGAGCGGTCTACTTCGCCGTCGGCAAAAATGCAGACGTTGCGGCTGTCCACGCCATCGTTCAGAGGCGGTGCGATGAAGATCGTGCCGTACAGGAATCCCAAGTCGTCTTCGAAGGGATGGTGGATTGGACGATTCTCCATAATGGCGTGCTTGATGGCCATGCCCTTCTCGATAAGTTGGAACGTTTCTGCTTTCGAACAGGTGAGCCCCACTTGCTCTGCCTGGACAAACGCGTAAAAAGCTCCTCCGAACGCAAGATCGTACGTAATTTTTCCCAATCCCTGTACTTCGATGGTTTCATCCAGGGCTACGACAAAGGAGGGCACGTTATAAAAATAAACGCTGTGTACCTTTCCTGCGGAAACTCTTGCAAAGGTCGTAACTAGACCGGCGGGTGTGTCGATACGGATCATCGTCTCCGGTTCGGTCGCTGTGACCATGCCCGTCTCCACAGCCACCATGCCCAGTCCGATGATGGCATGGCCGCACATCGTCGAGTAGCCTTCATTATGGAGGAACAGGACACCGAAGTCGGCTTCGGACGATACGGGATCCGTGATGATGCAACCGTACATTTCCCGGTGCCCACGGGGTTCCCACATCAGGGCTGTCCTGATGTGGTCGAAACGATCCTTCATATACCGTCGGCGCTCCAAGATCGATTTGCCCGATAGCTCGGGCAGTCCACCGGTGATGATGCGCAGGGGTTCACCGCCGGTGTGGATGTCGAATGTGGTCAGTTCCGTCCAATCAGCCGGGGGTGCCACGATTTTAACGGATCGAGCATGGTGTACTCCTGATTCTGTTTTTTTTCGCGGGCCGATGAGAATCGATCTTCAAGGCTGTTACGAGGTCTTGGTCGGCCGATCCTTTTGAACGATTTTATACACGCCGATACTGAGAACGGGCAGTATGAAGACGATGAGAAATCCCCAGGAAGCCGTTCCGTATCCCTTGGCGATGAGATTGATCAACCCGAAGGTTGAAACGGTCAGTGCGATCAAGAGAAAAGCCAGGGCTATGACGGGCCTCTGCCAGGCTGCTAAACTCTTCCCTTTTGATCGAAGCCTGGATTGAAGCCTCTCGTTCACCGAGTGTATGAATGCCGTGCCGGATTCTATAAGTGTTCCGAATAACACGATCTGGAAGGCGATGAGCAGAACAGTCACCCCGGTCTTCTGGAGTATGAATACGGCCGGAATTTCTTGCGCAAGAATCGCAGGGTAATATCCCAGCACAGCGACGTAGAACAGAAGACCCGGCAGTATACCGATGGGGCCGGCCAGGAGTCCCGCTGTTAAGGCCTCTTTTCGTGCTTCGATATGATGCAGACAGAAAAACACGGCGGCGATGTTGCCCAGGTTGTAGACGGCGTACTTGAAGGCGCCCAGGCTCCAGTTCGGTAGAATGTTACCTGTAGCCATCTGTTCATGGATGAGCGGGCCGAATTTCAAAAGGGCAACAATCAGAACGATTCCGTATACAGTATAGAGCAGAACCGACCACACGGAGAGGAATTTTTCGATGAGGTCACTGCCCCTGAACGTTAAATATCCGACGATAACGAGCATGATCAGGACCCCGACTAGGTAGGGGATGCCAAAATTATCCCTGAGAAGGATGCCTGCCGCAGAACCGATGACTGCCAGGACGATGATGAGATACAGGATGTAGATGATCTCGAAGATAAACCAGAAGCGGCCCAGAAGAGCTTTAAAAAATGTCCTATAATCGTAGGCACGAAAGATACGAGAAAATTCAAACACGACGGCCAGAGTGACAGACCAGATCAACGTCGTGAGGATAATGCCGAGAATTCCACCCAGGGGGCCGTAAGAGAGAAAAAATTCAACGATTTCCCGTCCGGTTCCGTATCCTCCGGCAATGATCACAGACTGGAAGATAAAACCGGGAAGAAGGTATTTTTTAAAAAAGGATGTGTGCGTGAATTTGAATAGTTGCGTCATGATAATCTCGATTTATATTCAGGTAACAATGTGATATGAGCTATAAACGTAAAGCTAATGATTCATCACGTCGATTTCAAGGGCTTTCTATACGTCTTACATCTTTTTATGATCAACGACTGTTTTATCCATACATAAAGGAACAAAACAGGAATGAGAAAAGATATCCTTGGCACACCTGATTGGTTTGAATCCGATCTCCCGATACAGTGGGTTTTTACCATTCGGATAACCTCCATACTATAATGAAGAGATTCTTCCTTGCTATCCAGCAATACAATGAGGAATCGAACGTTATGAAGCAGTAAACACGGAGTCTATTGTCCGGGAGATCCGTTGACAAAAACATCAGAAATCATCAGTGAAAAGAGAATCGATTCGTTTTTTGTGGTATTCTTTAAATCTCTTTTAGAGATCGACGAAATCGTACTTGACTCTGTAACGTATATACCTTAGATTCGAATATTGACCGTGCGTGAAGGATTTCTATCGTTTAGGCTTTTCACATCAAAAAGCAAAGAACGCATAAAATCCTTTCATACGCTCAAGGATGAATCGATAATCGTGAAAGTTATATCGGTGAAGTAAACAGGTTAACCTCGTAGAGGTATCTGTATTCGTCACAAAATCCATCCCATGAGGGGATAGCCGAATTCATTAGATAGAAATGGGAGCGCTTATCCGAAGAGGATGTCTATGTCTGAACAGTTTATAGGGATTATCGGACTGGGTGTGATGGGACAGAGCCTGGCCTTGAATATTGAACGGAATGGTTTTTCCGTGGCAGGCTTTGATCGAGACGAAAACAGCGTAGAAACAATGAAGGTCAGGGCAGAAGGCAAGCATATCACTGTTTTTCGGACGATGGATGACTTTCTGAATCATCTAGAATCCCCCAAACGGATCATGCTGATGGTGCCTGCCGGAGCCCCGGTGGATGCCGTGATACAGGATGTGAGACCGCATCTGACATCGGGTGATCTTCTTATAGATGGAGGGAATACGTACTTTCAGGATACCGAACGTAGGATGAAAGAGCTCCAAGAAATGGGAATTCTGTATATCGGGACGGGTGTCAGTGGTGGGGAAGAGGGAGCCCTCTGGGGGCCATCCATCATGCCCGGCGGTGATCCCGAAGCATGGGATTTGATGAAACCGCTATTTCAGGCCATCGCGGCCAAGGTCAGTGACGGAACACCCTGCTGCGACTGGGTGGGCAGGGGAGGAGCCGGACATTTTGTGAAGATGGTCCATAACGGAATCGAATACGGCGACATGCAGATGATCTGTGAGGCTTATTTTTTAATGGAACGGGTTTTGGGTCTAACGCCCGATGAGATGCATAATATCTTTACCGAATGGAATCGAGGGGAACTCAACAGCTATCTCATCGAGATCACGGGCCGGATTATGGCCAAGCATGACGACGAGACCGGGAGGCCCATGATCGATGTGATCCTGGATACGGCCGGTGAGAAGGGGACCGGAAAATGGACCAGCCAGGTGGCTTTGGATTTGGGCATACCAGCGGCAACCATCGCCGAGGCCGTATTCGCCCGCACGTTAAGTGCCATAAAGGAAGAGAGGATTCACGCGTCAAAACAGCTCAGGGGACCCGGTTCCTCTTTCACGGGCAATAAAGCCACTTTCATCGAAAAAATCCGTAAAGCCCTTTACGCTTCTAAGATCTGTTCGTATGCCCAGGGATTTTGCTTGATGAAGGCTGCCTCGGAGACTTATGGATGGGATCTCCAGTATGGCAATATCGCCCTGATGTGGCGAGGGGGCTGTATTATCCGCGCTCAGTTTCTGGATAAAATAAAGGAAGCCTTTGACCGGAAGCCCGATTTATCCAACTTACTCCTGGATACGACTTTCAAATCTGCCGTGGAAACCCGGCAGGATGCCTGGCGAGACGTCGTGGCCCAGTCGGTGACCTTGGGCATTCCCGTACCCGCTTTCGCGAGTGCACTGGCTTATTACGATGGATACCGACAGGAACGGCTGCCGGCCAACCTTCTCCAGGCACAGCGTGATTATTTTGGGGCTCATACGTATGAGAGGGTGGATAAACCACGGGGTGAGTTCTTTCACACTCAATGGATAGCATGATGGAGGATTCATCATCATCAGCGGTGAAGGAGTGGAGGAGGCTCTCTCGCCGGAAGAAATTCGAAAAACATCCCAAAAACCGCGTACAAAGGAGACTGTATCGCACAAGCCGTCATTTTGTCCTGTCAGGAGTTCACGAAAATAGAATATCCGGTTGACTGGCGGGGAAAGGTTATTTCAGAATATATCATGAAGGTCGGAAAGAGTAGATAGGAGTCGAACGATGATGTAAGTGTATTAGATTTTTGCCCATGCCTCTATCCGCGTACAAAGAATAAGGAACGTACCCGATAAAATGAACGCATAAGGTAGACAGAAGCGAGCATATTCATCATGAAACATTCTACCTTCCCTTTTGTCCATTCGACGACGCTTCCCTCGAATTTTTCTCAGGTTTTTAAAAGCTAAATATCAGGAATTCCCTCATTGACAAAGTCGATCCGTACATGTAAATATCCATATACCTTTTCAAGATTCTTCGTGAAAGGGTAAGTGGAGAACAAACGATTCCCTACGCCAAAGAGAAGATGTCTTTTTGATTGTACATGATGTCAACGTAAGGCAGCAGGGCTAGTTGATTAACGACATCAACACGAAAGGAGAGGAGAGCCTGTTTTATAATCGTATATAGGAGATTGACGAATAAAGAAGAGGATGATTCTATCGTTGAAATCAGCATTCTATTCTAATACATACAAAAACCGATTGGAAACGACACCTCGAAAATAGCCACGAATGACATCCGAATGTAACGTCTCCGCACAGGATACTTGTCTCTAAGAAAATCGAACAGTCTGTCGACACAATACCACAACAGAATGGAGAAAAACGATCATGGTACGATCCGAAAAGATCGATCTATGTGACGAGGTTTGGCTGGTTTACCGTCATAATCTCACCACGATTTGTAATAGAGGGCATTCTCATGCCAGGGTAAGAGAGCCTCCATAGTCAGATTATAAGACATTATTAAATATGTAATATACATCGGTAGTTTTGATAACGTGTTTCATTTTACAATAAGGAGAATCGGATATGAAAAAAAAATTAACAATTGTATTGGGTGTGATGTGTTTTGCGGTCATGATGACCCATACATCCACACAAGGACGCACTGGTATCCAAAGGAATGTGCGAAAGACTCAGGCAAGTTTAAGGCGGGCGCGCCGAATGCCAACGGCTGTCAATAAGCGTTTAGCTATCTTGATGGAACCAACGGAGAAAAAAGCCGGGATGTCGAGCACAGATATAAGCAGGGATAATTTAAGGAGCGTCCATTACAGGCGCATTGTCGTATCGTCCAAGACGGACCCGAGCTGGATTCAAACCATTGAAACTGTAGGTCAAAATTGGGATGGCACGAATTGGGTGAATGAATATAAGGAGATAGAAACCTACGACGCCAACGGAAATCTGACCCAATTGGTCAATCAAAGTTGGGATGGTTCGAACTGGGTGAACGAATGGCGAGAGATGGAAACCTACGATGCCAACGGGGTTTCGATTGAATATGTGTATCAAGAATGGGACGGTACGAATTGGGTGAATTATCAAAGAGCGAGAGCCGTCAATCAAGATGCCAACGGAAACGTGCTGGAGGCTGTCGTAGAGTTCTGGGATGGCACGAATTGGTATGTCGATTATCGAGTACTTGTTACGTACGATGCCAACAGTAATGTCACTCAAGAACTGTTCCAAGCATGGGACGGTGCGAACTGGTTTGATTATGATCGGTATCTTTATACGTACGATGCCAACGGAAACATGCTGACGGATACCTATCAGGAATGGGACGGTACGAACTGGGTCAATGTTGATCGGTTCATCTCCACGTATGATGCCAATGGAAACATACTGACGGATACCTATCAGGAGTGGGATGGTGCGAACTGGGTTAATTATGATCGGTATCTCTATACGTATGATGCCAACGGAAACATGCTGACGGATACCTATCAGACGTGGGACGGTACGAACTGGGTTAATGGAGATCGATTTCTCTATACATACGATACCAATGGAAATCTAACTCAGTTTCTGTATCAAATCGGCATTGCGTCGAACTGGGTCGATTATGGGCGTGCCATTTATACGAATAATGCTGCCGGCGATCCGACAGAGATCGTGTATCAGCTATGGGACGGTACGAACTGGATCAATGATTACAGGCGTACATATACGTACACTCCGAATACGGGTATTGAAGATGACGCGACGATGGGTGCTTTACCTACCGAGTTCGCACTTTCCAATTATCCCAATCCGTTCAATCCTGAAACGACCATACGGTTTGATTTACCAACAACGTCTCAAGTGTCGCTTCACATCTATGATATCACGGGCAAGCTGATCCAGTCGCTGGTCGATCATCGAAGATACGATGCCGGTTCGCACACCATCACCTGGGATGGAACGAATGCACAAAATCTGCCGGTTCCTTCAGGATTATACCTCTATCGGATTCAGACAGAATCGTTCAGTCAGACGAGGAAGTGTACATTGCTAAAGTAGGTGCTCAGTCTGATTCAGGAACATGAAAGGCCCGTCCTAAGACGGGCCTTTTTAGATGTTTATCATTCATAGGCCTGACTGCTGGCATTTGGCTCCATAGCCTATGACTCCCGTGATAGGCTGTTGGAGCCTATTATCCACAAGAAGAGACTGATATGGAGGTGTTTTTTTATTTGCAGAGAAGGACTATCAGGCGAATGATTTGATAGCATGTCGCTGTATATTCCTCGGATTCATTCAATTAGAACTTGACATTTACTGGAATAATTTAGTAAAATGAGTTCAACCAACCTGCCAAAGAGTATTTTCGCTGTCCGCCGGTTTTTATCATGGCCTCACAAGGTCACAGGACAACAGCATAATGGGCAGTACTGACTCATATATTTATTCTATCGAAAGTTCGGCAAAAGAGGGATGCGTATACTCTATCCTCACAATGCCATCTTGATCAACCTTTTTTCAGCGAATAGACATGAGGGATGTATAAGAATGACGAATCAACAAGAAGACAGTGTTTTTAAGGATTTGAAAAGATCATTATTAAAGGGTGTGTTTTTTAAAATATTGTATATTACTATGATTGTTTTATTCTTATGCATGCCCGGTGTATCGAAGCCCATAGGAAGTTATGTATCATCCCGAATGCTTCCTGGATGGGACATATCATCTGTGAGTATGCTCCTAGTTGTTTCTATCGCAGTGAATGCCGCACTGGCTATCTGGATTGCTTCCCTCTTTCGGCGTACATTCAAATCTATCGACGATCTTTCACGAAAGATGGATGTATAGTGTGTGATAAACCATCAAGCAAGAATTTGAATCATGATTTAGCGTAGCATAGTTCAACGATTTTATGCGATGATGATAAACAGAATCTCGGAATACTATGAGAATTTCTTAATATCTACCTCTTGACCCACATATAAAGGAAGCGACTATGAGCTTATCATTCATTCTCCTGGCAATAGCCGTCCTGCTGACCGTTTTATTAATCATCATGTATAATCGATTGGTCCGCCATAAGTTTTTGGTACGCGAAAGCTGGAGCGGTGTGGATGTACAACTGAAAAGGCGTACGGATCTTATCCCGAATCTCGTGGACACCATTCGAGAGTACATGAAACACGAGAGGAAACTCCTGAACGAGGTGACAGAATTACGGGCAAAAAGCATGGCCGCTCGAGGAGTTGAAAAAAGGGGGCAGGCGGAGAATGCCTTATCCCGTTCGCTTGCCGATTTATTTGCTGTCGCAGAAGCCTATCCGACCTTAAGAGCGAATGAAAATTTTCTGAATCTGCAGAATCAGCTTGGCGAGATCGAGGAGCAGATACAACTGGCGCGTAGGTACTACAACGGGACTGTCCGGAATCTGAATATTCTGATTGAGTCTTTTCCCAGTAACATCGTGGCAAAGATGTTTCATTTCAAAAAACGGGACTACTTTGAAATCGAAGAAACAGATCGTTCGGTTCCATCAACGAAGATTTAGATGGATTCGTACTCTATCATTCAAAAATAGGCAGGTGACGTTATGAGAGCCAGAAATCAAGTTATTATCATCGGTCTTTTCATCGCGGGTTTCATCCTCCTTCCAATCACCAACACACTCGCCCAAACCGAAAAGATATTGAGCTTCCACAGTGACATCGAAATCCACGACGATGGGTCGATGAGGGTGACGGAGACGATCAGAGTCATTTGTGCCGGCCGGGAAATCCGGCGAGGTATTTTCCGAACCTTCCCAACCCGTTACAAGGACCGGTATGGGAACACGATCCGGGTTCTGTTTGAAGTGGAGGAGGTGCTCAAAGACGGAGAATCCGAACCGTACCATATTGAAAAAATGGTGAATGGTGTGAAGGTCTATGCCGGTCAAAGCGATGTGTTCCTGAGGCACGGAGAGTATACGTACACCCTGGTGTATCGTACCGACCGCCAGATTGGATTTTTTGATGATTATGATGAATTGTACTGGAATGTGACGGGTCTCGATTGGGCCTTTGTCATTGATCAAGTCGATGCCGTGGTTCGCCTTCCTGCCGGAGCAGAACCGATAAATACCATCGCGTATACGGGACCGCAAGGCGCCCGAGGTCAAGATTATACGATAGAAACCGATGCGAGTGGTCGCGTCCGATTCACGACAACCAGCCCGCTTCTGCCCGAAGAGGGCCTGACCATCGCCGTTTCTTTCACAAAAGGAATCATACCCGAGCCTACGGTACAGGAGAAATTGGGTTTTATGTTGAAGGATAACGCGAGTACGATGACAGCAATCATCGGCTTCGGTGTGTTGCTCCTCTACTATTTCATCGTTTGGGCCAGGATCGGAAAAGATCCGGCCAAGGGTACGATCATTCCGCGTTTTCATCCACCCAAAGGGTATTCACCCGCTGCCACGCGTTACGTGATGCGTATGGGCTACAGCAACAGGGTGTTTGCTGCAGCAATCATCAACATGGCAGTGAAGAATTATGTTACTATCCACGAACATAAAGGTAAATACACACTATCCCGAACACCAGGGAATGAATCTGTCTTGACAAGCGGAGAGAGAAAAATAGCAAAAAATTTGTTCGGCACCAGTCTTGAAATTGTGTTTAGACAAACAAATCATCAAAGAATAAGTAAGGCCATTAATGCTCTGAAGATGAGCCTCAAAACGGATTTTGAAAAAATGCATTTCCGGCGTAATGGATCGTATACAATCCCTGGTTTTATCATTACACTCATTACGTTCGTTGCAGTCGTATTGAATGCACCTGTCAGAGAAGGCGCCCTGTTTATGTCCATTTGGCTGGCTTTCTGGACCGTGGGCTGTTCTGTCTTGGTTATTAGTACACTAAGTGCGTGGAAATCAGTTTTCAGCGGAAGAAAACTCGAATCCGGTCAAGGCGCGCTGGTAGCGTTTTTAACGATTTTCACGTTGCCTTTTCTCGGGGCTGAGTTGTTCGGATTATGGATGTTTTCGAGCATGATATCATCCATAACAGTTTTACTGCTACTGGCTCTTGTTTTCCTTAATATCATTTACTACCACCTATTAAAGGCACCTACGATACACGGCCGGAAGGTCATGGACGAGATCGAAGGATTCAAGATGTATCTGGAAGTTGCCGAAGAGGAGCGTTTGGACATGCTCCATCCACCCGAGAAGACACCAGAGCTTTTCGAGAAGTATCTTCCGTATGCACTGGCCCTGGGTGTGGAGAATGACTGGAGCGAAAAATTCGCAGATGTATTGGAAGCGGCAAGCGTGGATACGGGGTATTCGCCTTCGTGGTATACGGGCACCAACTGGAAGACGGCTGGCATTACCGGTGTCGTATCCAGTCTGGGCTCTTCGTTCTCATCGGCCATATCCTCGTCATCGTCGGCTCCGGGTTCCAGCTCTGGCAGTTCGGGCGGTGGCTCTTCCGGAGGAGGTGGAGGCGGCGGTGGAGGTGGAGGCTGGTAATGAGCGTGTATTACGTGGAAAACACGGCCATCGGTTGCAGAGATTACATGACATATACCGCTCTATGGGATAGGTTGGATAGATTTATCGGTTCATACGATGTCAAATGATAAGAAAGAAAAGGGGGAAGGTCACAACCTTTTTGACTTGGAGCGATTTGCGCGGGAACGCATTTCTGCGAGTCGCTATCCCAATGATTATCACATATTCAAGCCGGCCGTTTGTTCAGCATGCGGTGTTGTACCCATGGAATTAACCATCGAACATCACACCGGTTCCAAGAAGCGTAACTTCAGAGGAATTGTATTTGGTCTATGCTCGAAATGCGGAAAGAAGGAACAAATATTCAAATTTACGGGGAAACAGCGGAGACGTGTGCGTGAAGAGAAACCGGTATGCAAGTGTGGTAGCCACTGTTTTTTCGTGGGCGAGTGCGAACGCATCGAGCGAGATGATGGTATGTTGGGTTTTTTCGACGAAGGTGTATTCGTCGGGAAATGCAGCGAATGCGGTCGGAATCGTGCTTTTTTTTATACGGACTAATTCGTATAAGTAAGAAAATTTTAAAATGCACATCTGAACTGTCCGAGTTAGTTGTTACTATTATACTCTCGCTCATACGAGATGGATTTTTTAATTTGTCATAGAATAAAGACTCGGGAAAGGATGGAGACAAAAAAGACTCGTAAAATAAACCGATGAATTTTGGTGCAAAGTAAAATTAAAAAAAACTACTTGACTTTTTAAGAATTTATATTTATATAAAGAACAAAATAGAATACTGTTTTTCAAGTCTCGTATACTGATATTTCAACAAATCCAACATATTCGGGGGTATATATCCATTTCTTTTCTTGTTTGATGTGTAATGGTAGAGGAGTGTTTATCGGGTAAGACATTTTATAAAGGATAGACCGATAAAAGTAAACCTCGGGAAACCGAGGGACACAAAGCTAAGGGTCTAAAGTAAGTTGTTATCTCTGCGGAGAAGCAAACAGCTACTTTAATTTGGACCAGAATTCAGTTTCCAGAATCAAGCTTACCAAGATAGCCGAGCTGCCGAAGTTTTATATAAAGAATTGAAGAGCGCGGCTTTTTTTATTTGGTTGTCATGATGAGGGTCATTCTATCCATGATGGACAGATATGTTATCTTATTAGAATAATTTATCATGAGCGTCATAAAGATGATATAAAATACAGTCTTTCAATCCCAGGATATTGTATAAAAAAGGAGGTCCATGCATATAATTGTAGACGTTTATATCTCCGTAGATGAATAAAAATACCATCGGAAAGGAGGTTGTCGAGTATTTTATCAATCTAATCCATAACATCTTCCGTAAGGAAGGAGGTGAAACACTTTCAGGGTAGGCTCTGATTTTCATCCTGATCGGTGTTGTTGCCATCGTTGGAGACCCAAGATCGTAAACGTTCTCAATAAGGTAGGGGCAGTAGCCAATTAACTAACTGTAATCGATTGAAATTCCGAGTGTCTTTCACTCATTCTTTTGCACCCGGATGGATGAGTGAAAGTGATACTCTGAGTTGAAAGAACTGTTAAACAAGGAGGAGTGGAAGGATGAAAAAGGCACTTTATTTATTGATCTTTCTTGCAGCGATTGGAATCATTTTCAACGGCTGCGAGAGGGCTTTAGCGCCTTCCGAGGATTTGGGCTCGGATCAAAGCGATGGTTCTTCGATGCTCTCGAGTATGGCTAAGAAAGGACCTCATAACAAAACAACAGGAGATGTAGGCTGGATAAACCAAGGGCAGAGATATGCAATGTTTAACGCTCATGATATTTCTCCGGGAACTCCATCCACGTCAGATCGTGGTAATCTTTATTATGAGTGGCATAACCATGGGACCTTTACTATGAAAATTAATTGGGTAAATGTTAAATCTGAAACGGAGGCTGTATTCAAAGGAACGGTAACAAGTGCAACCGGTGATTATACTAAATATTTGAACGGTTCAGGTTGGGGCTATGTAATCGATGGTGGCGAGCCTGGAATAGGATATGACCAAGTCAGATTCGGTTTAGGATCGGGTAATCCAACACCTAAGCGCCCTAAAGTGGGTCAGAATATACTTAATAACGGGAACCTACAAATACACTATCATTAACAAGGATGAATGGGTAGAATCCCGAGCATTGTTGTTTACTTTGAGAGATTAAATTTTATCTTTGAACATCTATAGGTTTTTGTCCTTGTGACGTTCTATAGGGACGAATTCCATTACTATATTGCATAAAAAGAATCAGTTTGGTCGTTAAATGGACTATGAGGGGAAGAGGGGGGTGTACATTTTCATGTGGGTTCTTTTCTGATCGCTGAGGAAACATTTATATGGAAAATAAGATATAATAAACAATCCTAATCTAAATTACTGATACAATAATAGATTATTTCAATAGAACATTTACCTCTTGCATTATCAATTCATTTGTGTTAGATAGGCATAGAAAAATTGTAGGAGGAAAGCCTCAATACGTTCTAACAGGATTATTGTTGATAGCATTATATTATAATTCTATTTATTGTAGGGGGTAAAAATGTTTACGATCATTAAAGATACTTACGGAAAATCAATAGGAGTAAATCCAGGAAATGTCATCTATTTACGAGATGCAGAAAAGGAGGGTTCCACGTACATCCATTTTACAGATGGAGGAAGCATAAAAGTCAATTTGGATATTGTCGCGTTGAAAAAAAAATTAGAGGAAAAGGATTAATTCCATTAATATAATTTGCGGGACTCAAAATTAGATAAGATTGGTTTGTTTCACATTTATAACAAAAGGCATCGTTCTGTTTCAAATTATATTATAAATTCACGTATTATATCTGCATTCTTTTCAACTCGGTCAGATAAGATAGACGATTCATATATAGTCCACTTAAGGGAGAGTACTCTTTAACACATTGGCATTTAAATCCTCAATTTCATAACGAATTGTTAAAGGGGAGAACACAGTTCTGTCCGTTTGGAATAGTATTTTATTCGAGATAAACAAATGAAGAGATTTGTGATCTTTCCTCTCATAGTATCTGTTTTTTTGATTGTCTGTGGATACAATAAATCAAACATAGAAAGCATGGAGCTTGAAAAATGGCATTTCGCGTATACGTTCCTTCTTACCGAATTGAATAATCAGAATTACAAGCTCATCGCGTCAATAAATAATGAAAATATTGATACCGTAAAGAAAGTTATCAATGAAAATAACTTGAATCTTGAGATAGAAGATTATTCAAATTTAGAAAAACATTCTGATTTGTGTAACTATTCAAAATCGACGAAAAGACTGGTTGTCGTTATTTCTGTTTTAAAAAGAGATGAGAAAAAATATTATATCAGTTATTATATAGGTCCTGAAGGAGGGGCCTCGAAGGAGATTGAAATAGTAAAGAGAAAAGGCCGTTGGACTGTGGCAAACGACGACGGACGATGGGCAGTCAAATGAAGGTCTCACATCACGGCTTATAACGGGCTTGATAGAATTCATTCATCTATTTTTTACCCTGAAGTGAACGCCTCGGGGTATTTTTTTATCGATTTTTTGCAGTAACATGACAACCTTTTAAAAAAAGTGAAGTCTATATATTTGTAAAACACAAATAAATTTGTTTGAGGTTTCCATGAAGGAGCTAAGTAAAGCCGAAGAAATTGTCCTGCTTGCCGTGTGGCGTCTAGAAAAAAACGCGTACGGTGTGTCTATCCGACGACAGATTAAGGAGGATACGGGTAAGGATTATACATACGGCACCCTGTATGGTTTGCTGCGTCAGTTGACCTTCAAAGGATTTGTCCGAAAACGAATCGGAACTCCAACTCCGGAAAAGGGGGGACGCTGCAAAACCTATTTCGATTTAACGTCCGATGGCGTGGACGCATTGAAGAATGCCTTGGCGCTGCATCATCGGGTATGGAAAGACCTCAACGAATGGTCCTTTGATCGAACATGAGAAGACAGAAGAAGAAAATCTTGAAGCCTCCGTTCTTGGCAGAGGCAATGGTGAGAAGGCTATCATGGGAAGAAGACCGGCCTTCCATTCTGGAGGATGTTTTAGAGGAATTTGATGACAGAATATTGAGGCAGGGATACAGGCGTGCCTGGTTGTGGTACTGGTTGCATGCGCTACGGTCTGTCTTACCGTCTTTGGGTTTTGTACTGAAGTGGAGGTATATCATGCTCAACAATTATTTAAAGATCGCTTTCCGAAACATCAGTCGTCAGAAAGCTTATGCCGCCATCAATATCCTGGGGCTATCCATCGGAATGGCAGCAGCCCTGTTCATTCTGTTCTGGGTTCGCGAAGAGTGCAGTTTTGACCGTTTTCATGCTAACGCTGACAGAATCTACCGCATGGCACAGGTCTTTCATTATGATGATTACCATCTGGAGCAGGCCAACACGCCCAGTATTTTGGCAGAGACGATGAAGAACGAGTGCCCTGAAGCCGAACTCGTGACCCGTGTGCGGGGTTTTGACGAGACACTCGTGATTGCTGGTGAAAACAGGTTGAATGAAGCACGGCACGGAGTTGCCGATGACCAATTTTTCAAGGTGTTCTCTTTTCCGTTCATTCAAGGAAATCCAGAGACAGTGCTCTCAGCCCCACAGACAGCCGTCATTTCCGAAAGCGCTGCGAAAAAATATTTCGGAGACTCGGATCCCATCGGCAAATCATTGACTTTTTACGATCAGGATTTTCAGGTCACCGGTATCTACCGGGACATGCCACCCAACTCGCATTTCCATTTTGACATCCTCTGTTCCATTACCAGCTTTCCCCGGTACCTCGAACCCAGTTGGGGCTACAACGTATTCAAGACGTACGTGCTCCTCCGAGAAGGGGGGAGTACTGACGCACTTCAGGATAAACTGAACGACATCGTAAAAAAATATATGTTCCGTTCTGCGGAGGAATACGAAGCCGTTCTGGCCAAAGGCAACTCCACGACCTTCCCCCTTCAATCCATGACGGAGATTCATCTTCACTCTCATTTACTCTGGGAATTCGAGGCCAACGGAAACGGTACCTATGTCCGGTTTTTTACGATCATCGCCTTGTTCATCCTGCTCATAGCCGTGTTTAACTACATTAATCTTTCGACGGCACGGTCTACTCGGCGGGCCCTGGAGGTGGGCATTCGCAAGACCGTCGGGTCCACACGGACATCTCTCGTCCGTCAGTTCATGGTAGAATCGGTTTCGACGAGCCTGATCGCCCTTGTTCTGGCTTTGGTATTCATCCAGATTCTGATGCCCGCCTTTCGTCAACTTGTCGGGATGCCCTGGTTAGGCATTCTCTACATGCAATATCCGTTGCTTTTTATCGTTTTGATTGCCTTGACTATACTCATTGGTGTTATTGCTGGTATCTACCCGTCACTTTTGCTGTCCTCGTTCAAACCGATAGCCGTACTCAGCGGAAAGGTCAGAAAGGGATTGAAGAGTTCGCGCTTTCGCAGCGGACTCGTGGTTCTCCAGTTTTCCTTGTCGATCATGCTGATTGTGTGTACGCTGGTCGTTCGAAAACAAATGGGCTTTGTACAAAGTCAGAGCTTGGGATTTGACCGGGAGCAGGTGGTGGTTGTCAAGACATTCGGGCAAATGAGTGAGAAGTTGTCGACACTGAAGGACGCCTTGTTGCGGAATCCGGCAGTGGTAGCAGTTTCCGCGTCATCCAGTGTTTCGGGCACATCATTCACGAACCTGGGTTTTCGTATGGAAGGCTCGACATCCGGACACGGCACGAATCTTTTCGCGGTGGATTCGGATTTTTTGGATGTCATGAAGCTGGAAATGGTCGAGGGTCGATTTTTCTCCAAGGAAATACCGTCCGACGGACACGCCCTTATCCTCAACGAAAGCGAAGTGTATTCACTCGGGACGGATGATCTGTTGGACAAGAGATTCGAGATTTGGGTTGGAGAATTAGAAGAGTTCCACGTGATCGGCATTGTCAAGGATTTTCATTATGAGTCGTTTCACGAGCCAGTCAAACCGCTGGGCCTCATCATGATACCCGGTGCATATCGATGGGGTGAGGCGTATGTGTCGGTGCGTATCCGTCCTGAGAATGTCCGTACAACGATGGCTTTCATCCGTCAAACCTGGGAGGAGATTGTTCCCAGAATGCCCTTTGAGTATTCTTTTCTGGACACCATCTACAACGATCTGTATCAGAACGAGGAACGGACGGGCCGCGTCTTCACGATATTCACCCTTTTTGCCCTCTTTGTGGCCTGTCTGGGGTTGCTCGGACTATCTTCCTTTGCAGCCGAACAGAGGACAAAAGAAATCGGTATTCGTAAGGTACTGGGTGCCAACGTACCAGGCATTCTGTTTATGCTCTCCAAAGAATACCTGAAATGGATTATTGTGGCAAGTATCATTGCATCTCCCCTCGCTTATCTTGTGATGAAAAAATGGCTTCAGTCGTTTGCTTACCAAACATCCATCGGATACTGGATATTTGGTCTGTCGAGTGTTGCTGCGCTGGTGATTGCTCTGGTGGCCGTATCCTATCAATCGATGAAAGTAGCCTCGGCCAATCCGGTGAATGCATTGAAGTATGAATAGAACAGGACATGGACATAAACGATGGATAATAAAAAACGTAACTTATGACGAGGGATTTGAGGGGGTAGAGTAAAAGGCATTCGGATTGTTTGTATGGGATGTTTTGGGTTTTACGGGTTAAGCGGGAGTGGGGGAGAAGTCGACCTACATGTATTACAGTAGGGAATTTTTCGGGTTTTCAATCGTGAGTCGTTCTGTTCATCTCGTTTATCGTTACACTCTCCAAGCATACACAACGATTTCCGTATTCAGGTCATTTCCTTTTCAAAATAGAAACTTTGAAACATTTAATCGGTACCACCGATATAATATAATGTCGGTAGTGCCGATTTACAAAGGAGTGATATAATGCACGAGTTGACTAAATTAGAAGAAGCGGTGATGATGGCAATCTGGCAGTTGGAAGACGACTCATACGGTGTAGAGATCAGAAAACGGGTGAATAAGATCACGGGTAAAGACTATTTTTATAACACCCTCTATACGACATTCACTCAGTTAGAGAGAAAAAGATTCATCATCAAACACTTCGGGGAACCGACTGCTGTCAGGGGAGGCAAACGAAAAGTCTATTTTCATATCACAGAAGAAGGGATGAAAGCCCTGGAAAATGCCTATGAAAGACAGAGCAGGCTTTGGCAGGGAATCACCAGGGAGTCGTTTAGCCAAGATTATGCTTAATGTATACGTCTGAAAACAAAATACCCAAGGTCCCGTATTGGCTTTTGAAAAAGATATGCCTGTTCGGTGTCCAGGAGGGTTATGCAGGGGATATTGAGGAGGAGTTTGAAGAGGTGGCCCTTCGGGATGGCCGGAAAAAAGCGGTATTGTGGATATGGTTTTATACGTTGACGAGCATACCGAAAACACTGCAGCTGGCTCTTTTTTCGGGAGGAATGATGTTTAAGAACTATTTGAAAATAGCTCTGCGAAATATGAACAAGCACAAAGGCTACTCCTTCATCAATATAACCGGACTTGCCATCGGTCTTGCGGCGTTTATATTAATCGCCTTGTATGTGCAGTATGAGTTGAGTTTTGATAGATATCATGAACACGCGGATCGTATTTACCGCGTGGTTAGAGAGAAGCCGAGCAGTACCTCAACCGCCTTTATAAAAACGGCGGTGACGCCCGCACCCCTGGGTCCGGCATTGCGGGATGAATTCCCAGAAATCGAATCAGTGAACCGGATGATAAAGAGTCTGAATATATTACTTTCATTCGGTCATGAACAATTTCTGGAGGAAAATTTCTACTGGGCCGATCCCGAGACGTTTGAACTATTTTCTATCCCCTTTGTGAAGGGTGATCCCCAGACTGCGCTAAACGACCCTTCCGCCATCGTCTTGTCGGAAAAAATCGCAAAGAAGTATTTCGGGAACGAAGATCCGGTAGGTAAAGTGCTCACTGTTGACGAACGCTGGGATTTTAAAGTCACGGGTGTTTTTTCCAATATGCCGGCAAACTCTCATTTCATCATGGAGGCCATCGTACCGTATGAAACCTATTTTCGATTAAGAGGAATCGATCTGACCCAATGGGGTGGCAATTTCAGTTATACTTATTTTTTATTACGGGAGGGTGGAGACACGGAGGCACTACAAAGTAAACTTCCAGCATTTTTGGATAAATACATCTATGATCAATTTGATTTTGAGGTAGAAGAGCGTTTCAAAAATAGGGTTTTGATACAGCCCCTAACAAAAATCCACCTCCATTCACATCGGAACCAAGAATTAGAAATGAATAATGATATGATCGTCGTAATCCTTTTTTCATCGATTGCCTTACTGTTCCTGTTCATAGCATGTATCAATTACATGAATCTGGCCACGGCTCGGTCAGGACATCGCAGCCGGGAAGTTGGGATACGGAAGGTGATGGGCGCCCAGCGTAGACAACTGATAAAGCAGTTTTTTGGTGAATCGATTGCCACGACTGTCCTGGCTATGATCATTTCCATCGTTATCGTCCTTGTGGCGTTGCCCGCTTTCAACAACCTGATGGAAAGGCAACTCACATTTAACCCCTTCAATAATCCTCAACTTTTGTTGGGATTGATTCTACTCACCTTATTTGTCGGGCTGTTTTCCGGAATCTATCCGGCGTTGTATATTTCCGGTTTCAGGCCGATCGTTGTGTTAAGCGGTACCTTCACAAAAAGTTCCAAAGGATTGGCCCAGAGGAATATCCTCGTTCTCATCCAGTTCTCCATTACAATCATTTTCGTCGTCTTTACTTTCATCGTCAGGGACCAGTTGAATTTTATGATGAACAGGGATATGGGCTATGGCCGGGATCAAATTGTAACACTGAAAGTTGAAGACAGAAACTTCCGTCGAAACATTCAGGCCATCAAGACCGAATTGTTGAACCACCCGGATATTGTGGCTGTGACTACCTCGTTTAGTTTGCCCAATAATATCGATTACCACACCACAGCCCGATGGCCCGGTATGAATCCAGATGTACTCATTCCCATCTATTATGAGATGGCAGATTATGATTTTGTGGATGTTTTTGACATTAAAATTGTCGATGGGAGGAATTTCTCGAGGGATTTTCCTTCGGACGAGAATGGTGTGTTTTTGGTCAATGAAGCGGCTGTGAAGGCCGCGGGATGGGAGTCGCCCGTAGGGAGAGAGCTTGTTCACTGGACAGGGAAGACAGGCAAAATCGTCGGGATCATGAAAGATTTTCATATGCATTCTCTGCATCGACCCATAGAGCCTCTCTATATCCTATTAGAACCCGATACGTTTTCTTATATTTCATTAAAAATAAGACCCACTCATATTCCAGCCACCATCAACTACGTCGAAAGAATTATGAAACAGTTTTCACCCAGCTATCCCTTCGATTATGCCTTTTTTGATGATATATTCGAAAGGGATTATCACACGGAACAACGAATGCGGGCTATTTTCGGTTCGTTTTCGGTGCTGGCCCTCGTTGTTGCCTGTTTGGGACTTTTTGGATTGGCTTCCTTTGCCATTGAACAGCGTACAAAGGAGATCGGTATCCGGAAACTATTGGGTGCGTCCGTTTCCGGTATTTTCGTCCTTCTCTCCAGAGAATTCCTTAAATGGGTCTTGCTGTCGGTTTTTATCGCCTGGCCGGTTTCCTACTTTTTGATGAGACGCTGGCTTTCGGATTTTGCATACCGGATCGATATGGGCGTTGATGCTTTCTTTTTGTCGGGTGGTCTCGTCTTGATAATCGCACTGCTGACGGTCAGCTTCCAGTCTGTGAAGGCAGCCTCATCCAGTCCTGCGGAAAGTCTGAAGTATGAATGAAAATAGATTCGTCCGAATGTTGAAAAGAGAAATGCGGTTTTAAGATAATGATTTATGGATGGTGGGCGGGATAAGATCAAAGCATCGTTGTTCGAAAACAGGAGATGGTATGTTCATCTCCGTGCGTTTATCCTGGTCCCTAAGATATTTTCGTGATTCAACCTTTATTCATCCACGTATTCGTAACCGTAAGAGGGGAATGATGAGTTTTTCCCTCATGCCATCCGAATGTGAGCCATTCATTTAATGTAACCCAAAGACCTCAATCGTTCCAGAACTTCCTCCGGTATCTTTTGGTCGGTGTCGATCTCGCTGCTCAACCAGGTTTCGAAGTGGTTCCAGCTCGATAGCTTTTTCAGTAAATCCTGGGCAATCTGGGATTTCTCAGACACGCGATTAGCCGACTCCAACGGATCGGCCATCACGTCGTACAATTCTTCTTCATCGATGGGATACGCGATTTCAGGAACTTCCGCAATCGGATGCGGATGAAAACCGGTGGGATTGTAGACGTAACGGTATCGATCGGTTCGTATGGTGAGTATCTTGTTTCCCCATTCGGAATACGCGACACCGGAACCCGTGACTGGGGATTCAGAGAGGATGAGGGACTTCAGGGTTTGTCCCTCAAAATGTTCGGGGATGGAAATATCGAGCAAATCAAGAATCGTGGGCGCAATATCGATGCCCTGCACGATTTCTTCTATTTTTTTATTCTCCATGCGCTGATCAGGCAGTTTGATGATAAAGGGTACGTGCAACGAGCTGCTGTACACGGAGCCCGAGTGGTAGAAATAATAGTTATGCTGGTATAAATCTTCCCCGTGGTCAGCCGTCACGATGATAATGCTGTTTTCTTTGATACCTAAATCGTCCAGGGTCTGGAACAGTAGCTTGATCTGATCGTCGATAAAAAGGATGCTGCCATCGTATAAAGAGATGATGTGATTCAAATCGGCATCATCCAAGTCTAACTTTTTCAGCGTTATCTCATTCATCTGGTAATTACTGCCGTCCAACCGGCCCGTGTAATCGGGATCGAATATCCGATCATACGGCAAAGGCGGTTGATACGGCCTGTGAGGCTGCCAATAATGTATCCACAAGAAGAGTTTTTTATCGTGCTGATCCTTGAGCCATTCGATGGCTTTTTGTGTGGCTTTTACATCGTCCTCGGATTCTTCCGCATTGGCGAATTTATGATCGAATCCCCGCCATTTGGCGTATACGGCATTCGTTAGAAATGCTCCGCATCGGTATTTATTGTTCTTTAGTATCTCGGCCAAACTGATTTTTGACGGAGGCAGCATATGCCCGTTGTGTCGCACGCCATGATTGACGGGATAGAGAGAGGTCATCATCGACGTCAGGGACGGCCATGTTTCCCCCCGCTGCACGTGCATGTTGAGGAACATGGCGCCTTCGCCAGCCAAGTTGTCGATGACCGGAGAGGTCATCCTTTTGTATCCGTAACAACCCAGGTGATCGGCCCTGGTAGTTTCGATGGAGATAAGGATGACGTTCGGACTATCGGGGCCTTTTTGGTTATCGATGAACATCCAGATATTCATGAGTACGACAAGAAGAATCAAGACGAACGCTGTCCATTTGAGAAAGGATGTGCGCAAAAACGTATCCCAGTTTATCTTCACAAGAATCCATCCAAGTAAGATGGTCAAGAGTAAAATGCCTACATCACCTAATAAACTAATTGGATGAAATCTGCCGGGGAGCAGATAGTAATTTATACTCCATCCACCCAGGACGAAACACACTACACTCACGATCACAGAGATCAGGATTTTTAATTTGTTTTTATCTTTCACACGGAACTCGAAGATTCTGGAAAAGACGGAATTCCAGAGGAACCGCGCGCCGTACAAAATAAGGATATAGAGTATGAAAAGAGCCAGTACAGCGATGATGGAGAATAGTATCGCTTCATTCAGGGAGTCCCGAAGAACTGATCCAGCCAAACGGAACATTTTGTACTGAATGTATCTATGCGACAGGAGGCGAGACAAAGAAACGATGATGCCCACAACAGTCCCGATGATGATAGCAAGCCATAGTATATTTAGAAAAAGGTTCCTTCGTATTTTTGCCATGTAACCGTCTCCTTCAGTACGTTCAACATTTGCAACGATCTTTCAGGACAAAGATAACGACAAAATGATAAAGTGTCAAGGGATGTCTCGTGTTTTTGAAGCGGCGAACTGTCTGAGTGAATAAGGGGCAGAGTTTTAGAGAGACTTTGCGCATACAAGGTCCTTTGTTACTCGACAGCGTTTTGAGAGGTTGATCCGTCCAATCAAGGCAAGGCATTGTATGTTTGGATTTTGTTATTCATCATAATTAAATGAAAGAATCCTATGAGCAAATTCAGGGATGACGACAATAGTCTTCCATCAAAAGATTACCTGACCATCATTTATCCATGGAAAGGAACGATGTGTACGTCAGAGTCCTTCAGAACTGATAGAATTATTCTGTGTTCGATTCTCGGTAGGGGCTTTGCGAAGAAAACGATATTTCAATACGCGCACCCAAAGATGATTGAATGAGCGTCATGGTACGTGTCCGTCTTTTCTCATTTTTTCATGGAAATTGGAAAAGACCTGTTCAAGCGCCAAATGATGCCGTATTCTGGCTTGTGATCATCGTGTATCCGAATATGCCTAAATCCAGCTTTTGATAGACTGTCGAGCAAAGATGATTCTGAAAAAACACGCATTTCTAATGTTGAACCCTTGCCGCCGTGAAATCGAACATTCGTATAGATTTTTTCCGTACCGTCTTTATCCTTGTTGATTACTACTTTACGTCCATCTTTATCGATAATTTTGTAATCGAATAGATCGGGAAAATGTTCTTTCGTTAAACCATTTTTTTCGTATGGAACACTGAATACACACACACCGCCCGGTTTCAATAAAGCATATAAATTTTTGAATGCAATCTCCACGGGCGGTGGGATGTGTTCGAATATTTCGCTTGAAATGATAAAGTCAAAAGAATTTTCCATATCCGGCGTGATCGCCAAAATATCCAACATCGGTTCCTTGTGATAAAACGTGTTTTGATATTGTAGCGCTGTCTGGAGCGGTATGCTGTATACCTCTGAATCACTCATCCCCATACCCGACTTGGACGGATATGCAGGAAATTTTGAAATAGGGTAACTTCTGCCGAATAGCTCTAACGACAACACGTGGATGATGGATCGAAACCGGAGAGTTGAACCGCAATGATAACAGGAGGGCGTTTCTCTACCGCTTATATCGGACAGGGGAGACGTAGAATACTGACCGCATATGTTGCATAAAAACCGGCGATACTCGGTCTGCGTAAAATATCGCTTCAACGTATATGTCAGCCAGAGTTTTCGATTCTTTCGTTGGCCTTTCATCGTGCTCGTTCGCTGGGGAGCTGAAATCAGCTCACCGTATATAGACGCCTTTCAACCATCCAGGTTCCTTTTACCTGTCACGGAGGAGGATGATACGTGTTACAAACCGTGATGCTGACATATGACGGTCGTCTTCCTCATCTCAATCGAGCCGTATTATCGGCTTGTCCTATGTGACCCTTATAGACCGATCGATGATGATTATATTCCAGAAATCATCAAGATTTGGACGACCGTTTTTTAGGTGCCTCCGATTTCTTTTCCCGTCTCTTCCTCTGATAACGTATGACATGGTAGACAAGGCTGATCCACAGGAGAAAGAGGGCCAGGATGGCGAGATATCTCGAAATGAATAAGAAGACGACGAACAGTCCAAACAAAACAAAAGGTGTCATGACAGACTGAGACAATCGGTTGAAGGAATCGTGGTATTTCCTCGCCATAATACTCACATCATTGAATCGCTCTTTCATCCACTTCAAGGCTCGGTTGACAGCTTTCCTCTTCAAGTAGAGTATCCAGAGAATCAGGATGATGATGATCCACCTGACCGCACGCACGAACCAGTTTTGTGCGTATAAGACACTGAAGGTGAGCTGATCGTCGCTCTTGACGATCGTTTTCGCAAATCGGTAGACCTGCCCTCCTGTGGGTATCTCAATCTGGATGGGCAATATACCCGTTCCTGTGCCCGATATGGCCGTCTGCGGTATTTCCTGCTGAGCCAAGCCCTCGAGTCTTCTGCTGAACTCCAACTCCGCTTGAATCTGGCTGGATAGCTGATCCTCTTTCAAGGGCAGATTCCTGAACGTACTCTTGTAATCCTTACCTTTATAAACTTTCTTGAGTTCGTTTGTATCCATATAGACTTGTTCCTCGCCCGCAGGCTCGGGAAGGGCTTTCATCGCCTCCTCATCGAATCTCCTCTGAGTACGTGCAAAAACATTAATCCCGCGTATTATTTCCTCTTTCTCCAGCGTACTCTTGAAATACAGGTATGTATAGTCGTTGGGGAGATACACCGACCATATCATTTGGCTTGTCAGTAGATCGACGGGAGGCAGACTGGAATGTCGTGAATCCACTATCGAGAATCTGTCTTCTACCAAGCAGAAGATTACTTCGACGGGAAAGGTATCCAAACGGTTTTCCACTAAACGAGACCGTATCAGTGGAACGAGTAGCTCTCCGTCCGCATTGATGGAAGACTCGGCCGGTTCATTGCCGACAAACACGCTCCAGACGTCCGCTTCTTTCGGAAGGCCGATCTTTAATAGCTGCTTGGAGCTGTTTCTCACTTGATAGATGAGACGATGGACCACTTTGCCGTCTTCAGTGAAGAGAGTCACCACGTTGGCCGAACTTATCGTTGCGGTAGGCACGGCGATCATTTCATGCTTTTTTATCTCCAGGACGAGACTGTAAGGATGCTTGAGATACTTCAGACCGTAGATGAGGGGTTTTACGGATTTGTTGTACAGAGGGTGTGGAAGCTTCTGAACGGCGACCATTTCCAGCCCTTCGTTCTCTGTAACCGTAACTTCAGCACTCGTATTCAGCTCGATACCGATAAAGCCCGTTTCACGCACCGTTTCCAGGGTGCGGATGCCAGAAAATGCTGTCACTGTTTCTGAGAGTGGCTTCTCAGACGTGACATGGATGGTGATGGCACCCTTTTTCTCATAGGTGAAAGGGATGAGGATTAAGCGCTGGTCGGCCTGCGTGGATTCTTGCCATTCGCCAACGCCCTCGCCTTGAACGGTGAGGATATTTATATCGTCAGGAACGGATAGACGGACACCATCCACCTCACTATGCAGGATGTTGTAATGAAGTTCTGAGTTTATTTTTAATGCATCGTCTTCTATGGAGATTAGATGGTATACCTCACAGTAGAGTTTGGGAGCTACTTTTTCGGTAATCGCGACTTTCTTCCTCCACCGGACACTGATGGCCCGCCCTGGTGCGATGATGGCGTTGATAACGGTAGCTCCGCTTCGTGAGCTCGTCAACAATTGACGTGCCTGTGGGATTTCTACATCGATGTCCCGCAATGGTAGCTCTAGCTTAAGGAGGGTAATGGGTGTCTGCTGAATGGAGAGATCGATTCTATGAGGGCCTTTTTCCAGGGATGATTTCATAGAGAACGAGGCATCCACGACGTACTCACCCGGTTTGGAAAGTACAACGTGATGAAAACCAGCCTCACTCACGATGAGCGCCTGTTTTCCGTCTACCTTCACATCCTCCAATGCGATGTCCTGAGGAAGTAGCGGTATCTTTAGATAGGCGTCCTTCTTCAGCACGTGTACCAGGAACGATCCTGTGAACGCGGTATTCGTATTCATCATCGTTCCCGTGTAGATGGCCTTGGTGATTAGGTATTCGTAGGGAAGGGTCGACTCCATGCCGGTAGGCGGTTTCATCCCGTCGATCAGCTTTTTAAATTCTGCGCGTTTGAGTACGACGTTACCTTCTTTTACGGTATGATCCGGCTTGATCGTTGTCCCCGTTTGGGCCAGAATCTTATTGAACGTATCGATAGAAATGATAATCTCATCGCCATCTAGACGCATCAGTTTCTTGAATTCTTCCCAGGGTATGGTCAATCGACTTTCTTGATCCTTTACATCATCGGCATGAACCGTCATCCACGACCCGGTGAGAAAAAGGATGATGGCTCCCGTGATACAGACGAGCATCTTTCTTTTCATCACTTATCCCTCCTTACGTGTTTTTGTGCAATACCGAAGGGCTGTCTCGACCGTTTTCTAGTTGTTGTCACAATGATTTTAATTTTCCAAGGTGCCTTTCCGCGAAGTGCAGTCCCTTGAAAAATAAAGTACAATGAAAAACGAAAAAATCAAGTGATTTATCGCAATTTGGTGTTTCGGAAGGAAGTAAATAGGCTTATGTTACAAATCACAAGCTGAGGTTTTTGTTTTTACGAAAGGATACTTTCATATGCAATAGGAAGCGGTGAGCTGTGAGGATGGAGTATGATATATCGGTTCTCCCGGAACATCGTTGAACCATGTACCGATTTCTCTATACATATTTTAAGGGGAATTTTTCTTGGGGATCTTGATGTAGAAAGATCAAACCTCTCTGCTCCGACTAAAAAATAGGGGATTGTCCTGATAGACATGATCCCTTATTTTTATTGTTTGACCATGTACTGACTGATATATTTGTAAAGAGTGTGAAAAAATGATTCTTTCTCTGTGGGTATATCGAAAAAAAACTTCCAAACATACTTTTAGGATGTAAAAGTATCAGGCGAGATCTAAAGTTTCACCCAACAATCAAATATTCGATTCCCCTCATTATAACAGTTCAATCTAACTGTTTATTCCACGATAAAGGTATACGTCCTTTTTGTCTGGGCGCTGAAATAACCCAGAGCACCATTGCTCAAATTCGTATTAGGATTATACGCGGTAAGCGGAAGAATGTCGGGCAACTCAACGAAGGACTCTCCATTGTCTTCCCCCAACATCGCAAGGTATTCATAAATTACTCTGTCTATGGTCAACATCTCAATTCGGATTTGATCGTCCAAGAAGAGAGGGGTGATAAAATCATCGAGGATAATTTTTTGTCCATCTCTGAACCGGCCTTGATAAAGATAGGTTTCGACAAGGTCTCCATTCCTGTAGATTTTTAATCGAAAAAAATCGTCAATATCTTCACGGTCATAAAACACACATCGAAGATAGGCTATTCCGCCGTAAATATTATAAGTAATGGAATCCAGTTCCACCGCTTCAGGCATTTTGCATGAAGCCGTATATTCTTCTCCATCAACGTATACAGACAAGGAATACGTTCTCCCTGGAACGCCCTGTAATTCATCCGATTGATACGTGCCGGCCCTGAATGCTCTCAACGTTTCCGTATAATCAGAGTCATCTGAGATGACGACCTCAGCACCGGAAACAGAGGGAAAATCCCCTGAACTCTCATAGCTGATCGTTCTGGTTATCCTGATCCGATGAGGGCCGGGCTGGTCTGTGATAATCCCTTCAATCACAATTTGCGAATCGAATTCCGACAAGTCCAATTCGACGACATCCTGGTAACAAGAGATAGATAGGAATGTGAACATAATCAGAAAAATCAGTATGCACCGATAAAATAAACAGAATGTATATTCAACCCTCTTCTTCATACGAACCTCAAAACGTGAAATTATAAGAGATCGACGGCATAAACGAACATATCGATAGTCTTACGGCTTCTGTCCTTTCTGGATTCAGCTCGTTTTCTCGAAATAGAATGGTGTAAACATTTCTTCTACCGTAAGCATTGTAGAGTGAAAAATTCCAGGAGCCGTGCTTCTTGGTCTTGTAAGTTATTCCGATATCCATGCGATGATAGGCAGGCATTCGGTATCCATTCCGTGGAGTATGTGCATGGACAACGCGGCCATCGACGGTATAGTTCCCATACGGAATCGTCATCGGAGTCCCCGAAAAATAGATCCAGTTTACCGAGAACGTCCATCGCTCACTCAGTTGATATATACCGACGGCCGTAAAATCATGGGGTCTGTCATTCCGTGCGGGAAAAGGCTTTCCAGCGTTGATTTCTTCAAACTGCCGTTTACTCCTGGACAGGGAATACCCCAACCATCCAGTGAGCTTACCGAACCTTTTCCTCAAGAAAAATTCAGCCCCGTAAGCCCATCCTCTTCCAAACGCAAGGTCCGATTCAAATAAATTGCTTAAAATAAAATTTGCACCATCCTCATAATCGATCTGATTCCGCATGTCTTTATAATACAATTCGATAGACATTTCCCATAGATTGTTTTTAAAGTTTCGGAAATAGCCGATGGTCACCTGATCGGATCGCTGTGGCCGCACCTTACTGCTGCTGGGATGCCATACACTCAGGGGTGTTCCCGATGTCGAACTCGATAGTAAGTGTACATTCTGATAGTTCCGGGCAAAACCGATCTTCAAAGAACTCGATGAATTCAAACGCACATTAGTCGATATCCGGGGCTCAAGATCATGATACATCTTTTTTTCGTCTTCATGGAACTCTATATCATAGAATTCGTTTGGAGCATCTTCCATTTCATCTAAATCGAAAATATCCTTGTTTCCGGCCACGGCGAACATACAATAGCGAAGTCCATAATCCAGGGTCCATCTATTCCCCAAGTCCCAGACATGGGATAGATAGACTGCTCCCTCGTGAGCTTTGCGTTTTCCGATAGACATATCTAATCCATCCCCGTCCTCTATGAGCATCCTGGCGGGTTGATACACATGATACATATATTGAAACCCAAAGTTCAGGTTGTGCCTGGTATCGACAAAATACTCGAAGTCTTCTTTTAGCGTTAAATCAGAGACTGTAGAAGCATAGTCTAACACATCGTCATCGTCTTCTTCTTCAACTTTCATACCGTATTTAAACCGACTGTAAATGACCGATGAGTTTAAAAACAATCGATCGTTGAAAAGATGATTCCAGCGGCACGTTCCTGTCTTATTTCCCCAGGAGAGATGTCCGCCTCCGTCCTCTTCCGTTCCTCCTCCAAGGACGTCGTTCCCAAAATAGCCCGAGAGAAAAAGACGATCCTTTTCACCCAGACGATAATTGAGTTTTGTGTTAAAATCATAGAAGAAGAACCGAGCATTTCGGGCTGCCGATGAGAACACCTTCGCAAATAGATCAACATACGTTCTTCGGCCGGATATCATGAATGAGCATTTATCACTCACAATAGGGCCCTGCAGTGTCAATCGGGAGAATATCAGGCCAATGCCTCCCTCTCCGTGGAAGTCCTTCAGGTTACCCTCATTCATTTGGATATCGAGGACCGAAGACAAACGACCTCCGTACTTTGGCGGTGCCGATCCCTTGATCAGCGTCACATTCTTGATGGCGTCCGAGTTGAAGACGGAGAACGTCCCCAGAAAATGGACGGCATTATAAACAGGCGCTTCATCCAGCAGGACAAGATTTTGGTCGAAGTTACCACCGCGTACATAAAACCCGCAATCCGCATCTCGCGCTGGAGAAACACCGGGAAGGAGATGAATCGTTCGTAAAATATCTTGCTCCCCCAGCAACACAGGAACTTGACGGATCTTCTGGGGCACCAGTTGAATCGTTCCCATCTCAGTGGATGTCACATTTTTATCCTGAATCTCTGCTGTTACAGTGACCGTTTCTCCCAGAAGGGCCTTCTCTTTTAATCCTATATTTAATCTTATATTTCGGTCGAGACGTATGTTCGTTACTTCACTTTCATATCCAATAAAACGATAGTTAACCGTGTAATCTCCCTCCGGAAGGGTTAACGAATAGAATCCATACGCATTGCTGGAGCTTCCTGTTCGATATTGTTCCACGTACACATTCGTCCCCGTCAATGCTTCTCCCGTTTTCGCATTCGTCGTGAATCCGCTGAGCGTGTATTTTCTCTTACCTCCGATAAACGTGGACTTCACCAGGACAATTTGTCCTCCCTTGGATACCACAAAATCGAGATCCGTCTGTTTTAGAATGGCATTCAATACATTCACAACACGTTCATCTCTCATATGAATCGATATATTCTTATCTGTAGGAATAATTGTTTCGCTGTAATTCAAGTGAAATTTTCCCTTTTCGCAAATCGCTGTCAGTGCATCCGGTAAAGGGACCTGCTCAAGGTCTAAGGATATCCGTTCATACAATGTTTCTGGCACCGGCGTGCCCTGGGAGTCCGTAATCAGTGTATCCTGTGCGCTGAGAGGAAAAATCCCTTGTATAAAAAGAAAGATGAACAGATAATAAATTCTTTGTTTCATGCCTCTGCCTGTGTTTCGGATTCTCATCAGCATATACGTTTTAAGTGAATGAATCCCTGATCGTTTTTGCCGTGGAAACGAGCATCATGACAACGAACCAGTCCAACAATAGAAATAATTGCCTTTTCATCGAAATCATCAAATTCAGCCCTGGCTTGCAAATGAGAGGTAAACGCCCTGTCGATACGGTTATACTCGTTCCGAGGATACCGAAACTGGGGTGTCATAACTTTTTCTTCGGTAATCAGTCCAGTGTCAGTAATCAGATGAACCGACGTATATTTTACGATGCTCTCGGCCATACGTTTCATTACTACATTCATATCTTTAATGATTCTCGTCGTCATTTTCTCTGATTACCGTTTCCGCTACAAAGTACTATCCACAAGCCAGAATGTGATGGTTACTTTATCTCATATTGATACAATCAATATGCATGCAGTTATCCGATCTGCATTCTCAATGCTGATATCAATGTTTCCCTAAAGGCATCGTCATTCCGATCATCAACTGCAGTCCCGTGGTTTTCATCTCCACAGCGTCTTCAGAAATGCTTTCTTCGATGAACTCTTCGCCTACCTGTAAAGAAAAAGGGCCATCTTCGATGATGTTGGATAATCCAACTGTATAACGCCCTTCAAGGAACAGGCAGAAATCACCTACCGGATAACGTATTCCGGCACCATACGTAAAACCAGGTTGGAAAGTCTTGGTAATTTCCTTGATGCTGCATCGGAGACCTATCCCCATGGCTTCAACAGCAACATAGGAATCCAGGAGATATCCGAACGTCGGGCCAGCCAGGACATAAGGCCGAACCGCGTCTCCGAATTCTGCCCTGAGCAGGAAGGGTAATTCGATATACGAGGATTCAACCGAAAGCCCGATGTTTGGCAGGTCAAACGGAATATCAGTCTGAAGTCCTCCTCCACGCTTCAAGTACATGGGCTCAAGACGAAGATATATATTCTTGTACAGAGGAACATCGACGACCGCACCAATACTATAAGATGTAAGCCCATCCAAGTCCATGGATAAATCATCTCCCATATCGGCGATATCCAGATTAAGGTCTGCAAAATGTAGACCGCCTATGATACCCACGTCAACCTGTGCTTCGGCTGTAGGGATGAAACATACTGCAACGAGCCCTACGATGATGTAAGTAAGCCGTTTCATGTGTCAACTCCTTTCCGTTGTTAGCGTTCAATCGATCTTCAAACTACATTATCTTGACAATCGAGAATGGAAAAGGGGTGACAAAAAAGAATGAATTCGTTTTTCGATGATAAAAAACTGGGGAGCAAATTATTTTCACAAGTTCAACAAAAAAATGTTATTTCTTATGAGTCGGTGGGATAGACCGAAATGCGTTCTTGATTCTGTTGAAAAGAGAGGCTGTATTAAAATGAATCCAATGTTGTCTTCAAATAATTTATTTGGGTGAGAATGTGATCTTACGACCATTACGTTCATACTTGAAATTATTAACCAGGGCAAGCATATCTAAAAGCTCATCAACAGGTTTTTTCTCTATGAATACAGTGATACGATTCTCAGCATACAAGTTATCCGACAAGACAAACTCTAGATCGTACCAGCGTTCCAGTTGGTCCAACACTTCCTTCAGGGGAACACTCTGAAAGACCATCTTCTGCTGTAACCATGACACATGCTCATCGATGTTCGTCGATTCGGGTGGTGTCGGTATGTCGTTTTTCACGAGCTGGCTCATCTGGCCTTTTTCGATGAATACTTCCGCTTTCTGTGATAGGCCCTCTGGACGCAATGATACCTTTCCATCGGCCACAGCCACAATGACTTTATTATTCTGTTGCCATGCTCTTACATTAAATTTGGTGCCCAATACAGTCACAATCGCTTGATTCGCATGAATCACGAACGGCTTATCATGATCTTCCGACACTTCAAAATAACCCTCGCCGTTCAGTATAACAATGCGTTCTTTATCCTGGAACGATCTTGGAAATCGGAAATAACTCCCAGAATCCAGTGTCACCCGCGTCTCATCGGGCAACGTCACGGTCTTTTGTTCCCCATAGGCAACATGAACTTCTTTCGCTGAGAAAGGCCAAAGAAGCCTGAAGGCAAAATACGAAGCTGCAAGCAGGACCATCACAAGGGCTGCGAATCGGAGAACTTTCATGGCAGGGATGCGATATATAATCGGCACCTTTTTCCACCGCTTTTGAACACGAATGATGTTATTCGTATTTCCTTTTACGTATAAAGGATCGATGCCGGCTCTTTCCGCCACATTGAGCAGTGCCTTTTCCACATCGGGTTTCGGCATTTTGATCTCGGGTGTATCCCAGGTCTTCCGCAGACAATCTATTGTTTTCTGATGCTCTGTATCAGATGCCATCCATTCTTCTATCTTCTGACACTCCTCCGGTGAACACGTGCCATCCAAATACCGAAGGATCAGATCCCAGTCTTTACTATGCAACATAAGAACCCCGGCATACAGATATTTTCGAAATAACAATAATCAGAATCCCTCCTATAATATAGACAGCCAAAAAATACTTTAGGGTGACAACGTTCCTATTTTTTCTTCTCATGAACAGAAAATCCATAGCAGAGAATACAAATACGCAAGATTCTTATGCAACGATTTCAAAGCTCGTTTCATCTGTGTTTTTACGGTATTGATGGAAACATTCAAAATTTCAGCTATTTCTGAGTACGTCATGCCATCATACCTTTTCATCTGATAAACGCACCGGCATTGCTGAGGAAGTTTTTCGATTGCTCCCTGCACGGCTTCCATTATTTCATTTTCAATAAGGGATTCTTCTGGCGATTGAATTTCGTCCGTTTGATTTACGGATACCTCTTCGACGGATACCATCGATTTCTCGCGCTTTATATAATTTAACGAGTGATTCTTTACCGCCGTATACAGATATGACTTGACACTGGATTTTATATGCCGCTCTTCTCGCTTTTCCCAAAGTTTGACAAAAACATCCTGGACGATATTTTCTGCCGTTTGGGAATCCTTCACAAACCGCAGTGCAAAGTAGAACAGGGGCTCGTAGTATTTTCGAAAAAGAGAGGCAAACGCAGCAGGATCGCTCGAGCGGATACCTTTTACATATTTAAAATCCAGCCGAGAGGATTCAAGGATTGTTTTTTTTAACAAGTTCGAATGAATGATGGTCACCTAAGAAACATGATGGTCTCATAATATCAATACGTATAAACACTAAATTGTTCCCATGA
>Ga0180437_10001344_pt1 | contig 42377 bp, 36 predicted proteins | sample SS_ome_4_FD_132410 | JGI IMG/M metagenome (GOLD analysis project Ga0180437, IMG submission 132410) | Hypersaline lake sediment archaeal communities from the Salton Sea, California, USA - SS_3_D_1 metaG | ecosystem: Environmental > Aquatic > Non-marine Saline and Alkaline > Hypersaline >...
CTTGGGAATTGATAATATAAACCGTATATCCTCCCTTATAATCCGCTTTTACCGCTTCTTTGAGATGGAAAACATCTTTTGTGAAAAAAGGATAGCTGTTGTACAGACCCAAATTTCCCTGGAAATACTTGATACTCGTGGGGTAAAGCCCTTCTTCGGGCAACGCTGAGACCAAGCGCGGCCTTTCTCCCATTTCCTCAATTTTTGCGTCTACGGCCCGGGCAAGTTCATGGAGTCCCTCAATCGTCTCTTCATCTTCATCAAACCCGGTGATCGTGACCAACAGGTTCCCTTTCCAGAAATTTAAATAATAATCCGAAAGCCGGGCATCCGATCCCAGGCCCAGCTTCCTTTCTTCTTGGCTTATCTTAAAAGTGAAAATCCCGAAGGCGCTTTCCGTATCCTCCATCTCGAATATTTCTATGGAAATGGCTTTCCCTCTCTTATTTTTGAAGTCCTGCACGACGACCTGCGTAAACCCGTAGTCATGGTAGATTTCAGCGCCTCCGTTTATGTATTCATACAGGCTATCACCTCTGTATTCCTGGGGCGAATCATCTCTTTCCCATTCTCCCACCTCGCCAGTGGAAGGAAGGAATTTTAGCAGGTCAGTTGCGGGAGATGAATACGCACCAGATGCAGACAACAGCATAAATAAGCTGAAGAGCAGCGGGATGGTGAAGTGTCTATGACTTCTTCTCATTCAATCACTCCGGCCCTTAAAATGTCCATGCATCATTGGCTAGCAAAAGGATTAATCAGGAAATTGCTTTGCTGTTCCCGGCATGACATGAGTCAATATTTCCTTAAAGAACCAATTTATGAATAATCAAGAGTAGCCGGGCTAAGCATTCTTTTAAAAAAATCGTGCGCTCCGAATCACGCAGTTACTTCTTCAATCCTCACCTTCTGAAGGTCAATCTGCCCGAGTTGGTGCTCATACGCTTTGTTGATCATGATAATATCCTTCGCCTCCATGCCCCACAGAGTCGTGCAGTAGGCATCTATGGCCACTCTGTCCTTTCCAGCGATGACCTTTTGAGGCTTGATGAGTTTTCCCGGGCCAAAAGGGCCGTTGGTCGTAATGAATTCAGTCGCATCCACAACGCAAAGATCTGGCTCGATGACAGTATTCAAATCCGCTATACACTGGTCGAGGTGTTCGATCGCGCTTCGATCCGTTGTCCAGTTTTCTTTATGGAACGTTCGGTTATTGACGCGGAAATTCAAAGCCATCAAGTTTTTCATTGTTCCTGTGAATTTGTTTCCGGCGTGGTCCTTGGTGATAGGCATATCGATAAAGACATCGTTATTGAAAAATTCTTTCATGACCTGCGCTTCTTTGAGAGCTATACCTCTGGGAACGGGGACGGACTGGTAGAGGGACTCATCATCCCTGTCAATTATTTTTAAATTCGCGCCCTCCTCCTTCACGGCTTTGTCCAGACCCGTGTCCGCCCAGTGTTTGGGTGTCAGCCAGCTGAGGCAGTTGACCTCTGCCGCTCCGGCTTCCTTGCACATGCGGATAACCGCCCGGACAATATCCGGCTTTGTATACGATCCGGGATGCCGGCTCTGCGTGTTGGGGAGGATGGCCACTCTGGAGCCATTTTTAACAAACTTCTCCATTCCTCCAAGAAGCTCGACCGCTTTGTTCGTGTTACTCACATAGTCAGAGCCGGAAGCGACAGCTATGTCACATTTTGCTGCTGAGGAACACGAAAACTGGGACAGGACACTGCCTCCGATCATAGCGGAAAAGCTAATTTGTGCCGTCCTCTTGACAAACTCTCTCCTTCCTATTTTTTTTGCCATTAAGCCGCTCCTTTCATAAATTACCCGAATTGTCTCACAATACAGACGTAAGGTTCAAGAATTATCAGAGAGAAAAAATTGAGAGGTGGATTTATTCTTTCCTCTCCTGCCTGGCATCAGCCAGGACGATACTCCCTTCTTCGACTCCGAGGTTTCGGGCAACAACCCGGCACTTTGCCTTGAGGAGGAAAAATATGGGCCTTGCTTCATCCGAGAGCGCCTCATAGTTTCCCTGCCCTTTACTGATGACCAGGTCGGCTGAACCGTAAATCTTTAAAAACTCATCAGAACAAAATTTCAAGATGTTTCCTGGGGCATCACAGCCTGAAGACATTATTTCAGAGACATCGCCCAGGCCGGATAGCCGCGCATCCTCTCGCGTGGCGTCATTGATGATCGGCTTTTCACGGACCACATAAATAACCGGCCTATTGATTTCTTCGATGAGGAGCCGGTCGAACACGGTCTCACCCGCATTATCCGCAATATAGACTATGTTTTGGGCCTTTTCTAGAGCATCCCGGAATTCCTTGTAGCGGTTCACGGCAAAATCCTGGGAAAGAATGGTCCCCAGTTCCTGCTTTAAATCGAATGAAGAGCCGGTCCCGAAATCGATGACGTTGCCAGCAATAGAGAGCCTGACGGCTGTCATCAACCTATCCTCAGAGGTCTCTATTAATCTCTTCAGCTCAGGGTAGAGGGAGAGAGCCTGCTGGATGCATCTTTCCTTGACCTCTTTGTAGGGGTCCTCCACTCCTGTTCTCTGCGAGAGGATACGGTAGACTCCCAAGCCTATCTCTGATGGTGTGACATCAAAAGAAGCCTGGCTGAGATAAACGCTCACATCTTTTAATATCTGGAGGATGGCTTTCTCGTCAGAAGTGACCAAACGTGCTGTTTTGAGAGCCTGGATAAAAAAACAGAGAAAGCAATCCAGATAGGCCTTCATTCTTTGTTTTTAATCTTTTTTACCTCTTCATGCAATAATTTTTAAAATTTATCAAAAATCACCACATCATCAAGACTCTTCTTTGAAGGAGTTTTCGGCCATTCGGAAGGGACACCGATAGGAGTGAAACAGATAAGCTTGTACTGTTCTGGTATTTTGAAGAATTCCTTCATCTTTGCTTCGGGAAAAAATGAGGTGAAAAAACCCGTCCCATAACCTAAAGCTCTAGCCGCAATCATCAAATAGCCCGCTGCCAGGGTTCCGTCATAGAGGATGTAATCCGGGTACTGCGCTTGACTATCCACAAGGACAGCGACATAGACTGGAGCTGAGAGGACATTCTTCAAGACTTGCTCGAGTTGGCTGCGTGCCTTTGATAACTGTTCCTCTGTTGGCTGTCTTTTTACTTTGTATTCCTCGAGATACCACGATACGGCTTCCTTTTGAAGCTGGCCAAGCTTGTCTCTATTCTGGATAACCAGAAATTTCCAGGGCTGCTGGTTTCCAGCTGTGGGAGCGAAACGAGCGGCATCCAGGATTTTCAGAATGTGCTCTCTGGGAACAGGCGTGTCTTTGAATTTCCGGATAGTCCTGCGGTTTATTATGGTATTGAAAATATGAATCTGGTCCGACGTATACTTTATCTCCGGATTCTCTTCTGTCTGGTAGCGTTCGATCGGCGTGCACACATCTCCGACAACTTTCCACATCCTTTCTTCTTTATGGAAAATCAGGGTGAAATAGGAATCAAGATTAATCTTTCCATCTCCAGGTGTATTCTGTTTATAGTGAAACTTGGCCACTGTGTAACCATACTCCTTTCCTTCATGCACTTCCAGCAGCTCTACGGGCATCTCCCAATCAGTCTCCTGAAACCAGTCCTGATGGAATTTGTAGTAGCCTTCCCGGGAATCAATGAGTCTACCGGTACTTGTCAGAAAGACAAAGTCATGGCTATCGGTCACGGTCGTGAAAAGGCTTTTCAAATCAGAGTTGTGAATAGCCTGGATATAAACATCAAATGTTTCTTTCAACGAAAGACCCGGCCGGTTTTCATCAGCGGCAGTTAAATAAGGGCGAAAACAGAAAAACAACAGAAAAAATGTTACATATAGAATTCGTTTCTTCGAGAAACCCATCATTACCTCCTTTTACCATTCAAACATCATTTAGAGTTTTTATCTCCATTCATTTAATTTCTTACTCGAGGGAAGAGCTGAAGGCATCTTCCTTTAATAAATCTTAATCTCCATCTCCAGCTGTGGCTCAATCCGAAAAAACCTCAACTGACCTAAAAATCATCTGTCAATCAATTTTCCGGGATGAAGCTGACGACTCTATTTATCCTGATAATAGTCAACAATTTCTAGCTTGAGCTTTCCGATGATCTCAGAGATGGCCTGTGCCATTTCTCTGAAAATATTCTCGTCAAGAAGACTCTGGCCGAGTTTGATATGAGTGGCATCTGTGTAGTGCTCTCCCGTTTTCTTATCTATTGCCAGCCATTTGGAGTCGAGACTTATCCATCGGCCCACGTAGACCTCCGGCCACATGTGATAGGCAAATATACCTTCCCCATACATGATTCCGACTGCCGCCCTGGCTGGGATTCCTGCGGCACGAAGAAGCGCTACTGTCAACACAGTGTGTTCGGAACAGTCACCCTTACGGTTTCTCAATACTTCCCTGGCATCCGCAAACCCGATATCGTAAGTGGAAGTCATTTCTTTTCTCATCCACTCGGCAATCTTCTTGGCGGCGCGCCAAGAGTTATTCTCTCCATCGATAATCTTTTCGGCTGTTTTCTTGATTTCAGGATCGTCGGATTGACAGAAGGTCGTCGGTTTGAGAAAGCTTTGGATTTCATCTATTTCAATCGGAAGTGAAACAGCCTCTTCCTCTTTGAATATCTGGGATGTGGTCTGGATTATCGCATAATCCTTTCCCAGTTCCAGGATCTTTTGGCTCCTTTCATCAAAGGGCAAATCCTTTATCCTTTCAGTCGGAATGCCACTGAGTTTGAACTTCACGGCTTGAACTTCTTGAGGATTTTCCAAAATGATATTGGACTTAATCAAGGTGGAGAAAGCAATATCGAAGTTTTCTTCTGAAAGCGCCTGGGCTTTCTCCTTGGGCATCTGGATGGCTGTCAAGTTCACGAAACCGGTCTCGGAAACGCTTTTCAGGGAATTTCCCTTTTCGTCAATCCATTCATCAACGGAAACCGGAATAACGGTGTCTGTTTTCTCCCTTATGTGCCACAGATTTAACCTTTTGCCCAATATTAAAACGTCTTCCCTGCCGATAACTTCAAAATACGTATTCACAAGAGAATATGTGGTAAAGTCCAATATTTTGAAAGTATATTTATGACCGGATTTTAATCCGTTCTCTTCGATTATCTTTTCTATAGGAGTTCCAAAGTACACTTCTTCTTCATAAGCGAACTCCTTAATAATCTTATCTCCCGACTTGAATATAATCTTATCCTGACCAATCTCAGCCTTTATGACCGTTTCATTTTCAGACATTCTTGTCCGCAAGACAGATTCCAAAGGCCTTCCGTCCGCATCGTATAACGATTCCTGAGTCGTGCTTAATTCCACAGGATTTCCGCCCAGGCGGGAAACTCTCATCCATAGCTTATCCAATATTTTTCTGGTTCTTTGTCCATTTCTCATCAAAGAAAACTCTTGAGTGACGCTGTAGCCGACCTTGATCCTCTCCATGTAGACACCCATCCAAGATTCGGATATCTTCTCTTGCGTGAAATGTTGATTTTCGGGAAGGAGTGGTGTTCCAATCTGGCTACGAGCTGGTGACAGCAGAGTTTCAGATGCCGTCGCTCTACTGGAAAAAGGGAAAGCCAGAAAAACACAGAAGAAAAAAAGGGGCCAGAATTTTTGTGATGCCCACTTCATTGTCATATCTCTTCTCATATTCGCATCTAGTTTGAGCTGTCTGATAAGTCACTTTGAGCTTACGTCTATATTTTAATAAAAAAAAGAGGCTATTTGAACCCAATAATGGCCTCAAACAGCCTCTTTTCAACCGGCTTCGAAAGCTAAACTCGACTATCTATCTGAGCCGGCATCTGCGGAATCGCCATTTTCTGGATGCGAATTTGATATCTTTTTATTTTTTCATTTAGAGTTGTATATTTCACATCCAAAATTTCAGCCGCTTTTTTCTGGTCACCGCCGGACTTGTCCAGCGCTCGCAGAATGATGTTCCTCTCCATAGTGTTCATGAACTTTTTCAAGGAAACATCACTGCTGTTAAAAAAGTATTCAACAAAAAACCAAAAAATCCTTCTCTTTATCTGATGTTCATTGGATAACTCGTTCAATCTGTCATTTCTTTGGTTAAGATTCTCTTCTATCCTGTTCATGTTTCCTCTCTTTTCATCTTCCAGTAAAAGAAATATTCTACAAGAATCAGAATGATCTTCTTCATCTCTGATTTTTATTCGGTTATGAAATTCCTCCGATTCACCTTTAGGCTCAAGATCTGAATTTGGGTATCTCATCATCCCCCCTTTCGGATACAGAAATTATTAAAATTTCTCTCACTCCTTTTTGACAAATTTTATCTTCTTCTTCACTTCCTCGGCCAGCATGGGAAGCCCGTCTTGAATTTTTAGCCTTTCTATCTCTCCGTTTTTTATGGCCTCGCAGTATTTGATGAATGAATACCAAAAAGGATGCAGCCGGATAAGCTTATAAGCCAGGACTTCAGCATCCTGCTTTTTTTCTTCAAGTTTATTCATCTCAGGCTCGGACAATCTTTATATGAAAAAACAAGAGGTTTCATCAGTGTTAGGCAGTATCTTTGAAATTCCAAAACTTTACTTCCCCTTTAAACCGAGCGTAAGAAAGCTCCTCCCGTGCAGAGACTGCACGGGAGGAGCTTTTGAACTCGTGCTCGAGTAACAACTTTAGAACTGGAACCTGACTCCAAACCTGAGGATTCTGGGATTCAACACTTCGTTCGGCTCACCTGAGCGAGAAGCAGGATCCCAACCGTACGGTGCTACGTCAGTGTAAATAGTTCCGTGGGTGATATCACGCTTTCTGTTCAGGATGCTGCTGTTGAACACATTGAATGCATCGATCATCAGGTAGACTTTACCGATATCTCCGATTCTCAGGACCTTTTCCAACCTCAAGTTCAGATTCCAGAAAGTGGGCAGCCTGTTTTCGCCATAGGGACGGAGCATCATCTGACCGGCTATGTCTTCGGGATTGGGGCTGTTCGTATCTTCAATAGAGATGTATTCATCGACGATATGTCCTTCACGAGCGTCAAAAGTCGCGGAGATGTTGAAATCATACGGAAGCTGGTAGAGTCCCTGCATTTTGATCATCCAGCGGGAGAATGTCCTCATCCCGTATTTTCCGCTTGCGGCACCCAGGGAGTAAGCATAGAGTTTGCCATCCTGTGCCCACTGGTTAGTGGGATCGAGTGGCCAGGCTTCTCCCCAGTGACTCTTCTGGTCCTGCCAGGTGAATGAACCCATGGCCATCCACTTGTTGGACAACCTCTTGGTGGCCCGCAGGTTAAAACCGAGATAAGAACTGTAGTTATCGCTAGGTGAGTTCGTCGTATACCGCCAGTCAGTATCTTCTACGCCAGCATCCCAGACATAAACGTACCTTCCTGCCGCTTCATACAGGTTGAGAGCTTCAGTTTCTCCTGGAGGCGTGAAATTCGCCGGCACAGGAAGCGGCATCTCCACATAATCGGTTCTCTCTAGGAGTCTGCCGTTCGTGGAATCATAATACCTTCTATTCAGCCAAGAGTTACTGTACCTTCTCCATGTAATGTCAACAGCCAGGGCAAAGTCTGTCAAAATTTCTCTTTCCACAGTGGCAAGAACTTCAAATGTCTTAGGAGAAGACCAGTTGGGATCAACGTCATAAAACGGAGGTTCCTGGCGATCAGGATCCGTGATCTCATAACCACTCCAATTGTGGCGCTCCGACGCGTCATATAAAGTCGCTACATACACCGGGTCATAAGCGCCTGTCGGGAAAACGGGCAGAGCATCTCTGCTGCCATCTTGGTAGTTAGCCCAGAAAAGTTCTTCAAACTGGACAACATCGTCAGCCAGAGCAGAATTGTACTGGGTGGTGGTCAGAGGCATAGTCGGATCATAGCCATCATACCAATAGAAATTGAGTCCTCCTCCAGCGCCTCCATTCTGCCACAGATAGGAAGGCCAACTGGGCATCCGGCCCCGGTAAAGGGCACCGGAAAGCTTGGCGATCGTCTTGCCGTCACCAGTCACATCCCAGGTCAAACCAATCCTCGGAGAAAAGTCTGCCCAAGGCACGGTATCTTTCCTCTCAACTGGATCAATTACAATACCCGGGAAAAGTGCGTTGACCGCATCACCAACGCCTGTTGCCAAGTGCCTCTGCTGAATCTCGTAGTAGTTCTCAAAATACAGCTCATCCGTATCCGCATCAAAGATCGTCCTTCTTTCTTGGCCAGTAAAGTAACACTGCTGCCTGTCATACCTGAGTCCGAGCTTCAGTGTGAATCTGCCTAAGGCTATGGTATCCTGGAAAAAGCCACTGATGTGGTAGGTTCCTTCCGGACCGTATGACCATGTTCCTCTGTAGAAATAGAGCCTGCGGATATCGATGCCCAACTCATCGCGCATAACATCCCGAGAGCTATCCCCATCGAGGACCGGGTTAACAGTGGACCAGTTCAAGGTCCGTCCATCATAGTTGTAGTTATACCGCATGTTGCCCGCACCAGTACCGGAGACCGACTGGTCTATAGTGTGTCTCCACTCAAATCCAACCTTGACCTCATGGGAAGCACCCAGCAGATCATCGTTGAAATATGTGCCGTGCAGCGTGAACTGCCAGTTCGGCCTTGTGGTCATGAACCATGAATAGTAGGTATAAAGGTCGTTCTCGACGTCATAATACCGCATCTGTGTCAGATCTTCGTCATCAGCCGGCCAGAGTCCAAACCCGGCATCGGTAAATCCTAACTTGGCAGAAACGAATAGATTGTCTCCGAACATGTGCTCATCCTGGAACTTTAAGATCGGGCTTCCAAAATGATACCTACCGTGCTGGTTCCTTCCTGCGGGATACTGAGAGCTCGAGCCTCTACCGTGTTTCACCTTGTCTCCCGCATGAATGAAGAACTCAAATCTGTTCTCCGGAACAAGCTGCAGGTTGACCTTAAAGGCATAGTTGTTCAGGAAGGTGTCATCAATGTCACCGCTCATGACGTTCGTCTTGATCTCCTGAACACCGTAGGAACCCCACCACCAGACCTTATCCTTGAGGATCGGTCCTCCAGCGTTGAACCCGAAATCCTTGATGTCTCTGATGCTGTTGAATCCCAAGCCTTCACCAAAAATTGTCTGCAGTTCATCCCATTGGGTCGGAGTAATCGACCAGGCTTCAGTCGCCGAGTCATAAACATCCGCGAGCGTTAGATCACTTGGAATATTGGAAGGCGGTGTGGACTGAAAATAGGACTCGGTGTAATAGAACCTGCCACCGAAGCTGACCCTGTTTCCACCTCTTCGTGACACAAAATTCAGAGAAACTCCACCAGTGTGCTGCTCGACATCCGAACCACCGATGGTGATGTTGATCTCTTCAAAGACGTCATAGTCATAGTAGGTCGGAGACGCTCCCACAGCCGCGGGGTCTGTGATGTTGACACCGTCCATTGTCCAGGTGCTTTCATCACCATCTCCGCCTAAGGCCACAAAGCTGGCCTGCTGACCCGACTCGTTTCCTCCGACATTCTCCCTGTCCACCTGAATAGCCGGCGTCATCTGCAGAATGACCCAGGGGTCTCTCGCACTGGGCAGAGACTGCAGCGCCTCATAGGCCAGGGTCGTCGAGATCTCCGTCTTCTTCGTGTCGACAACAGGAGATACAGCCGTGACCGTCACCTCTTCCTCGATCGCTCCTATCGTCATGGCCAGTGTCAAGTTGGTGTTCTTGCCGACGTTAACGATGATTCCCTCTTCGATCTTGGTCCTGAATCCACCAAGCTCCAGCTTGACGACATAGTCGATCTCAGGGAAGAGAGAGAGGAATCTGAATTTACCCTCTGCAGAAGTGACCTGCGTCATGGCAGCGGTCTTGGAACCGGTCAACGTGACAGTCACACCGGGAAGTGGGTTTCCTTCCTCATCAGTAACAGTCCCGTGAATGTTTCCTGTTCGGTGCTGAGCGAGGAGAGGAGCCGCTAAAAAGAGTACACAAAGTAAAATCAAAGCTTTGCGCATAATGTAACCTCCTTTTTATCCCTTTTTAAGGGAAAAAAGTTCGTCCAATACCCTGGAGTGAAATCTTTCACTCCGTCCATACCATTTTGTTTGAATTTCTTCTTTGGTGTCTTATCACCTCCTCTAATCAATTTTTCTTTAATCAATTTTTCATCCCAAAAAAAAAGAGGCTGCTCAAGACTCTTTCGAGCCTTAAACAGCCTCTTTTATAAAGTCAGCTGCTAAATTTGTATTTTAAACTTTTACTAGTTCACTTCCCTGTTCACTAGTTCATTAAGCAAAAAGCATGCCAACAGGGATAAATTTTATTAAATTATTGAAAAAGAAAGAGTTAAGTATTCAGTGAACCTTAATGCAAGTAAGGAAAATTCAACTTATTGGATTAAAATATTCAAAATATTGAATATTCTTCCTTGCCTGGATTATTCACGAGTCGAGGTTGCCGTAGACTCCGTTGCGAAGAGCGTAGCGAATGTGGCAATTTTATTTTAAGCAAAAGGTTGAGATTGCCACACTCCCTTCGGTCGCTCGCAATGACAGTGCTTTACTTGAAGTTGCCGTTCACAAACAGATCGCTCGTGATGCTGTGGTCGTCCACCGCGCTTGCGCTGTAACGAAGTAGACGTCGTTGCGAGGAGAGAAGCGACAGTGGAAATTTTATTTTAAATAAAAGGATGAGATTGCCACACTCCCTTCGGTCGTTCGCAATGACATCGCTTTGCCTGATGACAACCGCTTCTATCCAGTTACTCGCGATGACAATTTTTTTAAAAGAAAAATGTCGTCAGATTTGCTCGCCCGAAGGGGAAAAGATGCTGACTTAAGATAATCAGTTATCCATGAAAGATATTTAGAATGCAGTGCCGGCAGATTTTATGAATAATCCAGGCTATGGACTTCCTCTTTACTCATTAAAAAATCCCCCTTTATTCAATAAAGAAAAGATAAATGAAATGTTTTGATAGTTCGAATGAAACTATAATGAGATTAAGCAGAGGCAAATCTTATGCTTTCTCATTCTCTAGTTTCCTTCTGTCTTGAATCCCCTCTATGGAAAAAAACAATCCGAATTCTCAGCTTCTTGTTTTCTGTCCTTCCCTATTTCTAGGAAGTGCTATGATTCTCCTTCCGGTTCTGGATTGAGATTTTTTCTTTCAAAACTCCCAATTTCTTAAAATACAAACTACGAGAGCATTTTCAATCTTATTCCGTAAATCTAATCTTCTTCTTCACTTCCTCAGCCAGCATCGGAAGACCATCTTGAATTTTCAATTTTTCAATCTCTCCGAATCTCAGCTCCTCACAGTATTTGATAAACTGGTACCAGACGTGATGAATCCGGATGAGCCGGCATTGACTGAGTTCATAATCTCCACTGTAGATTTGTTGGGACATAAGATCCCTCCTATACTCTTGTCTCAGTATTGTTCTCTGATTTCAGAATATGGTCTATCGAATGATTGAGAGCATCTAAATCCAGAGGCTTGACGAAGAATTGAGAGACTGACAGACGGGACAGCTCATCGATGTCAATCAGGTCAGGAAAGGCCGAAATCAGGATGGCCTCACCCTGGTATCCTGACTCTCTGAATTTATTGATCATTTCCAGCCCATTGATATAGGGCAGTTTTAAGTCAGCAATGATTAAATCAATCTTTACTTTTTTAAAACGTTGCAAAGCCTCCTTTGCATCTTTAGCCAGATAAACTCGGTAATTCTCATGAAGAATCAGAAAGAAAGTCTTCCTTATGGATTCATCATCATCAACCACAACAATTTTCTTCTCAGACATTTTATCTATATGCACCTTTATTGGATTTCGTGAATTCTTAACATCATGGAAACTGCATGATTCATGCCAATTCACATGAAATCTCGATTTAATTAGATACTTCTTTGGCTCGGACCAACACTGTTTCAGATGTGGCGTTTTTTTATGAGTGAAGAAAAAGAGGGGTGATAATTAGATGTAACTAACAGATATTAAAGATGTTAAAATACGAGACGATTCTTCCTGTATTCAAGATGAGTAAAAGAGCATTTTTTCTGCATTGAGAAATCTGAAGTGGCTCTGATTTTCGACCAGTATCATGAAAAATATATTTACAGAGAGTAAAAAGCGTTTACAATTTTATATGTTCTCATTCAGGAGGTTTTTGCTGACAGCAAGAAGCAAAACGCGCTAAATATTGAGCTTGTATTCTCTTATTTTCTTGTCCAAAGTGGGCCGGGTTATCTGCAGGATTTGACTTGCCCGGGTCTTGTTTCCGCTAGTGGCATCCAATACATGCTGAATGTATTTTTTTTCAACTTCTCTCAAAGGGCCAAGCTCCGCTGGAAATATCTTTTTTTCACCGGTATCGACTGGCAAATTTTCTGCAAGAATAACATCTCCTTTCGCCAGGATGACAGCACGGGTTAAAGCATTCTCCAGCTCTCTGACATTCCCCTTCCAGGGAAGCTTCTTTAAAATCTTCATGACTTCAGGAGGTATCTTCTTCACGTTTTTGCGCAGCTCACGGTTTATCTTCTCTATCAGATACGCGACTAAATCTGGTATATCCTCTTTTCTCTCATGGAGAGCAGGGAGTGATATCTCTACAACCTTCAAACGATAATAAAGGTCTTCCCGGAACTTCCCTTCCTCAATCAGTGATTTGAGATTCTGATTCGTTGCGGCAATAATTCTTGCCTCTGTCTTCAGGACTTTCTCCCCTCCCACTTTCATGAAATCTCTTGTCTCGATAACTCTTAACAATTTCGACTGGAGGTTGGGCGAAATATCTCCGACTTCATCCAGGAATAACGTCCCTTTCCCTGCGATCTCAAATTTGCCTTTGGTCTCACAAACCGCATCGGTGAAAGCTCCTTTGACATGCCCAAAGAGCTCACTCTCCAGAAGGGTATCAGAAATCGCAGAACAATTGATGACAATGAAAGGCTCGCTTTTGTAGGGGCTGTTGAAATGAATAGCTTTAGCAACCAGTTCTTTCCCGGTCCCGCTTTCACCCTGAATAAAAATATTCGTTCTCGTATTCGCGACTGAACCGATTAATTTGAACACCTCTCTCATCTGGGTAGAGCGCCCGATGATGTTATCGATAGTGTATTCTTTTTGCTGTTCTTCAACAAGATAGCTGACTTTATCCTCCAGGCTCTGCATTTGAAATGCCTTGTTCACGGTCAAGTCCAGCTCAACATAATCCAAGGGCTTGACGAGATACTCAAAAGCGCCTAGCTTTATGGCTTCGACCGTTGTTTTCATATCATCATAAGCGGTCATGATGATGATATTCGCGTTTTTGTTCTTCTCCTTTATTTTGCTTAAAACCTCAAGCCCGTCCATATCTGGAAGACGGATGTCCAATATGACCAAATCAGGCACGCACTCCTCATACTGTTGAAGCCCCTCTTCCCCATCTTCAGCCGCAACAATGTCGTAATCTCCTTTTAAAAGGTGAGAAGAGAGAGTTTTTCTGATCAAAGGATCATCGTCGATTATTAAAATTGATTTCATCTTGGCCCCTCCACAGGAATGAGGATTTCAAATGAAGTCCCCTGTGTCAAATTCTCTTCCAGCCTTATAGACCCATTATGCTGCTCAATGATCTTGCGCGCAATGGCCAGGCCCAATCCAATTCCAGTCGTTTTAGTTGTATAAAAAAGCTCAAAAATGATATCCCTGTCTTTTTCAGGTATTCCTCCGCCATCATCCACGATTTCCACTTTGATTTTGTCTCCGAGCCGGTCTTTCAGAAGAGAAAGAGAGATGGTGATCTTTCCTCCTTCCTCCACGGCTTCATACGCATTGCGTAGAACGTTTAAAAACACCTGCCTCAGTTTGTCTCCATCCACCAGAGCCTGAGGCAGGTTATTCTGATAGTTTTTCTCCAGAACGATCTTTTTCAGCTCCAGAGAGCCAGCTAAAGTTTTAATCGATTCTTCGAGTACCTGCTCCACAGAAAAGCGGTCGACATTCAGTTCTGAGGCGCGAGTGAAATCCAGGAGGTCTTTGATGGATTTCTCCATATGCTTGATTCCCTCCTGGGATATGTCTAAATGTTCTTTTTCAATCTCATTCAGGTTTTCGCTCTGCATGAGTTTCTGGATGTTCAACTTGACTGAGGTCAGAGGATTCCTGATCTCATGGGCAATACCGGCGGAAATCCGGCCGATGGATGCCAGTTTTTCCGCTTGAATAAGCTTTATATTAGCTTCCTCCATCTTTTTCCTTGTCAAAAGAAGCTGGCGGCTCATTTTATTAAAGCTCTTGGCTAAATTTCCGATCTCATCCTGTGAAGTGATGTCAATTCTTTGAGCCAGTTTTCCTTTGGATATCCTGACCGTCGCCTCGACCAACTTCTTTAGAGGGCCTGTTATCCTTTGAGCCAACAGGATAGCTCCCACCACACCGATCAACAGACCTACACCACCGATCAGAAGCAGCATAAGACGCGTTTGCCGCATTTCTTTCCGCGTCTCCTCCAAGGAAAGTCCGATCTTTAACGAACCCAATCTGTCTTTAGAATCCTTATAAAAAATCGGAACTTCGATCTCGAGAATTCTCAGGATTTGTCCTGAATTCTCAATTCTTAAATTCTTTCTCTCTGAAAAAAAACTGTTTTCATCAACGTTCTCGCCCAACTGGCTGAAGTTATAGGTCTCCTCATAATCCTGGATAAAACGTGTACCTCCCTGTGGAGTCCTGTATCTGTCGAAGACAACGACATAGATGAGCTTTTCATCGATTTCCGCTTCGATACTCTCCTCGATGCCTTCTTCATCATAATACATCAGCGGGCTATAAATTAGGTTGGCTATGTTTTTCGCCATGATTATCCCTATCTCTTCCTGCTCTTCGAAGATGGCTTTCACTTCTCTCTTCTCGATGACAAAAAGAATCGAGGCAGCTAGTGTACTGAGCAAGACAATCACGGACAGCATGAACTTTGTCTGAAGGGACATGTGTAATTTCTTCTTAGACATCTATTTGTCCAGCCATATTTTTTTTGTGTCTAAATAATAGAATCCCAGCGGAGGCACTTCAACTCCCTGGACCCAGGGCTGCATAGAGATTCTGTTCTGATGCGAAAACAAAGGAAGAGATGGGACATCCTCAAACAAAATCTCCTCGATCTGGCGAAACAATTTTATCCTCTTTGTCCAGCTGGATTCCACTTCTGCGTCCGACAAAAGCCTGTCCATTTTAGGATTCGAATAGCCAAACACATTGAACACGGATTTTGAGTAAAAGAAAGGCCGAATGATGTTTTCAGGGTCTGGAAAGTCCATCACTCTTCCTATAAATATTAGATAAGGATTCCTAAACTCCTTGACCTCATCCAAGGATCTGTAATAACGCAACCGCAGTCTTATCCCTAAACGCCCGAGCTGCTCACTGAGCGCTCTGTGAATATTTGTCTTCAGCTCTGTCCTTGGCTCCTCGATGAAAAGAGTGATTGGGGGGAATTCGTTGTCTCCTGCGAAACCCGCCTCTCGCAGCGTTTGTATGGCCATTAACCGATCAAAGCTCACCTTGTCATATATGGGAGGGAACCTCGGCAATCTTGTCGGGATATAGTTATCCGTCACTTCACGGATGAATCTCCAGTCAAAAGTATCCCGAGCCAGCTCTATTTTGTCGATGCCGTATTTAATGGCCTTCCTCACTATCGGCCGGTCAAAGGGAGGGATATGACAGCTCATTCCCAGGAATATGGGGTGGAGTGAGCCATCCAGAAAAACCTGGTAATCCGGTGTGAGCAATCTATCCGATGTGACCGGGATACAATCTATCTCTCCGTTTAAAAAATGCTCAAGAGTGAAATGAGGGCTGAATTCGATGGCTTCTATGTAGGGACTTCCTCCATAATACTGTCCATTCCGCTTCAGCGTCACTCCGACCACATTGCCCTGCGGATCCAGAATCAGGGAGTCATAGGCAAACGGCCCTGTGCCAATAGGTCTGCTGAAAAAACTCCTTTCCCGTCCCTGGACTTGTAAACGAGGCAGCACTTTACAGAAATGCATACTCAGTAAATAGAGAGCCGAAACATACGGTTTGGTCCACTGAATCTCGAAAGTGTTCTCATCGACAACTCTGAATCCGGCAACCTCTTTCTTTTTTCCATCCCGGAACTCCGCCGCCCCGACGACTCGGGGGAGAAAAAATTGGTAGTAAGGGGAGTTTGTTTGTCTGTCGAGTAGCCTCTCCAGCGAGAATTTCACATCTTCGGCTGTGAGTTCATCTCCATTGTGGAATTGGACTCCTTTTCTGAGATAAAACGTGTACTTTGTATCATCTTCAGAGATCTTCCAGTATTCTGCCAAGGCAGGTTTAGGATTCAAATCTTTATCCAGCTTAACCAATCCATCAAAGATCTGTTCAGAGAGAAAGATGTATGAGCCCGGAAGAGCGGGATCCAGCTGCACGCTGAATGTACTGGCAAAGGATTTTAACCTAAAAATCCCTCCGAAGCGAGGCCTTTGAGCGCTTTCTTTTCCAAAGTTCGACAAGGGAAAGATAAAAGTCAAAATGAGAGAAAGGATCAATCCTGCGATAAGAAAGGGTTTTTTGACCATCTTTGCCTTATTATTATCATAAATTATCTGTGAATTTATAGCAAGACAGTGGAAATACCCATGCACTTTTCCTGGGGAAAGAGAGGAAAAAATGTGAAATTTCCTTTGACAGGAAACTCAATTTACTGATTTTTGTAAATTATTTTTACAAATATATGGGGACGTTCCCCTATTCCCTCTGGCTTTTGATATTGATAACAAAAGTGTCATTGCGGGCGCAGCGCGGCAATCTTACCCTATTGTCATTGCGAGGAGTGAAGCGACGTGGCAATCCCATAAAAATAAATTTTACTAGGTAATTTTTTTCAAGAGATTGCCACGCTGCGCGCAATGACAATATTAAAATGTTACCAAATTATAAAGAGAGGGAAAGCGCCCTTATCTGGCAATCTTGTCTATTATTGATTATCTCCTGCGGCTGCAATCACCTCACTAAAAACCCGCATGAGATTTCCACCCCAGATCTTCCGGATCTCTTCTTCGGTATACCCTCGGCGGACAAGTTCCAGTGTGAGATTGGGAAGCTCACTGACATCAAAACAGCCTTCAATCTCGCCTCCTCCATCAAAATCTGTTCCGAATCCCACATAGTCCACTCCGACCAGCTTGACCACATGATCGACATGATCGATAAGGTCTTTAACCGCGGCTCTTTCACTCGGGTATTTTTCGTAAATCTTCATGTACTCCTCCCGCATCTCTGCCAGAAGAGCTTCATCCTTGATTTCCCTTCTCGGTCCGTACTTCTCTCTGAGTGTCTGTAAGGCTTTTTCTCTCTTAGGATTAGGCGGAGTCTCTTTGACAAAGCTGGAGACAAAACAGATTTGGACGACGCCTCCGTTCGAGGCCAAAGCTTTTATCATTTCATCAGTGAGATTCCGGGGATGGTCGCACAGAGCCCTCACGCTCGAATGAGAAGCGATAATCGGAGCTTTTGACGCTTCCAGGACATCGAAAAAGGTCTTGTCTGAAGCGTGTGACAAATCGACCATGATCCCCAGTCTGTTGCATTCGGCCACGACTTCTTTTCCGAAATCGCTCAAGCCGTTATCTTCGGGATTGCGTCTGTCAGTGGCGGAGTCGCAGATATCATTATCCCCGCCATGGCAGAGGGTGATGTAGCGGACTCCCCTGTCATAAAATTCCTTCACTAGCGAAATATCCGTTCCGATAGGGTAGCCATTTTCCATCCCGATAAACGCAGCCCGCTTCCCCTCCTTCTCTAGGCGATAGGCATCTTCCGGAGATGTCGCCAGCTCGACAAGATGAGGATAATCCTTACACATCTTATGGATAGCTTCCAGCATTTGCATGGCTCTGTCTTTTGCGCTGGCATAGCCTTCCGGAGTTCTCTCTCCCTGCCCGAGATAGACTGCGAAAAACTCGGCATCCAGACCGCCTTCAGCCATTCGAGGAAGGTCGATCTTTCCGCTTCCTCTCTCGCTGGGATCATGACGCTCCCCGATATCCCAGCCTTCTCTCAACATCCGCATAGGCGTGTCGCTATGCGTGTCCACCGTTAAGACTCTATCGTGAATGGCCAGAGCCTCGGCTTTGACCGCTTCAGGATCCAACCGCGGGGAGCAGGAAGTTCCCCAGCACAAAAAAACCAATAAGACAAAGAAAACAGGTGTGTATCTTTTTTCTTTCATGATCATTCCTTTCAAATAATCATCTCCTCCGAATAAACCAGAAAATCTCCAGGGGAGCCTCCCGCTTAGTATTTACCATCCATCTGAAACTCAGCGCTGTCCAGCCAGAAACCTGAATTGGTGAGAGAATCATGTTGAGCCTGGAGAAGGTCATAATGGAATTTCTCTTCCTCGCTGATTTTGCGAAAAATCTCCGAAGCAGCGGGGTCATCCACCTCATCGGCGGCTTTCTGGAAAAATTGAACGGCATTCTCCTCGAGTTCCATACCGATGCTCAATGCCTGAGTCTCACTCTTGCCTTCTGCCCCTTTCATCCTCTCTTTCAGCTTCTCAATCAACGGAGATTCCCCTTTAAGCTCTTCGTCTCTCACATACTTTTTCCAATCCGCTTCCTTGAGGACTTCTGTGAACAGCTGGCTAAAGACCTCGATATGCTTCACCTCTTCTGCAGCGAGCTTTTGAAACATTTTCTTGCCCAGCTCATTATGAGTCATATCAGCGGCATGGTTGAAAAAATTCCTGCCGTTAATCTCCAGCCGAATGGCCTCTTTGATGGCATTTTCAATCTGTTTGCTAATTTCTTCCAAGATTCATCTCCTTATATAGATTATGAGTTTATTACTAACGAAAATTCTTATCTTTTCATGTCAGGAACATCCATTTTCATAACACACTCGATATTTCGAACTATTCAAATGAATTATTTCTTGGCTTGCCTCCAGGCCTCGATGAACTTTACCGCATAAGATACCATTCCTTTGACCTGTTTCTCTCCACGCTCTTTTGTCGCCTTGTTCGGGTCGCTGAATGACCAGATTCCATTACTATACAATTCATGACTCGCCCCTCCTTTCTTCGTCTCTACAGGAACGCCCCTGAGCGCATTGAAAACCATCTGTAGCTCGGGATACTTGCGGGAGAGCATCCAGAGCTCTTGTAGTTTCTCATTATAGGTGACTTTCGACATTTCGATCCTTTCCATTCTTACAAGCTCTGGATTGAGGTAAAGCATCAAAGACGTTTCCCCGATTCCGGCGTGCTCATCGCCCACTTCGTCCTTCTCTTGATAGCTGCCTCTCTGAATCGGGCTACCGATTCCAATGGCAACGGCAATGGCTTCGGTGGTGTGATTGATCCTGTGCATGACTTTTTGCTGAACAACGCTGTTCCCTCCGTGATAGTTGAAAAACATGAATCGCCTAAAGCCGTATCTTATCAGCATCTCGGCTGTCTCAAAAAGAACCTGCTCCATTGTTTCGGGCTTTAGGCTCAACGTTCCGGGAAACCCGGAATGGTACACGCTGTAGCCTGCCAGGACAACGGGGGCGACGACAACACCTGTCTGGGCAGATATCTGCTTAGACATCCCCAATGCCTCATAATAATCCGTCCCCAGAGGCAGATGAGGGCCATGCTGCTCAGTGCTGGCGATAGGGATGATGACCATATCACTCTTTTCCAGGTAGTCTCTGACGTCTGTCCAGGTCATCTCCTGGAGGACAAGAGGCTTCCCCTCTTCCTCAGCCAATGTCAGCGTTGAGAGGGAAATCATAGCGAAGAGAACAAACAAAAATCCGAGTCGGTTGAAGGATTCTTTTCTGGACATGTGTATCCTCCAAATTATTATGTGAAATTTTTAAAGTTGAATTCTTATTCTACTCACTCGCATTCATTTTCGCAATGACTAACTCTTTGAAGCAAACATCCTAATTTCCATGATGGACTAAACTAGAGTCGACTTTAAAGAATTATTGGTTCTGTACCCAGACCTCTGGAAAGAAAATGAGGCCAATCGCCAGAGGTGTTCAGTTTTTGAGGGAAGCCATCCATAGGAGTCCGGTGAAGATAAAAGCAGGGAAGAAAGAAAGAGAATCATTTTTTTCTTGGGAACTTTGCTTCTTCAGAGTGCTTGGGGAACAAAAGAGACTCTCTGGAATATCTACTCTTTTTTCAGTATATAAAAATCTCTTACCAGCTCATCCTTCTCTACCTTGCGAAAATCAATGATCTTGTAGTTTCTTTCAAAAAGCGCTTTAAAAGCCTGTCTCGTTTTCATCCTCCATTCAAGGGGTATGTCTCTGACTCTATCATCTTCAACATTTGTCTCCTCAAGCACGTGATAAAAATCGACAGGGATTTCGATCAAGAGGAATTCATTATCGAGGTTCAAGTTAATCTCATCAATCACTTCAAGCTCAACCGGTCCGCTTTTTCCTTCGACAGTCTTTCTTTTTGCCTTGACTGCCATCCATCCTGACTCAGCCAGATTATTAAGATCGTATTCTGACCTTTCTTTCCCTTTTATTAGATCCCAGGTCACAAGGAATCTGTCACAAGGAACATCCAATCTGTTCAACCGTCCTCCAAAATCTCCATAAAAAGCCTCTCTATAAACGAGCACCTCCATCCCAAAGTGATGAATGTTCCTGTAGGCATTCACTCCAGTCAAGGGGTCGAAGGTGCAGATAACAGTAGTAATCCCCAAGACCTCGACCAATGTCTCTCTCTGAAACTCTTTGATCATCACTCCCAGACCCAGATGCTCACAATCCGGCCGGACACAGGTGTACTGGGAATACAACTGGAGATTATCAGTCTTCCTGTAAGCAATCTTTTTATCTTTGATTCCAACGAATCCGTAAGAAAATCCAACGAGGTGCTCTTTATCGTGCTCAAAACCTCCTTTTTCCGTTTCACTAAAAACCCCGATAAACAGGCTGCTCCCCTCATGGAGAAAATTCTCGCACATCATGTTTCGAGAACCGGACATATGATCTTTCGGCTCTCTCCAGACTTCATTCCTTAACTCCTCATACTTCAAATACTCACGATGATCGTCCGATGTCTCCACTCTGAATAAATACTTCTTGCCCTTAATCTCGCGAATCTTCTCTAAGCTTTTCATCATTCTTGAATTTCGATTAAAATAACACGATTCAAAGCAAGCTGATTGTATCGAAACTTCCAGTCTATTTCAATGGGATCAGACCGGAGTATAAAAAACGGGTTGAGGCCATGTCAATTTTTGGGTCAGGCCTATCAAATTCGATGCCAGGCGGCTAAGATCATGCTTTGCATTTTGAAACATTGAGAAGGCCTGACTGCGTTTTAATTTTATTAAAGTCTGATCCCAAGCTTTTGAGTTTTTAATCGTTTGAATTCAACTTCCTTTTAGTATAATGTAATACCTCTCATTTCCCGCAGTTTGAAAAGAAATTTGAGGCCTACAAGGAGGAAGATAATGAGAGTCTTTAAAAGAACTGTCCTCAGCATTTTTATTCTTTTCATCTCATCTCTTCTCTTCTCAGCCGAATTCCAGATGAAGGTTATTAAGGGCGAAGATGATCTGCCTGAAAAATTTTGCCCCGTCTGGAAAAGCGGAGATTACCTCATATCCGATGGAAAAAACCTGGCCCTTATCGGGGGAGTCAAGAGATATTTAAAAAGTTCAACCAACTATCCTGTGGCTGATGCCCTGGGATGCATCATCAGTTTGATTCCAGCCGGGAAAAAACTGGAAAGCGAACTGATCGTCGGCGCTCCGGTCTTAAGAATCCAGGATGAAAAGGAAGACGTGTTTTACAGCTCAGTCAAGCCCGTTAAAGAAAATGACCCAAACGGAGCTTTTACTGTCGAAGCCATTGCCCTTTATAAAGGGAAAAAAGGAATAAACGCCAAAGTCCGGACTCTCTACCGTTTTTTCCCCGGCGAAACAAGGATAGATATCCGTTCAACCTTGACTAACACGGGAAAAAGGGCGATTGAGGAAGTGGATTATGATATTTACTTCAACGCGCTCAACAGGTATTCCTTCAGTCCCTTTCACAGGGAAGACCATCCGGACTTGAATTTCAGGATTTATCAGAAAAAGGGGCATTATTTGGGCTGGATCAATATGAATCCCCTGCGTGATGAAGATGCAGAGCATGTCCCGGGATCGCTGGCTCCCGGAGAATCCTTCGAAACCGGTTATATCTTGCTGGCGGATGTTCAACACGAGGAAGTGCTTCATAAAATCTATCGGATCTTTAATGTCGAACCTCAAACCGCATCTATCCATTTTAAAGACCTTAATGGAGACCTGGCGGAGATAATCATCCGTGATGCGTTTTCATCGTCGACCTTCTTCCGTTCTTTTCTGGAAGATCCGCTGACTCTCGATGTCCCTCTTCCTGCAGGCACGTATTGGATCAGAGCTCACTTTTTCCCTGCAATCCAGGAAAAACTGATTGCTGTTAAAGAAGGAGAAGAAAACACTTTCATTCTTCAAGACTCTCTTCTCGGAAAAGTGAAAGTGAAGATTCAAAACAGCGACGGAGAGTTTGTCCCGGGCAAAGTCACGTTTATCGGCCTGGCTCCGACTGAAACTCCCTATTTTGAGCCAGAGAATCCGGCTGAGACTGAAAAATACTGGGAATCATTCAAAAATTCTGTTTTTCCAGAATTAAGTGAGCTTGAGGTTGAACTTCCAGTGGGGACCTATCTCGCCTATGCATCCAGAGGACCAGAATACTCCATGGACAAAAAAGTCATTGAAGTCTTGGAGGATGAACCGCTCGAACTGACATTCCGCATAGACAAAGTGGTGAAGACGCCGAACCTCATCTCCATCGACCCGCATATGCACACGAATTACTCGGACGGAAGGATGGGAGTTGCAGAGCGTATCCGGTCTGTTGTTGCCGAGGGCGTGGATGTGGCTGTGGCCTGTGACCACAACACGATCACGGATTATTATTCCAACCTCAAGAAGCTCCGCTTGAATAAGCATCTGGCCGTGATCCCCGGGAACGAAGTGACCATCTCCGGCATGATCCACTATAACACTTATCCATTGAAACACAGACCCGAAGAAGAGAGCAACGGCGCCATCTCCCCTCTTTCTAAAGAAGTCACTCCATTGTTTGAAGCCAGCCGCCAAAAAGACCCGGGCACTCTTCTGCAGGTCAACCATCCCCGTGCCGGAACACTCGGGTACTTCAACAACTACCAGCTCGACCTGAAATCAGCTGCCACCGCGATAGAGAATTTCGACGCTTCTTTTGATGTTTTGGAAGTCATGAACGGCCCCTACTACTACTCCTCTAATTTCACAGCAATCGAGGACTGGCTTCATCTCCTGAACCGCGGTTACTATTATCCTCTCATCGGCTCATCTGATGCGCATGGAATTGACAGGGGGGAGCCCGGCTACTCCCGCACATTTGTCATCTATGCGGGGGAAGAAACAGACAACCTGGACAGGGATGCCTTATTCCGTGCCATGCTGAAAGGGCAGTCTTTTGCCAGCAACGGCCCCATAGTCGAATTCAGAGTCAACAATAAATACACTTCAGGCGATACTCTAACAGCCACAAACAGAAGAGTCGATATCTCTGTTAAGGTCTGGAGCGCTCCCTGGATCTCAGTGGATGAGGTGAGGCTGATCGTCAACGGGGAAAGGAGAATGATCCTTCCTGTCCAGACAGATAAGGAAGTCATCCAGAAGTTTTCGCTGCCTCTTATAGGAATTTCATTGGAAAAGGACTCGTATATTGTGGTGGAAATCCTAGGCAAAGAGTCTCTCTTTCCTGTGCTGCAGCGAGCATCCCGGAGCGGTTTTTCCGCAAACGCCACTCTTCCCTATGCGCTGACAAATCCTGTCTTTATCGATGTCGACGGGAATGGCAAGTTTGACGCTCCTCTGCCTGAAAAGATCAAGCCCGTTGCCGATACAGGCGCCCCTAAAAAAATAATATATCGGTAATGACAAGGGAAAATTAAAATCCGACTGAATGAAAAGCATTCTTGAGTCTCAAGCTCCGTCCACTGTGAGAACTCGTGGAGCAACCTCTCGAACCAGGACCATTATCTTTATTCTCGAAATCGGACTCATTCTCGCTATTCTTATTGCGTGGCTGAGTTCCGAATCCATCCGGCAAAGTAAAAGTCTATGGATTCTCTTTTTCTATAATTTTCCTTCGCAATTCTTGATAGCGATTGTTCCTCATGAGCCGGTTTTCCTCTACTTCAGCAAATTTTACTCGCCTCTGAGCGTGACATTTATAGCCATAGTCGGCACGTCACTGGCAGAGGTTCTCAATTATTCTGTTTTCAAATATGTCGGAGACCTCAAGCCTGTCAAGAATGTGCATACCAGCAAAATCGTGAACAAATTAATCGTACTTTTTAATAAAGCCCCTTTCGCCGCTCTCTTGATCGCCGGTTTCACTCCCGTGCCTTTTTATCCTTTCCGTTTTCTTGTCGTGCTCGCTCGCTATCCCCTGTTCAAATATATCCTGGCTATTTTTCTCTCCAGAACTCCCCGCTTCTATCTTCTCGCACTTTTCGGCCACACGATTAAAATTCCAGATTATTTGCTGCCTATTATTTTTATCATACTCACCATACCCTTTAGCTTTCCCATGATCAAAAAGCTTCTTGAAAAAGAAAAGGAATATATGTAATGGCTCTTAAAGCGTTGGTCACCGGAGGGACAGGTTTTATCGGAAGCCACCTCGTTCAAACATTGGTTTCACAGAACTGGGCTGTCACCTGTCTTGTCCGACCGACGAGCCGGACGGACTTTCTTAAAAAACTCCCTGTGAATTTTGTCGTTCAGGAGACGAATGACCAGAGAATCCTGGAAAGAGCTGTCAAAGGTCAAGATTACATCTTCCATCTGGCCGGAAGGATCCGCCCTGCCAGTCGTGCGACCTACGACCAAGCGAATCATCAACTGACCAGAAATCTGGTCGAGGCCTGTCTCAGTCAAAATCCCGGGATCAGCCGTTTTGTCCACGTCTCTTCGATCGCGGCCGCCGGGCCTTCCTTTTCCGGCCAATACTCGGTCGAAAGCGAGACTCCCTCACCCACCTCTGAGTACGGACGCACCAAGCTCAAAGGAGAAATGGCCGTCCAAGAGGCATGGGATATCATCCCCGCAACGATCATCCGCCCACCCAACGTCTATGGACCCAGACAGCAGGAAACCGAGCTTCTGGTTAAATTGATCGGAAAAAGAATTGTTCCCATCCTGAAAGAAAGAGGGGAAACGACCAGCCTCATCTACATCAAAGACCTTGTGGAAGGAATTCTCCAGGCTGCCTTATCGCCCCAAACTCAAAAGCAAATCTATTATTTAACGGACGGAAAAGGATACTCGTGGCGGGAATTGATCCTCACTATAAAAAAACATGTCCTGGGAAATTCTCTCTTTTTTCCGCTCTACGAAGAAGCCGTCTTCTTCGCAGCCCTGTTGACCGATGTTGTCATGGCCACAGGACTTGTCAAGGTCTTTTTCGGACGGAAGGTCTGGCACGCCATGATTCAAACGCCCTGGCTCTTCTCCTCATCCAAAGCGGAAAAAGAGTTCGGATTCCGCACCCACTACACACTGGAAGAAGGAATCAAAGAAACTGTGAGCTACTACAGAAAGTGACGCTTGCAGCTTCCGGATCCCAATCGTTTCTCGGATGGACAGATTCATTTGCCCGTCTCTCGGACAACCGTTTGCTGTGAGGCTAACCAAAAAGGGCATCTTTTGACTTAGGCAGAGTGAGGTGCTATAAGTAGGTACTCTATGGCCAAAATGAACAAAAATACCTTTTCCCCCGAGGAAGCCGTCTGCATCGTCAATCCGACAGCAGCCCGCAACAAGTGGAAGAGAAGGAAGAGACTCAGGGAACATATAAAGAAAAGCCTGCGGTGCGAGATCATCGATATCTATTTGGAAAAGGAAAACATCATAGAAACGGCCAGAAAACAAAGCTTGCAACGTGAAATCATAGTGGCTGCCGGTGGAGATGGAACTATCGCTCACATCATTCAAGGCATCATCGACAGCGGAAGAGCCGATGAAATCCGTCTGGGTATCATTACCTTTGGCAGCGGAAACGCTTTCCGAAAATCCCTTGGCATCCCGAAAAATGCGAAAAAAGCCTTGAAAACTCTTTTTAAAGGAGAGGCAAGAAAGATCGATTTGATCGACATTGAGGGAAAAATGGCCGGCTTTGCCAGCGTCGGGGCTACGGCCAGAGTGAGCCAGAAAAAGCTTCAGCACAAGATTCCCGGACTTCTCGGCCATCTCTTGGCGTCAAGGATTATGGTTAATTTACCTAGAAATGATTATGAAATCGAACTCTACGAGGGAGTCACAGATAGCGGAGAGCATTTTGAAAAAAAATCTATGAACCTGCGCCTTTTTGAGTGTGTCATCGGAAAAACTAGGTACTTCGGTTACAGCTGGAAGGCCGCCCCTCAAGCCAGGATAGATGATGGGTATCTGGACATCACTCTCTTTGAATCAGGGTGGCTCAAGTATCTCATCAGTTTTCCTCTCAACTATCTCGGTCTTTTAGAGAGAAAACAAAAGCATTTCAAAGCGAAAAAACTCGTCATCCGGGGCGAGGACCTCCCGGTGCAGTACAACGGAGAATTCCTCGATCAAAAGGATGAAATTACTTTTAAAGTACGCCAGCAGGCCCTGAAAATAATCAGTTAAAAAATCGGGGGCGCATCTTAACCTTTAACATTCCTTAGAGAGCCAGTAGCCTGAAGGAACTTTTCTTGACGACGAGCTTTGAAAAGAATGATATATATTGAAACGTCAAATGTTAAGATGCAACCCTTTTTGATTATTGTCTGGCCTCAGCCACAATCTTCTTCACGTCCTCAAGCATTGTCGGCGCGTGGTAGACAAAACCATCCTTGATCGTCCACTTGACCCCGCCCCTGCGAATCAACTTGCCTTCTTTCAAGTCCTGGACGCCCGTCGGATAGAGATACTTGAAGTTTTCCAGCGGATTTTCATCCAGCAGGATAAGGTCGGCCAGGTACCCCTGACGGATCCGGCCCAGCTCGTTTTCTTTCCCCAGGATTTTGGCATTGTTGCCCGTGGCGTGCATAATGATGTCGATCGGATGAAATCCGGCCTCCTGCTGAAGCTCCAGTTCCCGGATGAGGCTGAATCCATAAAGCATGTAGATGTAGCCGGCATCCTCGCCAACGCCAACGACCCCGCCCATTTCAGCAAACTTCCGAACCGCTCGCATCCAGATCCTGTAGTTCTCTCGCCAGAAAACCTCGTCAGTCGTGCTCCAATTCCAGTGATAGGATCCGTGAAAGGCCGGATTGGGCTTGAAGTATTCCTCCACAGCCGGATGGAGATAATCTTTGAACCAGGGCTGTCCCAGCGCGCGAAGCAGGTCACGGTTGGCCTCGTAGATGACAAAGGTCGGACACCACGCCACTCCTTTCTCGATTAAAGTCTGGAGCACTGTCTCGAGTTTTTTCGGGTCAGCTTCCCGCCAGAGCCGTCCGGCATACCGGAAGCGATCAACCTCATTGCTGTAATTGTACCAGGGAGGAAACTTCTGCGATCCGCGGAGAGCTGCATCCGGAACGCCGTACCAGTGTTCTATCGAAGTGACACCAAAAGCCGCGTCATCCCAGGCATCGGTTTCCTCTACACCCACATGATGAGCCACTCTGAATCCCAGCTTGCGCGCTTCGTCCATGGCCGCTTCCATGACATCGCGGTCCATACCAAAGATTTTCACCCCGTCTCCGCCTCGTTTTTTTACTTCCTGGACACTCCTTCTGGCCTCTTCAGGGGTTCTTCCTCCGGCTCTCATGTAGAGAAATATACGGGGAGCGGCGATCGAGCTTTCTTGGCTTTTTTTGCGCTCGTCGATGGTTTTCCCTGTGTTGCTTCCCACATCCCGAACAGTAGTGATCCCGCAGGCAAGCCAGAGCTTGTATAGATATTCGAAAGGAAGAGGCTGACCGGCACGGCTATCATGGATATGGGCATGCAAATTGATGAGCCCTGGAAGAAGATACATCCCCGTTCCGTCGATAACGTGTTCTTCCTTCTGGTAGGGATTCCCTCTCCTGGCGGCTCCGCGGACAGACTGAATCCTGTTCCCCTCAATAATGACATCATTCGGCCCAGTGGGTGGGGTTCCTTTTCCGTCGATGACGATGACATTTCTGATGACCAGCCTGTCATAGCGCTTTCCGCTTTCCACACCTTTTGTCTGCCCGCTCACTCCCTGGAAGAGCATAAGGCAGAACAAAGCGACTGATATGACTTTAAAAAATATTTTCACCTTGACCTCCTTCTGAAAGATCTATCTTTTTCACCCTGTAAAATCACACTTTGATGTGATGACAATCTCTTTCTGACTTTTGTATATTCTAATTGAAAAGAATGCGAGTCTATCCATTAATACTAAATATTTCAGGCCGGGTCTATTAAAAAAAGAAAAAAAATGATAGCTTTACAAGTCATGGTCAAGAGAAAAATTCTGCTTTCTTTTATCCTCTTTTTTATGGCCGGACATGTTTTCATATTTGCATTCGACCTCGAAGTATTCGGGTATTATGAGAACCGGTTTTTTATACTGAGCCGCGGCAAGCTGAGCTTACAGAACATCAACGAAAACTTTTCTCTAGGCGATTACAACCGCCTCCGCCTTCAATTCAGGTCTTCGGTAGCGGAGAATATCTCCTTGAACCTCGCGGTGGATCTGTTCACCTTCCACGGGATTATCCGCAGTCCTTTGGGAGTGTATGAAAGCCCTGAACAATCAGATGCAACGTATACCCAACTGGACAGAGCCTATATTGATCTTTACTTTCCTGGATTCGACATCACTGTCGGAAAACAGAGAGTTGCCATGGGCGTCTCCTATCTCTGGGCGCCGCTAGACCTGTTCAACAGGGTGAATATCTTCGATCCCGCTGAGGAAAAGCCCGGAGTGAATGCCATAAAGGCTTACATCCCAATAGGGAAAACATCGAGTCTCACAGGAGTTTTTTCTCCGGAAGATAATTTCAACTCTTCAAAGTCTGGCCTCAGAGCACAGACCCAGTTTGCGGGCATTGATGCGGCGTTGACTCTCATCCATTGGGGCCGGCAAAACCAGACCATCTACGGAATCGACCTCCGCGGTGAAAACTTCATCGGCTGGTGGGTAGAAGGGGGCTATTTTTCATCTCCCGGAGAGAAGAATATGAAACTTGTCGTTGGGTTCGATTATACCTTTCCCTTCAAAACGGGCATCTACTGGCTCAATGAATTCTTCTACGATGAGAGCGGAGAAAAAGACAGCGCCCAGTATGACTTTGACAGGCTTTTGACCGGGGAGAGCTTCACACTCGCTCGGGAATATTATTTTTCCTCTCTGCGGTTCCCTATAACTGGTTTTCTCTCTCTAAGCACAACCTATATCGGGAACTGGACAGATGGCTCATACATACTCAGCCCTGGCCTCAATTACGAAATCACACAGAATGCCACCCTAATGAGCGGCATTTTCTTTTTAAGGGGCACAGAAGGAGGAGAATTTAACAGAGAAGGGGCTGATGATGTATTCTATGTCTGGTTGAAAATAAATTTCTGACTGTAGGAGCAAGGTATGTCTATCGCCAAACTTGAAAATGTTCACAAAGTTTACCATATCGGAAAAATCGATTTTCCTGCCCTGCGAGGAATATCTTTTTCTATCGAAGAAGGTGAGTTTCTCTCGATCGCCGGGCCATCGGGCTCGGGGAAAACCACTGTCCTCAACCTCGTCGGGTGTTTGGATAAACCCAGCCGCGGAAAAATCTTCTTGGATGACAAGGACATCACAGCCCTTCCCACCTCCAAGCTGGCGGATGTGAGACGGAAGAATATCGGATTTGTGTTCCAGACATTCAACCTGATACCTGTTTTAACCGCCATGGAGAACGTGGAATTCCCGTTGATCCTGGAGGGCCGGCACGAAGCCAGGGAGCGCCGGCACCTCGTTGAAGAAATTTTAACAGAGGTCGGATTAAAAGACTTCATTCACCGCCGGCCCAACGAGATGAGCGGAGGCCAACAGCAGAGAGTGGCCGTTGCCCGGGCGCTCGTTAAAAAACCCAAACTCGTGCTGGCTGATGAGCCGACCGCCAACCTGGATTCTGTGACAGGAGAAGAGATCCTCCAACTGATGCTCGACCTGAACCAGAAAACATCCACCACTTTTGTCTTCTCCACTCATGATAAAATGGTCATGGATTTCGCCCGCCGGATCATCAAGCTTCGCGACGGGAAGATCGAATCTGACCAGAAGGTCAAAACAAAATGAAGATGCTGCTCAAGCTTGCGTTCCGGAATGTCTTCCGCTACAGAAGACGGACGGTCATCACTTTTTCCGCCATCTCCTACGGCCTCGGCCTGATGGCTTTAGGAATCTGCCTCTACAACGGAGTCAACACACACGCCATGGACAGCATCATCAATAACGAGACAGCCCATCTCAAGATCCTGGCTCCCGGATACTTCGAAGAAAAAGATGAAATCCCTCTTGAATTCACCATTGATAATCCCCAGCGAATAAAAAACCTGCTGAAGGAGAATACAGAGATTCAGGGCATCGAGAGCCGCATCCTCTTCCAGGCGAGCATCATCTATGGCATGGATGAACTTCCCTGCCTGGGCGTGGCTGTCGAGCCTGAAGCTGACCCGCTGGTGTTCAAGATCAAAGACTCCATTACAGACGGGCGCTTCCTGGAATCTTCAGAGCCCAAGATCATCCTGGGCAGCGGCCTGGCCCGGGATTTAGGCCTTCAAGTCGGAGACGACATTGTTTTGAGGATGTTTCTCTCCACAGAGGATTTTATCTGGAATGCGATCGATTTGGAAATCACGGGGATCGCCAAAACCGAAAATCCGTCAGTCAACCGGCAGGCCGTTTTTATCCCCCTTTCACTCGCCCAGGAAGCCTTGAGCCTGGGCAACAGGGTCACTGAACTCGCCATCCGGATTGAAGACAAAAATCAGCTCTTTGATGTCAGAGAATCCATACAGAAGCGTCTGTCCGCATTAGATTCAGATTATGAAGTCGTGAGCTTTCAAGAATACGCTTCTGACTTCGTTGAATTGATGAAAATGAGAAGCCGCGTTCAGATCCTTATCCCTCTGATGATGATCCTGATCGCAACCCTCGGAATCGTGAACACCATGCTCATGGCCGTCCTGGAGCGGACACGCGAGATCGGGATGCTGGCCGCGATGGGCATGCGGAAAATGGAAGTCATGCTGGTCTTTATCTTCGAGGGCGCGATCATCGGCCTTTTTGGCTCATTGGCCGCCTGCGTCATCGGAGGCCTGGGAGGTTGGTACCTGGAAACCAAAGGATTCAGCATGGCTTTCATGGGAAAGGAGATAACCGACAAGCTACTGTCCTTTCTTCCGATGGAAGTGTTCTACGGGGATTTGACAACGGGGACTTTGCTTTTTACTCTAGCCCTGGGAATTATTGTCTCTATCCTGGCCAGTCTTTATCCGGCCTATAAGGCTGTCAAACTCGACCCGATTCAAGCGCTGAGGCACGTGGGATGAAGAAACTCATTAAATTAGCCTGGCGGAATATCTGGAGGAACTGGCGCCGGACAGTTCTGAGCTCCCTGGCTGTGGCCTTTGGAATGATCTCCATCATTTTTGCCAACAGCTATATCAAAGGTATGACCGAAAGTTTATATAAAAACTTGATCGAGACAGAGATCGGGCATGTGAAAATCGCCGCTAGAGAGTTCCTGAGGCTGGACCGGGTCATACCCAAGGAGCATCTCGTCTATAACACTGAAGATATTGAAACGGACATCTCTTCGCTTCCAGGGATATCTGCCATGACAGAAAAGATCAAATTCCATCTCATCCTCTCTTCCGAAGACGAAAACGAGCCGTGCTTGGGCATCGGTATCAATCCAGAGCAGGAGATAAACTTTTTTGACCTGAGACAGCATCTGATCCAGGGGAGCTACATTCAGGAATCATCAGCGGAAATGCTCATCGGCGACGGATTGGCTCAAAAATTAGGAGTCGGACTCGGCGATGAGCTTCTGGCTGTGACCACGGATATCAACTTCTCCACCTACGCGTTGACTTTCAGAGTGGTCGGGATCTTCAAAACTAATTTTATCTTCATGGATAAAAACTTCTTTTACATCCCCATTGAAAAAGCCCGGGAACTCCTCGATTGTCCCGGAGCCGCACATGAAATCCTGCTTCTGCTCGAGAATGCGGAGACAGCCCCGGAAATCTCATCTGAGATCCAGTCCATTCTCAAAGAAAATGGACTGGATGATACTCTCACCGCGGTGCCCTGGCAGGACAATTTTTTCATAGCCTACATGCCATTCGCGAGCTTCATTTTTGGAGGCATCCTGCTGATCATCATGCTTATCGCCGCTCTGGTCATCCTGAATACCATGCTGATGGCGGTGCTCGAAAGAACTCACGAGATCGGGATCATCAAATCCATGGGAATGAGAAATAGAGGAGTGGTGGGATTGATCTTGATCGAGTCAACATACATAGGACTTCTGGGCGTATTTATCGGTGGATCGATCGGCAGCGGTCTGACACTGCTCGCCCAGAACACCGGACTGGATTTTACAAAGATGATGGAAAAAATGGAATTCGAGATCGCTGTCTGGTCAGGTGTCGTCTATCCCAAGTTCACCCTGGGGATTCTTTTTGGCGCAGTGGCGTTCGGCTTGGTGACCACACTCCTCGCCGCCTTTTACCCGGCCAGGAAAGCGGCACGGATGGAGCCTGTGGAGGCTCTTCGAACAAGCCTGAAGTAATCGAAAAAAATGTTTGAATTCAATAGAGAAGGAAGAAATTAAGATGAAATTCAGGAAGGCAAAACGGACCGTCACCCATAATTTCTTTCTGATTGGCCTGGTGATTTTCACTTCGATTCCCAATCGCGCGGCCGGCCAGGAACTGACCGCAGAAGCGATTCTGGCCCGGATAGACGATAACATGGTCTATGAATCTGCCTATTCTGAAATGGACATGATCATCACCATCGGAAAGAGAGTTATTAAGAAGGAACTTGTCAGCTATGCAGAGGGAATTGAAAAATCTTTTGTCGAGTTCCTGAGCCCGGCAAGAGACCGGGGAACAAAGATGTTGAAGATCGGAAAGGTCCTTAAGATCTATTTTCCTTCAGCCGAAAGAGTGATGCGCCTCTCCGGACACATGCTCAAGCAGAGCATGATGGGATCGGACTTCTCCTACGAAGACATGATGGAAACAGCCGAAGAGCTGAAAGAGCAATACGAGGTCAAGCTCCTCGGGGAAGAAGTCTTTAACGATGTTCCCTGCTATGTCTTGGAGCTTACATCCAGGGACGAGAGCCGAACCTACTTCTTCAGAAAGATCTGGGTGGACAAGGAAAAATTCATCGGTCACAAAGCCGAGTTTTCGGCGAAAAGCGGCAAACTGCTGAAAGTCATGATAGTAGGAAATATCCAGTCATTCCAAAACAGGTACTACCCGACACGAGTGACTATGGAGGATAAGCTGAGGGAAAACTCAAAAACCGAGATGGTGATCAAGAATATCCGGTTCGACGCGCCTATTCCGGAAGGAACGTTCACCGAGAGAAACCTGATGCGGCGATGAGAGGATTCCCGGTAGTTCAGGATTTTGGGGGCATTATAATTGCCCCGCTTTCGAAATCCCCGTAGACCTCAGCCTCTTCCTGTAAGAAAAGAGAGCCGACCAGCGCCCCTGATGCTGCATCCAGCTCATGATCAGTGCACCCCTTCTTCAAGCCTGTTATCCCCAGTTTGCGAAGCCCACTTCTCAACCCTGAGAGATTGGACCTGGCACGAGGAATATTCCAGACATCTTGAGCGCCGCCCGGATAAATCTCCACAACACGGAAGCCTTCAGCTTCCAGAATCTTTCGAAGCTCGATCCCCCTCTTGGTGAGTACTCTCATCGGACCCAGGGTGATGGGGAAAAACGGGATTTTCCGGCGCCTCAGTTCCATATCACAGGGACGATAATGACTATCGTTTCTCTCTTCAATCGACTTTCTGCCAGGAGGAAGAGTCAAGGGTGCATCGATGGCGATAAGGTCCGGCTTCCCTGTCTTCACCCAATCCAGAATCTCCTCATCCGTAAAGAGGAGTGTGGTAACGGCTTTCAGCCCTTGAAGCAAACAGCAACCGCTCGGCCGGTGCGACACACCAGCCAGGTCAATGCCTGCGACTGTATAAATTTTTCTTCCCACTTTGGACCTCGACCAGGAATTCCGAAAGAATGCGGATAGGATTTATACCACCCGGATCTTTCTATGTCAACAAGGCGACCGTCTGCCTTTTCTTCGGGGACTGTCCCTTTCAGGCCTTATATTAAAACAATGAGAGACCGTCCCCCTTTTTAAAGAAAAAGCATTCTGTCCCTTTTCAACTATGAGCAATATGGTATAATTTGGAAGTCTTGAATCAAAGAGATCAGGAGGAGAGATGAAAAAAAATCTCGTTCTAATCGTTTCTCTGATTATCTTCATATCCGGATGCGCCACCCACTTTCATCTAGATTTCATGGGTAAAGATAAGCTCGAGGAAGTTATCCTCATTAAAAGCCCGGTAAAAGAAAAAATCCTCATCCTTGATGTTTCTGGCGTTATCAGCACTTCGCTCAATCAAGGTCTATTCCAGAGGGAAAGCGATATTCTGTCCAAAGTCTATTACAGACTGGAGAAAGCGTCTGAGGACAAAACTGTAAAGGCCGTCATCCTTCGTCTGGATACTCCAGGGGGAGAAGTCACAGCCAGCGATATTATTTACAACGAAATTCTGAAATTCAGAGAAAAGACGGATGTGCCCGTAGTGGGATTGATGATGGGAGTGGCAGCTTCTGGAGGTTACTACATCGCCTCTGCCTGCGATTTCATCATCGCCCATCCGTCCACCATCACAGGCAGCATCGGAGTCATCTCGATCTTTCCCAACTTGGAGGAGCTTTTTTCTAAAATCGGGATAAGAGTGAATGTCATCAAATCCGGAGAGATGAAAGATTCAGGAAGCGCCTTCAGGGATATGACGGAAGAGGAGAAAGAAGTCTTCCAAGACGTTGTCAACGAACTTTACGAGAAGTTTCTGGATGTCGTATACCAAAAAAGGAAAGATTCTCTCTCCCTCGAAGAGCTGAAGAAGATGGCGGATGGACGGATCTACACGGCGAGCCAAGCATATGAACTCAAGCTGATCGATGAGATCGGTTATTTTGACACGGCCCTGAAAAAGGCTCTCTCGTTATCCTCCTTGCGAGAAGCGAATGTGATCGCTTACACCTATTACCCCTCTAGAAAAACGAATATCTACGCCACAAACCTCGAGACACCACCCCTCTTTGAGAGTAAAAGCGTGGAAGATTTGTTCCGCTCCTTGAAGAGCGGGTTTTACTACCTCTGGCTCCCCCAGATTTCTCGATAAGAAAAAGGGGGACAGTCTACTTCTTTCAGCCTATTTTAGCACTCAATTCAAATTCAGGGGGGGACATGATGTGGGCCTTGACTGAACAGGTGTCCACGGCCTTGAGAACCGCGCTCTTGTATTTTTCAGGGAATTCCGGAGGAAGGTTAACGTTTATGGAAATCTTCTCGATCATCTTACTCTCCGGATTCCTTTCTGTTTTCATCACAACAGACGCATTCTCTACGGGAATCCCCCGTTTCTGACAGAAAAACAGCACATATATTCCTGAACAGGTCGCTATGGAAGCCAAGAACAAGTCAAACGGGGCAGGAGCGGTGCCTTCTCCTCCTTGATAAACTGGTTGATCGGTCTGGATGAGTCTTCCTTTATACTCGGCATCCACGCGCAATCCGCCTGGGAAAGTCACTTTGATTTCCTTATTCATGATTTCTCCTTTAACAGCAATCGAAAATGTTTTTTAATTCAAACCTTTCTTCTTGTCAAATACTATAATAAATGCTGTCCTCTTTCTCGAATCTCCACCAGTCCTTCCGCCAACTACCTGTCAACAGCTTTGGAAAAAAGAGCAAGTACCAGGTTTCTGTCTTTTTCTGTCAAAGCCAGCCTTCCGAAAAGATCATAGACCATATCCGTCATATGGCATCTGTTTGTCTCATGGATGAACTTCCTTTTTTCCAGCTTGTCAACTATCAAGCGGATGCACTCTTCCTGTTCCTTTCGGGAAAGAGGCTTGTCACTTTCGGTGTCGGTTTTTTTAGAGCTCTGATAGGTATGGATGTGGAACAGAGTCAAGAGCACAGCCGAGGCGAGGTTGTACGGCGGCTGCTTTCCTGCCTGGGGGATGGTGAAGCGAAAATTTGAGCTTCGCAGCTCATTTGATATCAAGCCTGTCCTCTCGTTTCCGAAAAGAAGCCCGATTTTTGTTGAAGAAGGATAGCGGAACATCTTCTCCACCGCTTCCTGGAGCGGGATGGTCGGGAAATTCTTCCTCTTCTTCGAAGTAGCGGCAAATACGAGTTCGAGATCCTCGACTGCCACGCTTAAATCCGGATAAATACGTGTTTTTTCCAGAATATCCTGGGCGTGAACAGCAGTCTTCCGCGATTTTTCATCGATTCCCTCCACGCCCACCAGCCTGAGCTCAGAAAATCCTGTATTCTTCATGCATCGCGCCACAAGGCCGATGTTTTCCGGATTTTCGGGCCGGGCGAGAATGACTCTGTATCTTTCTGCCAAATCAGCAGGAGTGGTGGGGCCTAAGGATTTCATCCTCTTATTATAAACAAGAGCCGCAGAAAACCCAATCGATACCAAATGAGAGGGAGAAATTCAACAGGCAGGGATCAAAACTTCCCTGTGCTTCCGAAGCCGTTTTCTCCGCGTGAGGTCTCTTCCAGTTCATCCACTTCAACAACTTCAACATCCATAACAGGTTGAATCAAGAGTTGAGCGATCTTCATTCCCTTCTTGATGACAAAAAGTTCTTCTCCGAGATTCACCATGACCACTCTGACTTCGCCTCTGTATCCTGAATCGATAACGCCGGCCAGCCGGTGGACTCCTTTCAGGGAGATTCCGCTTTTATCCCAGATAAGCCCCACGTGGCCTTCAGGAATAGCCACCTGGATACCTGTCGGCACAGGCTTGACTTCTCCTTTGTCCAGGACAGAATCAACTGACGAGAAAAGGTCCAAACCCGCATCCCCTTCATGTGAATAATGGGGGGCCTTGGCATCCGCCTGAATTTTTTTCACCTTGAGCTTCATGGTTCACACTCCTTCAACCCTGACTTCTGAAAGATAGGGAGCAGCAATCTTGGCGAATTCCTGGACCTCTTCCCTGCTGTAGGGTTTCTTTTGAAGATAATCCCTGTCCAGCGGATTCAAGGGCACAAACTGCTGGAGCTGAAAGACCTCCGCACCCTTGATCAGCTGGCTGATCTTCTCGACATCTTCGGGGCCGACGAGACCCGGCACCACTGTGCAGCGGAATATATAGTGAAGGCCTGAATTCTTGATAATATCGATGCTCCGGAGAATATCCTCCTTCTCTACCTCGACCCCTGTCACCTCACTATACCGTTCCAAGGGTGCTTTGACATCCATCGCGACCCGGTCGATAAGCTTCTTCCGGATGAGAGACTCAAGCCTCGAAGGGAAGGAGCCATTGGTGTCAACCTTGACCAACAGGTCACGCTCTTTGATAAGAGTGAGAAGTGTCTCCAACTCATCATGAAGCAGCGGTTCCCCTCCGGAAACACAAACACCTTCCAGCCAGCCTTTTCTCGAATCCAGGAAGCTCAGAAAACTTTCCAGGGGGAATGTGGGCAGGGTTTGGGGCCGCAGGACCAAATCCGAATTGTGGCAGTAAGGGCATCTGAAGTTGCATCCACCGAGAAAAACGGTCGAGGAAATAAAGCCCACAAAATCTTTGGGAGCGAACTTTTCTAATCCCTTGATCTCAACCACTCCTCCAGCTCCTCTCGGTTATTGACAACAGCCGCAACTCCTCCCTCGTCCTGAAGCAGAAGAGTGGGGATAATGATCGCTCCTTTATCATCACGCTTAATACTATCCAAATACTCTCTGATCTTAAGCTTGCTCTCTTTAAGGAGAAGGCTGTACTCCTGACCCTCAAGTTCCGTCTCAGCTAGATATTTCTTAAGCTCCTCACACCTCTGACAGTTCGGGTAAGTGAAAAGAAGGTAGTCCACTGTCTATCACATTTCTGAATAGGGAGTTCTTTCTCTGAATTCCTGCTGTTTGCCGTCATTCCAGGTTCCGACAGGTCTCAGATACCCCACAATCCTGGAATAGACCTCTGTCTCTTCGCTACATTCCGGGCATTTCGGGAATTCACCCTTGATATACCCATGATTCCGACAGACGCTGAAGGTAGGAGTGATACTGAAATAAGGAAGCGAGGTCTCAGCAATCTTCCGTACTAATTTCTTACACGTGTCTCTGTCTATGGCCTCAGGGAGAAAAGTGTGAAAGATGGTTCCCCCAGTATACAGCGGCTGAATGTCCTTCTGGTGTTCCACAGCTTCAAAGACATCCCGAGTGGCATCGACATTGAGCTGTGTCGAATTGGTCATATACGGATACTTCTCAGTTCCTGCGGTGACGATGCTGTTATATTTTTGCTTATCCAGTCTTGCCAGACGGTAAGAAGTGGACTCGGCCGGTGTGGCCTCCAGATTATAGAGGTTGCCCGTCTCTTCCTGGAATTGCTGAATCGTGTCTCTCATGAACTGGAGGACTTCTATAGTGAATTTTTTCCCTTCCGGAGTCGCGATTCCTTTCCCCAGGAAATTCAGACAGGTTTCATTCATGCCGCAAATGCCGATGGTGGAGAAATGATTGTCAAAATGACCGAGGTAGACCATGGTGTAAGGCACGAGCCCCTTCTCCAGCATGTTGTTGACGACTTCTCTTTTGGTCTCAAGCGCTTCCTTGGCCAGAACCATTACGTTCTTCAATTTGGTGAAGAACTCATCACGAGTGGTGGCTTCAAAACCGATCCTGTTCAGGTTGATGGTGACAACTCCTATGGACCCTGTGGAATCGCCGGGTCCCCACATGTTGCCGGGTCTCCTCAAGAGCTCCCTCTGGTCCAGGTTCAAGCGGCAGCACATGGCTCGGATATCGCCGGGATCCATATTTGTCCCGATATAGTTCTGAAAATAGGGAATTCCGTACTTGGCCGTCACTTTAAAAAGAAGATTCGCATTCGGCGAATCCCAGTCAAAGTCTTTAGTGAGGTTATAAGTGGGTATAGGGAAAGTAAACACACGACCTTTCTGGTCCCCTTCGTACATCAGCTCCAAGAAAGACCTGTTGATCATGTCCATTTCTTCCTGGTACTCACCATAAGTCGATTCCAGCTCTTCCCCTCCAATAATGACATGTTTATCCTTCATATCTCCGGGAACAGTCCAGTCAAAAGTCAGATTGGAGAAAGGCGTCTGCCATCCCCACCGAGACGGAACATTCAATCCAAAGATAAGCTTCTGGACATCCTGTTTGACGCTTTCATAATCCAGTTTATCGGCTCTGACAAAGGGAGCCAGAAAGGTATCGACACTGGAGAAAGCCTGCGCTCCTGCAAACTCTCCCTGCATCGTCCCGATAAAATTCACCATATGCAGAGTGGCCGTCTCCAGATGTTTGGCAGGAAAGGAATGCACCTGATTGGGCACATGGCCAAATCCCTTTTTCAGGAGGTTCTCCATTGACCAGCCCGCACAGTAGCCAACGATGGGATAAGAGAGATCATGAACATGGAAATCCCCTTCGACGTGCGCCCTTTTCACTTTGTCCGAGTAGAGCTGATTCAAGGCATAATTGGAAAGAACTTCCCCTGAAACCCTGGCGTTTAACCCCGAAAAGCTCGTCACGCCTTCGTTACTGTTCTCCTTGATTTTCCAATCCACGTCATTGAGGTAATCCTTGATCAGCCTGGTTAAATTGATACCTGTCTCTTTGGCTTCCCTGATCTCTTTGTGCTTTTCGCGGTAAAGGATGTAAGATTTCGCCACATCATGGAACCCCTGCTTCATCAGGACCATCTCAACTATATCCTGAATCTGCTCCACCGAGGGAACGGTGTAGCCGCCGAATTTGTCTTCCAGCATGAAAGTCACGATATCGGAAACCGACCTGGCTGCGCCATTATCCACGAGACCGTGAGATTCCATGGCTTTGTACACGGCGTTTGTGATCTTGCCTTGAACAAAATCAGTGACTGTGCCGTCTCTTTTCTTGATTCTTGAAATAACTCTAGGCATTATGTGCCTCCTTTCCCTGTTAACAGTCGAAAATTAAATTATTCTATTTATCCCCTTACCCAAGGGAGTAAAACCGGAGCAAGAGTTTTCTTTTCGTGCAAAAGAGAAACAAACAAGATGTAACCATATATTGTATGTATTTATTAATAAAGATACAAAATATTGTATCAGCGGTGCTAAACTTATAACGAATTACTCTGTTTGTCAAGAGTTTTTTTTAATTTTATTGTACCAATCCCTCCTCCAGCTCCGCACACAGGTTCCCTCTTTCTCCGGGCCACACAGATAAGGTAGCCAGACCTGTAACGATTATGCTAACCTTAGACTCGAGGTTAAGATGAAAGCAATCGAAATCAGGACTCCCTCTAAAGAGACTTTTGTGGATATAACGGGCAGAGTCATGGAAGAAGTCTCTTCTTCAGGTATCCAGAACGGAATATGCTCTGTCTATGTCCCCCACACAACAGCTGGAGTGACTATCAATGAGAACGCGGATCCCTCTGTCAAAGAAGATATCCTCATGACTTTACGGAAAATCGCCCCTGACAACCTCCCCTACAGCCACTCTGAAGGAAACTCTCCGGCTCATGTGAAAGCAAGCCTGATCGGCTCCTCGGTCAACATTCTCATCGATGAGGGACGGCTGTCGCTCGGAACCTGGCAGGGAATATTTTTCTGTGAATTCGACGGGCCGAGAAATCGAAGAGCTTATATTAAGGTCTTTTCATTCTAAAAATAAAAGGGATCAAGTCAAGGCCTCAGGGTTCGACATTAGACATCTGGCCATTTAGGAAATCATTATTTGTTTTTCAAGAAATGCAACTGATAAACAGTAAAAAAAATGTCTAGGGTCGAGGCCTGACCCGTCTATCTTCTGGTGGAGTCGCCTCTATCGACCCTTGCTTCCAGAAGAGGGATAACCTCCGCGGAAAGAAGAAATCCCGAGATCTTTCGTATCAAGTTATTCGATGGGATTTCAGGTTTGAAGGGAGAGATAAGGTCCTCTGCCAGCCGCTCCTTTTGCATCTCAAACTCCGCATCCTCAAGATTTCTCGCTTCGTCATAAATCAACTCGATGTGGCTCTTCATCTCTTCTTCGTCCAAATCAGAAAAAAACGGAGCGTGGAGTTTGAGCCCTCCTAATGTCCTCCATACAATCTCGTCCCTCCTCTGTTGGAATATGCGAGAGGGGATGCGTCTGATCCTTTCCAAGCTTTTTGTCATACCCCTGTAGTCTTTGGCCTGGCCGATCCGCTTCTCTCCTTTGGGAGGGATGATGCAAGGCACAAACTCTTGAAGCTGATAAAGCTGGTGAAGTTCCAGGGACTCTTCAATCTCTTTCGCTAAATCCTTCATCTCCTCCTGGATTTTCAGCCTATCTTCCCGAAACTCTCTATCCAGACGACGATACTGCTGCACCGCCTGAGGAGGAATTTCCTTGTTTTCCCTGAGATAACGCCTAATCTCTTCCAGCGCTGCCTCCATCTCTTCCTGACAATTGAGGAGATCCTTTTCAAACCGGGCTCTCATTCCCTGGTACTCTAAAGCATTCTCTAAAATAATCCCCATCTGTTTTGGAGTGAGGTCTAATCCATTTATGAGATTGAGCAGCCTGATTTCTCTCCTCATTTCTTCGGTTTTCTCCGGTTTTTCTTTAGAAAACTCAGGAAGTCCCCATAAAAGGCTCGATGTTAAAAAAAACACCATAATCCCCAAAATGACCGGAACCTTTTCTTTTTCCATTTTGCACCTCCAATCAACCTGAATTATTCATAAAATATGCCGACACCACAACCAAGAAACCTCTGAAGGATGACAAATAATCTTATGTCGTCATCTTTTACCCTTTGGGCGAGCAAATCTGACGACCTTTTTCTTTTAAAAAATTGTCATCGCGAGCAAAGCGTGGCGATCTCATAGTGCATCGCTAACTTCACGAGATTGCCACTGTCGCTTCTCTCCTCGCAACGACGTCTACTTTGTTACAGCGCAAGAGCGGTGGACGACCACGTCATCACGAGCGATCGAAGAGAGCGCGGTGAACTCATCATTCTTCGCGATCAA
>Ga0180437_10001347_pt1 | contig 42316 bp, 39 predicted proteins | sample SS_ome_4_FD_132410 | JGI IMG/M metagenome (GOLD analysis project Ga0180437, IMG submission 132410) | Hypersaline lake sediment archaeal communities from the Salton Sea, California, USA - SS_3_D_1 metaG | ecosystem: Environmental > Aquatic > Non-marine Saline and Alkaline > Hypersaline >...
CCTCAAGGCCCTCAAAGCGGCCGAGATCCTGGAGCAAGAGGGCATCAGCGTCGAGGTCGTCGACCCCCGCACCCTCTTCCCCCTGGACATCGACACCATCGTCGCGTCGGTGGCCAAGACCTCACGCTTGGTGGTCACCCACGAGGCACCGGAGCGCGGCGGGTTTGGCGCCGAGGTGGTCGCCCAGGTGGCCGATAAGGCTTTTGGCTACATCGATGCCCCCATCCAGCGCGTCTGCGCTCCCACCGTACCGCCGCCCTTTGCCCGGCACATGGAGGACTATATTATGGTCGACGAGGGCAAGATTGCGGACCGGGTACGGCGATTGGTGCGGGGAGAGATCTAGGCAACCTGCGGGTGCCTGGTAGACCGACAATTCGACGGAAATCCGCCAGTAGCCCTGCTTCTCGAGGGCGCTCCCGCCGGTAGGTTGGTAGAGGGGTAGATGGACAGGTTAGGTTATGGAAACCAAAACTGTTGAACTGAGTTATGGGCACAGCACGTTGAAGGCAGAGGTGCCGGTCGCCAACTTGCGGGGCATCCTTCAGCCGCAGCCGGTCGCAGGGACTGCCGGGGTAGCCCCCGACGAGGGGGCCATCCTGCGCGCCACCCTCGAGGCGCCGATCGACACACCGCGCCTGCGCGACCTGGCACGATCCGGCCAGCGGGTCGCCATCGTCACCAGCGACCTGACCCGCCCCTGCCCCTCCCACAAGCTACTGCCACCCGTGCTCGACGAGCTAGCGGCAGCGGGCATCCCAGACGAGGCCATCGAGGTCGTCCTCGCCCTGGGGTTGCACCGCCCCATGACCGCGGGCGAGATGGAGACTGCTGTGGGCCCCGAGGTTTACCGTCGCGTGCGAGTGCTCAACAACGATCCCAAGGACACCATCCACCTGGGCAAGACACGCGCTGGCACGCCGGTCGAGATCTTTCGCCCGGTCGTCGAGGCCGATCTGCGCGTCTGCCTGGGTAACCTGGAGCTCCACTATTTCGCCGGTTACTCGGGTGGGGCCAAGGCGATCCTGCCCGGTTGCGCCTCGCGGGCCGCGGTGACCAACAACCACGCCATGATGGTCCGCCCTGAGGCTGCCACCGGGCGTGTAGAGGGCAACCCGGTCCGCGCCGACCTGGAAGAGGGTGTGGCCCTGCTGGGCGCCGACTTTATCCTCAACGTGGTCGTCGATGCCCAACACCACATCGTGGACGCTGTGGCCGGAGATGTGATTACCGCCCACCGCAGGGGCTGCGAGCTGGTCGCACGGCGGGCCATCGTCCCCATCGACGGGCCTGCCGACCTGGTGCTGGTCAGCGCCGGTGGCTTTCCCAAGGACCTGAACCTCTACCAGGCCCAAAAGGCCCTGGACAACGCCGCGTATGCTGTGCGGGACGGTGGGATCCTTATCCTCGTCGCCGAGTGTGCCGAGGGCCTGGGCAACCAGACTTTTGAGAGCTGGATGACTGGAATGAGCTCACCGGACGAGATCCTGGACCGCATCCAGCAGGAATTCGTACTGGGCGGGCACAAGGCGGCAGCCGTGGCCAGCGTGCTAAAGAGAGCGACAGTCTATATGGTTTCCGCCCTGCCCGCCGACCTGGTCCGGCGCTGTGGCCTCGTTCCTTTTGCCAACCTGGACACTGCGCTGACCAGCGCCCTGGAAAGGCTCGGTCCAGAACCCAGCGTGCTCGCCTTGCCGCAGGGCGGATCCATTCTACCGGTGGTCGAGCCCGCATAGTCGCTACAAAGGAGTTGTGAACCATGACTGAAATCACCTACGACGTGACGATCATCGGTGGTGGACCCGGTGGTTATGTGGCTGCCGTCCGCGCTGCACAGTTGGGCCTGAAGGTTGCTCTCGTCGAAAAAGAACACCTGGGTGGCGTGTGCCTGAATTGGGGCTGCATCCCCACCAAAGCCCTGCTGCGCAACGCCGAGGTGATCGACCTGCTAGGGCAAGGCAAAGCGTTCGGCTTCGCCCTAGAGGGGTTTGAGGCAGACTATGGCCAGGCCGTGGACCGCAGCCGCAAAGTCTCGGACCGGTTGGTCAAAGGTGTCGACTCTCTGATGCGTAAGAACAAGATCGACGTGCTCGAGGGGACCGGCACGCTGGCGGCAGCAAACGCTGTCCAGGTGGCCTTGAACGACGGTTCCGAGCGAACCATCCACACCGAGAACATCATCCTTGCCGCGGGTGGACGGGCTCGCACCGTCCCTGGCATTGAGCCGGACGGCGCTCGCATCCTGACCTATCGCGAGGCCATCGTGCTGCGCGAGGTGCCCGCCTCGGTCGTCATCGTCGGCGCTGGCCCCATCGGCATGGAATTTGCCCAGATCTGGCAGGCCTACGGCGCCCAGGTCACCGTCGTCGAGATGCTGTCCCGCGCGCTACCCCTGGAGGATGAGGAGGTCAGCGCCGTGGTGGAGCGCGCCTTCAAGCGGCGCAAGGTCAAGCTGCTGACCTCGACCCGCGTCCGGGGCATCGAGGTCACGGGCGACGGGCTGCAGGTGGAGGTAGCGAGCGAGAAAAAGGGTGAGCAGACGCTAGAGGCCGAGCGGGTGCTCGTCGCCATCGGCGTGCAGGCCAATTCTGAGGGCCTGGGCCCTGCGGGCGCTGGCGTGCAAGTCGAGCGCGGGAACGTCGTGATCGACGATCAGATGCGCACCAATGTACCAGGTATCTATGCCATCGGCGACCTAACCGGCAAGCTGGCCCTGGCCCACGTGGCCTCGGCCCAGGGCATCGTCGCCGCCGAAGCCATCGCCGGCCAGGAAACACGGAAGCTGGACTATGAGTTCATGCCGCGCTGCACCTACTGCCAGCCCCAGGTAGCCAGTTTCGGCCTGACCGAAGCCCAGGCCGCCGAGAGAGGCCACGAGTTCAAGACAGGTCGCTTCAACTTCTTGGCCAACGGCAAGGCCCTGGCCCTGGACGAGCGTGACGGTTTTGTCAAGATCGTGGCTGATACCACCACCGGCGAGATCCTGGGCGCCCACCTGGTCGGACCTGAAGTGACCGAGCTCCTGCCCGAGCTAGTCCTGGCGCGCACCTGGGAGCTGACGCCCGACGAGATCGCTGGCGCCGTGCACGCCCATCCCACCCTCAGCGAAGCGCTAATGGAGGCCACCCACGGGGTATTTGGCACGGCCATCCACGGCTAGTACCCTTCCAGGCTCCTCTCTGCCAGGGCAATGGCCCCCAGCACACCGGCGCGGCTTCCCAGCCCCGGCGGCACGATGTAGTGGTCGATGTCGTCCAGGATTTCGGACGCCTGCACATAGCTGTTGAGCAGTTCCAGCACCTCCCTCCGGATGAGCGGAAGAAGCTGTCGCTGCTTCATTACGCCACCGCCCATGAGGATGCGTTGCGGCGAGAGGGTACAGACAAAATTAACCAGGGCCAGCGCCAGGTGGTGCGCTTCGAGGGGCCAGGCACGGTGATCAGGCGGCAAGGTCTCGGGTGACTGGCCCCACCTGGCCTCCAGAGCCGGACCGCAGGCCAGCCCTTCCAGGCAATCTCCGTGAAAAGGGCAGATGCCGGGAAAAGGCTTGGCATCGGACCCCCGGTCGGTCGCGTCGCGGGGCAGGCGGATATGGCCCATTTCCGGATGGACCAGGCCGTGCATGAGCTGGCCACCCACCATCCCTCCCCCGCCAATGCCTGTGCCGATCGTCAGGTACAGGAACGTATCCAGTCCTTGGGCGGCGCCCCAGCGATATTCGCCCAGTGCTGCACCGTTCACGTCGGTGTCGAAACCCACCGGCAGATTCAGCGCCCGCCCAATCTCCCCCGCCAGGTCGGTGTTCGCCCAGCCAGGTTTGGGCGTTGTGGTGATAAAGCCATAGGTCGGAGAATCCGGATTGGGATCAACCGGCCCGAATGATGCAATCCCAATAGCGGCCAACGCGGACCGGTACTGTTTCACGAACTCTACCACTCGACCGATCGTTTCCTGCGGCTCAGTGGTAGGGAACTGCACCTCGGCCTCGATGTCATCCGGTCCAGACCCGACCGCACACACAAACTTGGTGCCACCCGCCTCAATTCCACCATACAGTCTAGCCATTCCTAGGTTCGGCATGTGCACGATATGCCCGCTCTCCTCCCCTAGCCCTGCTCGGCATGGATCACAACCCACGCCGCCCTGCCCGGCCGTGGTCCGGCAGGAACGCTCTGCGCCCGGCACCCGACATCCCACTACTTGGATCGCAGCGCGCTCCGCACCTCCTCCTGCAGATCGTCCGCGAGATCTTGTAGCCGGATCCCCTTGAGCTCGGCCACCGGCCGCAGCTCCTCGCTGTACTGGTCGGCCAGCGCCTCGTACGTCGTTGGCCGTTCCGGAACCTCGCCCTTGATGCGATAGACCGACACGCGCAGGCGGGGCAACGCCCACTCGGAAAACTCTTGCTGCGGAATCCGCACCTGGAACTCGTAGCTGGGCAGCTCGGTGATGTGGTGCCCCTTGGTCCCCTCCGGTTGGTCGGGGTCCGGGAAGGAGCGCCGCTCGCCCACGTCCGGGATCGAGCCCAGGGTAAGCTGCTTCTGGTCACGAGCCACCTCGTAGGCCAGGCCAGCGTGAAGTTTCTCCGGGCGGACCAGCGGACCTTCCACCGTCCGCGCGCCGAGCACTGAGATCTGGTCTCCCCTGACGCCCAGTCTCAGGCGCACGTAACGCTCGACTTCTGCTTCCTCCTCCACCGCTTCCGGGGCCTTCTCCTGCATGGGCGGGAGGGGGCCTACCGGTTCATAGGCCAGCTCTGCCTCGTCAGGCACCGGGGGCATCAGGTCCATCTCGCCAGCGTCGTACGCCATGGCCTCCTCGGCTTCCGGCTCCTCCGCCATGTACGCCGTCTTGCCCTCGATGCGCCGCGGGCGTATCTTCGCTTCATCCATGCGCCGCTTCTTGCGATCCTCGATCACCGGCGCATCCTCGCCTTCCTGCATCACACTTTTTCTCTTGTACTCTTCAGACATGGCACCCCCCTCACCAATTCCGGCCGAAGCGGTAGTTGTGGATCCAGCGATAGTAGATCCGCTGCAGCCAGAGCGCTGGTGTGGCCCGGATCATGCCGAACCAGTTCTGGTTGTGTACGAACAAGTCCCGCTTACCGGCTACCCTTTCATAGTTATAGGGCACGAACTGATCGACCGCACCCAGGTTCCATTCGCCCACCCAATCCTGTCTCCAACTGCAGGTTAACCCGCTACCGGTGGAGATCATGGTGCCCAGGTATTCGCGAGCCCAATCCTGGTGGTTGTAGACAAAAAGATCGGCCTTGCCATCGCCACTGATGTCGGCTACGTAGTGACGGTCGTGCTCCCGCATCTGCCACCCGGGCGCGTTGCCCCCGTAGCGCTGCACCATCCGCAGTTCCGAGCCGTTCGACCGGAGCATGCCCAGATAGGGAATGCTCCACTCGCCGGCGCTGAACACGTACAGGTCGGCTTTGCCATCCCCGGTGAAATCCCCGACATAGTGCTTGTCGCCCCGCTTCATCGTCCAACGTGGCATCCTCGCATCGTACCGCTTGGACATACGCAAGTAGGTGCCCTTGGACTCTAACATGCCCAGGTAGGGGATCGACCAGTCATGGTTGTTCACCACCCACACATCCTCTTTGCCATCCCCTGTGAAGTCCCCCACCATGAACTCGTCGTTGCGCCGCATCGTCCAGCCCGGCAGATACTCATGGTAGCGCCGCACCTGGGTGAACCCGCTGCCAGTCGAGCGCAGCATGGCAAAGTAGGGGATAGACCAATCCTTGCCGTTGAAGACAAAGAGGTCCTTCTTGCCGTCACCGTCCAAGTCGGCGACGTAGAACTTGTCGTTCTTGCGAAACTGCCAACCAGGCATCGAATCATCATAGCGAGCGATCAGCTTGAGGCCATCGTTGCCATCGTCGACCAACAGCCCCAGGTATTCGTAGGCCCAGTTGGTGGCGTTGTAGACGACCACTTCGTCCTTGCCATCGTCATTAAAGTCCGCGATAAAGAACTGGTCATCCTTTCTGAACTGCCAGGAGCCGGGGATGATCTCGACAGCGCTAAAGACGAGGTCGAGCTGGGACCCGTCGGAGCGGTAGATCAGGATCCCATTATCGTTGTGGACCAAGAGGTCGTCCTTGCCGTCCCCGTTGAAATCGCCAGCGTAGCACTTGAGGAAGCTACGCCCCGTGTAAGGATGCATCTTGGTCTTGAGCTCCGTGTAGCATACTGGACAGAACGGCGGCGAGTTGCCACGCATTCGGCAGTTCACAACAGGTCGGTAGACATCTTCGTCCTTGTAGCGAGCACCTTCAAACAGGCCGACGTTCTGGCTGTTGCTCCAGCCCGCCGGCTGGGTGCCTTGGTTATAGCCGGTGCAGGCGCCGCTCCCCGGCGACGGATTGACACCCGTCGGCACCGGCGTTGTCGGATTCACAAATCTACGCCACTTGAGCGTGGCCCGGTTGCTATTGGCCGTGACGTTTACCGCACCCGGTTCGCCACCGGTGTACTTGCCCTTCTTGCAGTACTCGTCGGCCAACCCACCCGTACCATGCCCGAATTCGTGGGCCATAACCGCCCAACTGGCCCCCTTGGTGATGGTCTGGCGGCCTCCACCGCCGCAGCCCCCACCCCCACTCTCGTTGAGGATAATGACCACCAGGTCATAGTCCGGCACCCAGGTGTTGAGCGCATTTTGGATCTTTGTTTCGGTGTTGGGTCCGGGCTCCAGCCAGCAGTGGGCCCACGAGCCGCTGTAGATGTAACCCAAGGCGGTATCTTTCGTGGTCGTGCTGATGATCGTGTCGTCGCTGGCATCCTCAGGGGTGCCTTTCTCGTCATATTGCCGCTGGCTCACCCCTGAATCATTGGAGATCAGGTTGACACGGTAGATGTTGAACGCCTGCTTGTCCTCGTAGAAATAGTCGTGGCCAAACACCCCATCCATCAGGATATCCTGGACCAGATCGTTGTATTCGTCCTGGTCACCCGCGGCAAAGCCATCTCCCAAAACGGCGATGTTGAGCTTTGTGCCCGGAGGCCCCGATTTGAGGATTTGCGTCACACTGTCAGGCATTGTCCTTCTCCCTTCTTGTTCTTTTCGATTGGAGCACGCCGTCTCGGATGGTACACCACCTCCCTTCAGCAAACGCCAGATCTTCAACCCATCGCTATGCCGGCAGGAAAGGGATGTCTCCGGTCTGCCAGGTCAGTGACATTATATCACACCTTCAGCCGCTTATCAAGAGCCAACCTCACCCCACTCGCCCACTGTCCCGATTTCAGCTACCCGTCAAACGACCTACGAGTCTCCTGGATCTTGGATCTGCTCCTGCGCCCGCTCCAGTCGCACGAACTGCAAGGTCACCATCGCCACCAGCAGGCAGATCCCGGTCAGGACAAATAGCGCCAATGTTCCTTCAGATTCAACCTGGCGCTCCAGGCTCCAACCAGGGGCTGCACAATGGCCCCTTCGAAACTGGTTCCGGCGATCAGCCGGGAAGCAACTCCGCGTGGCCCAGCAGCCACGACCGCAGCGGCTCGTGAACCTCAATATCATCCATCTGCCTGGGGTCCACAGAGCGCTCCTCATAGATCACACACACCAGTTCGTCCAGCGCGCTGGCGCGCCTGTCTGGCCGCACCGACCCGTGTAGATTGTACGGATAGCCATAGTCGGGCGGCAGGATGCGGATCCGTTCCGGCTCCAGCATCGTCACGAGGAGGGCGCTGAGGATCACCTGGTGCAGGAACACCTGGTGCCACTCATCCCGGCACGGCCCTGCTTGATAGGCATCGTCGCGGACCAGGGTCTCGAAGCATTCGAACCATCGACGGAGCAACCCCGTCGATGGCCTGACGGCAAAGGCAGCCGAATTGAAGTAGGCCCGCAGCCGCTGCACGTCGACATACGACTCCACTGTGGTCTCGACATCATCCACCCCCACAGCGTCGTACACCCCCCGCCAGAAAGCATCCACCGGCTCTGTGGCCAGGAGCCCGACATTCTGGATATGCACCGGACGGACGGCCGTATCGAAGGACGCGCCCAGGTCGAACAACAGGGGCGGTTTGACGACGAAACAGGCCGGGCTGAGCCACACCAGGGATTGGATATCCGGCGTGGCCAACGCCTCCGCCTGGGCACAGGCGTAGACCTTGGGGGCCAGCACATAGTGTCGCACCGACTCGGGTACCGTCAGCGGCAAGACGCGCACCCCCAGGCTTCCCAGGTCACCGCAGGGCACCTGTTGGGGATTGGCTTCGAAAAGCCATATCGGGCAGTCGCTCAACTCCCCGCCAAAAGTCCGAATGCTATCGGCGATCAGGCGTGCGGCCCATTTCTGCCTGGGCGAATAAACCCACGTCACGAACAAAGTCTGATCTGCATGAAGCCTCATCGTTGCCCCTCCTCATGGCTGCCAGGTCCCACCAGGCGCCAGCATCTTGGCCCCCAGCCCCTCCTCTGCCAGCGAGGCCGCCCAACCCTGCGCGGCGGCCTCGACTTCACCGATGTTGTCCACCTCGATCCGCAGACCTGCCGCCCGGTCCAACTATTTGCCTGCACAGTGTAGGTGCAAAGGCACCACCCAGCGAGGACACACCGCCCGGGCAAAGGCTGCGGCCTCATATCCTCGGAGGCATTCAGGCCAGCAATGTTGTTGATCACCGCCCCTTCTCTCCATCGTTTCCCCGGCCTGCACCGTGTGGCGCTGGCTCCTCCCTGTGCGGTGACTGCCAGGGCCAGCGCCCCTCGATCTCAATCACCAACGCCCAGCTCAGAAAAGTGCGGATCAGCACCAACAAGCCCAAGACTGCGACACTTTGCAGCGTCGCTTCCAGCGCCACAGTGCGCACGATGTCGGCTGCAACCAGGATCTCCAGGCCCAGCAGCACACTCTTCCCCAGATGGACCTTGAGTTCCTGGTACCGGTTCTCTTCTTCCGGGCGAAGTATGGACTTGAGGGAATATCGCGCCATCCCAATAAAGATGGTCACCACAATGATCACCACGGCCAGGACTTCGATGGCCAACGCAGCATATTCGATCCACGTAAGGACGATGTGTCCATCAGGAACGCCAGCGATGAGATTTCGTAGCACGATCTACCCTCCTTCTTGAGCGTCTGTTCCCTGCTGGCAGCGCCAGCTTTCCGCTATCACCGCATCTCCAGGCCGGCCGGCGTCAGCGACTCGTTCCCCCTGTAATGACGCCGCGACAGCAGGAGTGCTACCAATGTCAAGATCAGGGGCAGCCCGACGAATGCCGCGAGATGAACTCCCCGTATCGGCACCCCCTGCACGATCTCCAGCTCCGTTGGGGGCAGGTTCATAGCCTCCACCATCTCGATCAAGCTCGTACCCAGGAGCGTCACCAGGGCCGACGCTGTCCACAGGCCCACATAGGCCAGCATGCCCCACCAAGCCCAAGCCCTCTGTTGCCAGATACCCCATGCCAGGAACGTCAGGCTCAGGATAGCAAAATCCAGCGCTACAAAGCCCTCCATGCCGGACAGCCAGGCGCCAAACAGCGGGAAAAGCCCATTGAAAAGCAGGGGAATTTGCAAGACCAGGACGTAGAAAGAGAACAGCAGGCCCAGGACCAGGACCGGCATCGGCAGGCGCTCAAGCCAGGACCCGTCAGTCTCCCCAGCCGCAAACGTGCGCCTTACGTGGTCGCCCCGGTAGAACCGCAGCAGGAGGGCCGGGGCCAACGGGTAGGAGAGCGCCAGCATGACCAATACCAGCGCTGCTACTGCCGGCGTCAGCTCCTTGACCGAGAACAGCATGAACACGAATACGATCACCAGCGGCACGCCGACGACGAGCCACGCCCATAGCAGAGCCTCGCCCAGGGACCTGGCCCACGACCGCCGCCGCAGGTGCCCGTATGCCAGGGGCAGACAAAGCGCGGCGATCAGGTAGTAGCCCGCGATCTGCACGGCAATGTTGCCGAACATCAGGGAACCAAAGCCAAAGCCCTCATAGTGCAGGCGCCCGCCCTCTCTGAACAGATAGAAGACATACACCTCAACCGGTCCCAGGAAAGCAGCGACCATTCCCACAAACAGCAGCGCCACCCCGAGCAGCATCAAGAATCGACCCTGGTCTTTGTACTCCATGCCCTGCTCCTCCAAAGATCGTTCTCAGCGGTCCATCCTGCCCGCGAATCACAGGCCTGATCCTAGCTCAGTCAGTCACGCAAGTGTTACAGGGAGATGACAACACCGTTAACGGATCGCCACCTACCGTTCATGCCAACCCCTCCACCAGCTTGCGCCACTCCGCAGTGTGCTGCAGGCTCTCCAGATAGCGCGAATTCCTCAAAGTCTCGGCATCCGCTGCCCCCAGTTGGATCGCCTGGCGCACATACCAGAGTGCGGCCTCTGCCTTGCCGGCCATCGCGTTGGCGCTTGCCGCGTGCAGATATGTCCAGGACGGGACCTCACCAGCCGCAAAGGCCCGCTCGTACCAGGCAACCGCCTTCCCGTATTGCGCTCGCTTCAGGCACACGTTGCCATTCACCGCCAGGTTGGCCACCTCGTCGAACCAGGCATAAAAGACCGCATAATCCCGCACCTTCTCAAAGCCCACCTTGCGCGCAGTTGCACTCGACGGGACGTTGCTGGCATAGCAATGCCAGCCGATCTCGGTGATGCCGTGTGTCAAGGCATGCTCAATCGTCGCGCTAGCCGTGATCGTCGCCACCCCTTGCCGCCGAAACGCTTCTACCGTCTCGATACCCAACTCACAGCGGTCATTGCCATTGTACTCTGACAGGCACCAGCCTGCGATCTCGTCCTGCCCCACCAGGCAGCATCCAAAACGATGCTGCAAGAAGAATGCCCGCGATGGACATTCAGAGACAACCTCCCGCTGCAGCGCGTCCACGTTGCCCAGGCTGTCTTCTCCCAACAGTGCTTCGTCTACCTGTCGCACAGCAAACCCGGGCGGCAGCATCTCCCGCCAGTCATAGCGCAGCCCCTTGAAAGCATAGAACTGCCGCTCGAACTGCATCGGCCATTTTCCCGCCAGAATGCCTTCCACCTCGACCGCCCAGGTATCTGGAGCGTAGTACAGGACGAAATGCTCCTCCCCGGCTGCCAGTGCCTGGGGATAGATCTCCTCCAGAAACAGCCTGCGCACTGCTTCGTTGAAGCGGTCGTTACGCTCAAAGCCGGCCAGGTAGAACCGGTGGCCGGTTTGCAGGATCGCACTCCTGGGCTCAGCCGGGTCGTCGGCCCAGACCACACCCGGTGTTGAACCCTCCAGCACCGCCTGGAGAGCCAGGTGGTCGTCCATCTCTTGGAAAAGGGAAGATGCCTTCTCGAATTCGCTTTCTTTGAGCGGGTGGATCATCCGCCGCCTCCTACAGCAAGACCGGCCCAATCCCTAGATTGGACCAGCCCCTGTCACAGACCCAGTATATCACATCGGGCCCACAGCGACAAGCTCCCTCCGTCACCGAGTAGGGCTCTAGTGAGCCTCCATGTTGGATATATTATGAAATTCTATTATCCTATTGACATTTACTAGAATGCATGGTACAATAGAAGTTCTAGCGAGGTAGCAAAAGGGTTGAACCAGCAGTGGGACCTGACCCGGGACCGTACCTATGAATTACGAATCGCCAGTGAGAGAATTTCGCGCAGCGCGCCGCGGGGCTACAATCGAAGAGATCCTGGGCCGTTTGACCGGCCGGTCGTCCGACCTGCTCTGCTACGAGGAGGTCCGTGACCTCCTGCATGCCAAAACCACCTACCAGGTCGAGCACCGCGAGATCCCGCTCGGCGCCATCGCCGGGAGCGTGGAACGGTGCACAGACTATACCCGGGGATTCTTGCCGCGCAAGGACAGCGACCAAAGCCGGTGGATCGGCATCAAGCAGGCATTAGCCAGTTCTCACCAGTTGCCGCCCATTCAAGTCTACCAGGTTGGCCACGTCTATTTCGTGGCGGACGGCAACCACCGCGTATCGGTGGCCAAGCAACTCGGTAGGATCCACATTGAGGCCCAGGTCCTCTTGGTCAGGACCCGGGTGCCACTCTCGCCTGGTGTCCAGCCCGATGAGCTGGCCCTACAGGGGGAATACGCCCGCTTCCTGGAACGCACTGGCCTGGACGAGGTCCTGCCGCAGGCAGACCTGCGCGTGACGGCCAAGGGGCAATATGAAGCCATCGAAGGGCAGATCAAAGCGCACCGCACCTTCCTGAAGGTCGACCTGAGAAGGAGGGTCTCCTACCAGGAGGCGCTCGTCTCCTGGTACGACCGGGTCTACTTGCCACTGCTGCAAGAAATCCGGGAGTGTGGTGTATTGCGGGAATTCCCCGGCCGCACCGAGACCGACCTCTACCTGTGGCTGTGCGCCCACCGCATGACCTTGGAGGAAGTCCTGGGCACGGAGATCGCAGTAGAGATGGCCGCCGGTGACTTGGTGAGACAATTCAGCCCCAGGCCACTACGCGTGTTGGCGCGGCTGCGAATCAGGCTCGCCCAAGCCCTGGCTCTCCGGCAACTCTTGCCATTCAGAACCTGACCATCCCGCCCTGCTTCGGCCCCTGCCGGCCCTCATCGACTGCTGTGCGGCGGATTCTCGAGCCCCGTCGCCAGCTTGTTCCTCACCTCTCGCTTCACCCGCGCTGCCAGGACGTCATCATATTCGTCGAGAAAGGCCCGCACCGCCTCCGGATCGTGCGGCACCAACTCCCGCAGCGCCCAGGACAGGGCCTTGACCACCATGTCATCCTGGTCTGCCGCCAACAGACGGCAGACCGCCAGCGTACGGGGGGTGTCCCCGTAGCCACCCTTGGACCGTACGTTCAGGGCCACAGTGCTGACCAGGGCCGCCCGCCGCCACCAGCGGTCCGCTGAGTGTGCCCAGCGGCGGATCGGCCCGTCGGATACCTGTCCTCGCAGCCAGGCTGGGCCGGCCAGGGTCCGCGCAAAGGAATCCACACGACTCCAACTATCGATCCCCTGGCCCAACGCCTCCAGTTCCACCTCACCCACACTCGCAAACGCGCCGCGGTGATAGCGCACCAGCTCGTAACCAACCCAGCGGAGGCTATAGGTGGTTGCCAGCTCCTGCGCTAGCTCGAGCACAAAGGTCGCGCTGGCGCCTTTGAGCTCCTGCGTGTACCTGCGCCGGATCGCCCGCACACTGGGCGTGTTCCGCACCGGCAGCGTCCCGATCTCTGCGTCGATGGCCTCAGCCACTTCCTGTACACTCTTTGCCCCCAGCCGTTCAGACATCGCGCCCACCTCCATCGCCAACACCCCACCCCCTGCCTGTGCTTCGCCTCGCCAGCCACCGCACCACGCCGATCTGGCCCCGATGCTCTGCCTCATGCTGCATCAGATGGTGGATGGCCCATTCAGGTGTCACGCTCTTCAAACCCAATCCGTGACCTTCGCCGCTCGGCTCAAAACAAGGCCACGATCCCGGCAATGACCGCCGCCCCCAAGACCACCCACAACATCCCCCGGGCATGCGCCTTCACGTGGAACCCGTAATCCTTGTACCCGGCTGCCCCCTCTGTCCCGGGCACCACCATGAAACTGGGCGTAATCGTACAGAACAGCAGACAGTCCAGGATGAAGAAATCGACCAGGTTGAACACCATTAGCACCCCAAAGGCATTGAGAAAGAGGACCCAGAAAGAAGCCGCACCACTACTCTCGCGCTCCAGAATGACCGTCGACGCAAGCGGCACCGCCACCGTGAAAAGCAACAATGGGATGCCCAGAATGGCAGCCAGACACTTCTCCGCTTTTGTCTTGGGGGGAGCCATCTCCAGCACATCGTCGGGATAATCCCCCTTGTTGAAGAACAGCCGGGGGTTATACCACATCATGGCCATCAAATAGATAGAGACAACCAACGCCAGAAATGCACCATGCAACAGCATCCGGCCCACATCCAGCATTCCCCCACCTCCCCAACTATGTGCCGGCCACTTTCTTGAAGCAGCGACTTCACGAAAGCCAACTACCTATGCATCGGGCGGTCCAGGTGCCCAGCCGGTTTCCTGGCTCCACCGATTGGCTCTAGCCAGCACCTCCCAGACAAATGCGCTCTTGCCGTCAGTGTATCCCTCCCGGTCGTCCTGGAATTGCTCTGCCAGGCGGTACTTGAGCGCTGCGTAGCGCCGCGCATCCTCCCCGTGCGCCCGCAGATAGTCCCGGAACAGCAGCGCCTGCTGTTCCGCCCAGCTCCCCGCCACCCGCACGTGAATGTGCATCCGGCGCGCACCAGGCGCCTCCCGGAAGTAACGCTTGGTCCGGTCTGGGTTCTCCGGCAGGAAGACAAAGCCCAGCCCCTCCAGGGGCAGCCGATAGGCGTCCAGCGGCTCGAACGATGCCACCGAGATCTGGACGTCAAGGATGGGTTTGGCGTCCAGGCCGGCTACCGCGGTCGATCCAATGTGGTCGACGCGCAGGGCCACCTTGCCAAGGCCTACCCGCAGGAGGGCACCCAAGTCTGTAAAAAGCCCGGGCCACCCCCGGTCATAAGCCACAATGACTACCCGATCCGCCATCGAAAGCACCCTCCAGCCGGTAGATCTCACACGATCCAGTCGCTTGTATGCCTTCACGCCAGCAAAAAGTACAACGAGATTATACTAGAGATCTCGCCGGAGACCAATATCGCCCGCGCGAGTTCCCCGATCTGCGGTTCCATCCGCATAGATTCAGCACAAGTGCCCGAATCAGGACTATCAGGCCGATGTTGCCAGCGGCGTCGAACTGTGATAAGATAGCCGCAGGCACCGGGCTCGACGGCAGCCGTGGCCCACTTGCTGGCTTTCAGATTGCTGTGTCCATCGCCCAGCCCTGGCGCGGTTTCGGCTGGAGGGGGTAGGCTGCAGCAGTCTGTGTCATGCTTCGCATCCGATGGAGAGGATGTGGATGAGATCCCGAGAATCGTTCCCATTCATCGCCGTTCTGGCCTTCGCCGCGGTCCTGATGGCGACGGCCTGTGGCGCTCCGCCTGCCCCAGCCACCCCGGAGCCTACTGCCACTCCCTTGCCGGCAACCCTCCCCTCTGCCCCGGTGCAAAACCTCAACTTCGAGCGTCTCTCGGTCGAGGACGGGCTATCCCACAGCACCGTAAACTGCATCCTCCAGGACCGCAAGGGCTTCCTGTGGTTCGGTACCGAAGACGGGCTGAGCAAGTACGATGGCTATAGCTTTACAGTGTACAGGCATGAACCCGACGATCCCCACTCCTTGAGCCACAATGTCATCTGGTCCCTGTTTGAGGATGCCTCCGGCACCCTCTGGGTTGGAACATTCGGCGGCGGCCTCAACCGCTTCGACCCTGACACGGGCAGTTTTTCCCGCTACGACGCCAGCGACTTCCAAAATCTGACCGACGAGCCGGAAGAATTCAGAAACGTCGTGTGGGCCATTGATGAACATCCAGCCGGCGTGCTGTGGATCGCCACCTATGGCGGTGGCCTGGTCAGATTCGACGTGGAAAGCGAAACGTTCACCAGCTACGCCCCTGACCCGGCCGATCCCGATCTCGCCGGGCACGAATGGATCACCGCAATGGTCGTCGACGACGCGGGGAACCTGTGGATCGGAACCGACAAGGAGGGACTGGACCGCTTCGATCCCGTCACCAAAGAGTTCACGACTTACCGTCACGATCCAGACGACCCGGACAGCCTGGGTCACGACTGGATCACAGAGGTCATCCAGGACCGGTCGGGCCAGATCTGGATCGGGACCAACGGCCGGGGGCTGGACCGCTTCGATCCAAGGACGGGGGTCTTTGCGCACTACCGGCATGACCCGGACGATGCCCAGTCCATGGGGGACAGCTTGGCGGACAACTATATCTGGTCGATCCTGGAGGCTCCCTCGGGCGTGCTCTGGATCGGGACATACGGCAGTGGCGTCTACGCACTCGTCCCGCCAGGGTCAGGCGGTGCCGAGAGCAACGACCCCGCTGGTTTTGGCCAGGAGGTTGAATCCTCCATCCATTTCCGCCACGATCCCACCGCATCGAACACCCTGAGCAGCGACCGCATCCGGTCAGTCTACCGCGATCGAGCAGGCATCCTCTGGGTCGGGACCCAGGGCGGAGGCGTGAGCAAATCCGATCTCGCCTCCGGGCGGTTCGCCCATTTCCGAGGGGACCCGGACGATCCCCGGAGCCTGAGCGCCTATGAGGTCCATAGGATCTACCAGGACCAGGACGGCACCCTCTGGATTGGCACTGCCGGAGCGGGACTCGATGCCTTCGATCGCAAAACAGGCAGATGGCGTCACTATCGGTACGATCCGGAGGACCCCGGCAGCCTCGGCAACAACACAGTATACGCCATTCATCAGGACTCGGCGGGTATCCTGTGGATCGGAACAGCAGACGGATTCTACCGCTTTGACCCGAAAAGCGAACGGTTCGAGCGCCTGGCCCACTATCCTCCTGATCCCGGGGATGTGGAACGCGAAACGATCTACTCCATTACCGAGGACAGCGAGGATGTGTTGTGGCTTGGCACGCACGGGCGGGGATTGTCTGAATTCGATCCGGCGACAGGCAGCTTTGTCTACCACCTACAAGAATGGGGCACCGCCATTGATGCCGGGCGGCGACAGTCCATTGTCAATAACTATATCCACGACGTCGCCGAGGATGCCTCTGGAGGCCTGTGGGTCGGCACACAGGAGGGCCTGAACTACTATGCCCGCCAGACAGGGCAGTGGCTCTCCTTTCAGCACGACCCCAACGAACCCAACAGCCTGGGCCACAACTGGATCATGGCGCTGGACCTGGACCCGTCCGGGATTCTCTGGATTGGCACGCTCGGTGGGGGACTGGACAAATTCGCCCCGGCCACCGGGACCTTTACTCACTACCGGGCGAAGGATGGGCTGGCAAGCGACGTGGTCCTGGATGTCCTCAGGGCCCCATCGCCAGGCAATGGGTCGCACCTCTGGATCGCCACCGCCAATGGGCTCACGAGGTTTGATCCGCGCACCGAAACCTTCAAGAGCTACGATGCCAGCGACGGATTGCCCGTCAACGAGTTCAGTGCAGCCTATGAGAGTGAGGGTGGTGAGCTCTTTTTTGGGGGCATTGACGGCTTGATCTCGTTCCGCCCCGATCAGATGAAAGACAACCCCTACGTCCCGCCCGTGGTCTTGACCTCTTTGCAGCAGAACGGGGTGGAGGTGGACACCGGACGGGCGCCCAGCGATCTGAGAGAGGTGACCTTTCGCTGGCCGGACAACTCGTTCGAATTCGGATTCGCCGCCCTCAACTATAACCGGCCGGAAAAGAACCAGCATGCCTACATGCTGGACGGATTCGACCAAGACTGGAACGAGATCGGCAACCAGCGATTTGGCAGGTACACCAACCTTCCGGGCGGCACCTACGTACTGCAACTCATAGGCTCCAACAACGACGGGGTGTGGAACACAGAGGGCACTTCGATCCGGGTGACCGTCATCCCGCCTTTCTGGCAGACCGGATGGTTCTGGGGGATCGTGGGCCTGGCTTTGGCGGGGGGCGCTTTTGGCGGGTATCGGCTACGGGTGCGCAGCCTGGAGGCGCGCAGCCAGGAACTGGAAAGACAGGTCGAGGACCGAACGGCCGAGCTGCAGCGGGAGATCGACCAGCGCATCCAGGCCGAGGAGGCACTGCGCCAGCGCGAACGGGAGAAAGCCATCGCCGAGGAGCGCAACCGGTTGGCCCGGGACCTGCACGACGCGGTGACCCAGTCCCTCTACGGTGTAACGCTCTACTCCGAGGCGGCTGCCGGTCAACTGTCGTTGGGACACACCGACCGTGCGGCCGAACATCTCCACGAGGTGCAGGACACGGCCCAGGAGGCACTGGCGGAGATGCGCCTGCTGGTCTTTGAGCTGCGCCCGCCCATCCTGGAGGAGGAAGGGCTGGTGGCAGCCCTGCAAACCCGGCTGCAAGCCGTGGAGGGCCGGGCCGGCCTCAGGACCGAGTTCAAGACCAACCTGGACGAGCGGCTGCCACCCGACGTCGAGGGCGAACTGTACCGGATCGCCCAGGAGGCCCTGAACAACGCCCTCAAACACGCCGGGGCCAGCACCATCCGCCTGCTGCTGCACCAAGACAGCGAGAACGTGGTCCTTGAAATCGCCGACGACGGCGCCGGCTTTGACCAGGTGGCCGCCCGAGAGGGGGGTGGGCTCGGCCTGCTGGCCATGCAAGAACGCACAGCAGAGCTGGGAGGACAGATGACCATCGAGACGGGTGCGGCCTCTGGAACGCACATCACCATCACGTGGAGAAAGCCACAATGACAAAGAATCCGCTACGCCGGTACCTGCATTGCGACCACCCATCACCTGTCTTGACTCGTCCGCCGTCGATTCTCATTTCCGAGAAAGGAAAACCCCATGAGTGACACCAATCCAATCCGCGTCCTTGTCGCCGACGACCACGCCATCGTTCGCAGCGGCATCCGCGCCGTGCTAGAGATCGTTCCGGACATCGAGGTGGTAGGGGTTGCGAGGGACGGCCGGGAGGCCGTCTCCCGCGTCGTTGCCCTACAGCCGGACGTCATCCTCATGGACCTGGTCATGCCCGAGGTGGACGGGATCGAGGCCATCCGCCAGATTCAGGATCACCAGCCAGACGCCCGCATCCTGGTCCTCACCACCTTTTCTGGCGAGGACAAGATCTTTCCGGCCATCAAGGCCGGCGCACTGGGCTACCACCTCAAAGATTCGCGTCCCGACGAGTTGGCCCAGGCCATCCGCCAGGTCCACCGCGGCGAATCTTCTCTCCATCCCGTGATCGCTCGCAAAGTCCTCGAGGAGCTATCCCGCCCCTCCGAGCGCCCGCCTACACCCGATCCACTGACCCATCGCGAGCTGGAGGTACTGCGCCTGGTCGCCCAGGGCCGGGAGAACCGTGAGATCGCCGAAGAACTGGTCATCACCGAGGCGACAGTCCGCACCCACGTAAGCAACATAATGGCCAAGCTACACGTCGCCAACCGAACCCAGGCTGCCCTGTATGCCCTGCGGGAGGGCATCGCCTCCCTGGATGGGGCTGCCTCGTCAACTGACGAATGACGGACAGACCAGGATAGACCTCCACATCTGTCGTACGCAATCAGTGTAGACCCTACGTCCGCTGCTGACCAAGACCGCCGAAAAGGCGGTCTTTCTGCATACTGGGGTCCCACGCTGATCCGATGACAAGGGCCGTGGCCTTTGGTATGCTGGAGCGGAGAGGTGCGAAAGGCAAGCATGTGATGGAATCGAGGAACGGGCAAGGGAGAGACGGAGATGTCAAGCAAAGTACTGATCGCCGACGACCATCCCCGATCCCGCAATGGACTGCGCGCCATCCTGGCGCTCTGGCCTGAGGTCCAGGTCATCGGCGAGGCAGCGGATGGCCATGAGGCCGTGCGGCTGGTGGAGCAGCTCCGTCCCGATGTGGTGCTGATGGACGCCAGGATGCCAGGCATGGATGGCCTGGAGGCCACCTGGCACATCAAATCCACCTGGCCACAGGTCGAGGTCATCGTGCTGACGGTCCATCCGCACTTCCAAGCCGGGGCACTGGCTGCCGGTGCCGATGGCTTCCTGCTCAAGGGATGTCCACCCCAAGAGCTGTTACAAGCGATCGTTGGTCAGGGGAAAAAGTCCGGTAGCTGACGAGAGGCGCGCGCCGCATCACGACTCGACACTTCCGCCGCCGATCTGGCCCTCCGGTAGGGCCAGATATCGAGTCAAGCCGCGGACCGTGCTCCGCACGGTCCGCTAAAGGGAGATATGAAGGAGGAATGAAAATGAGTCGAAGAACAGCAAAACCCAGTCGCTGGTACTATGGGCTTGCCGCCCTGATCCCGGTGTTCGGCTGCCTGATTGCGGTGGCCGTACCGAGCCTGTGGCTCCCCGACCTGGATTTGCCGGGCACGCAAGGAACCCACTTTGACATGGAGGACCTCACCCGCATCATCGTGCCCGGTTCTCAGGAGGTCACCTTTGACAGAAGTGGCGCCTACGCGATCTATTACGAGTACCGCAGTGTTGTGGATGGCCGGGTCTATCGCAGCAGCGCATCGCCGCCCGCTCTGGCCTGCAGCCTGGGCACCAGCGCAGACGGCGCCAGCGCCCGGATCGAGCCCGGCCGCATCCAAGGCATCCGCTATTCCTCAAAGGATAGGGATCGAGTGGGAGTGTTGCTGCACTCCATCAGCGTGGACGAGCCAGGCACCTACACCCTCACCTGCCACTACGTTGACGGCAGGTCTGAGCCGGAGGTTGTGGTGGCCGTCGGGCCGAACTATGTCTGGGAGTTCTTTGGCCTCGTGGCAAGACTGGGCCTACCCGTATTGGCCGGGCTGCTTGCCCTCCTGGGCTCGGTTCTGGTCGCGATTCTTCTGGCAGCGGCCACCGCCGTCAGGCGAAACCGGTCGGCACCTGCAGCCGCGAGTCGCTAGCCTATGGCCCAGCCGACCTTACCCACCAGCAGGGTGTCCGAAATAGAGAGGAGAGAGAATGCAGAACCACAGTCACTCCAGGATGTACCCGGTCCGCCTTGCCCTGCTGGTGGCGTGCTTGGCGCTGCTCGCACCGATCTCGCCCGCCTGTACGCCCCCGCAGCTCAAGTGCACCCAGGGTGCGACCGCATCAGGCCCAGGTAGTAAGCCAAGTCCCCGTGGCTGCACCGTCGTGACAGTTTCGCGGGGGCAGCGCGTCTTCTTTGGCGGGAACGATGACTATGTCAACCGCGACAGCTACTACTGGGTCGATCCGGGCGGCATTGCCACCTACGGTGCCATCTGGTTTGGTCAGCCGGACAACGTCCAGCAGGGTTTCAACGAGGTGGGCCTGGCCTACGACGCCAACGGGCTGCCGAAGGCACCGGTGAACGCCCATCCCGGAAGCAAACCAGTCTATGGCGGCTACAGCAGCTACCCCATCCAGATCCTAAGGGCGTGCGCCACGGTGGCGGAAGTCATCGCCTGGGTCCAGGAACACCAGTGGCACACCGTGATGCACGACCAACTGCACTTTGCCGACGCCACCGGGGATGCAGTCGTGATCAGCGCCGGGCCAGACGGCAAGGTAGCCTTCACCCGCAAGCCTCCTGGCGACGGCCACCTGGTTTCCACCAACTTTAACGTGGCGAACCCGGACAACGGATCGTACCCCTGTTGGCGACACAGCCGCGCAGAGGAACTGCTGGCCCAAATCGAGAGCAAGGACGAACTCTCCGTCGAGCGCGTCGCTCCCGTCATGGAAGCCGTGCACGTCGAGAGACCCACCACCTGGACGCTCTACTCCGTCGTCGCCGACCTGACCCAGCGCCTCATCTACGTCTACTACATGTTCCAGTATGATGCCCCTCTTGTCCTGGACATCGGCAAGGAGATCGACCGGGCTCCCGCGGGCAAGCCCCTGAGTGCACTCTTTCCGCCGGAGACGGTGCACCGGGCCGACCAGGCCTACGAGCGGCTGATGGCCCGCACGACATCCTGCAGCACCGCAGCGTACGTGTGGCTGGGTCTGGCCGTCGTCTCCCTCGCCGCCCTACTGCTCCTGCGGCCGCGACGCCGGGCCCTGCTCATCCTGGTACCGGTGGCGAGCGTGCTGGGACCGCTCGGTCTGCTGGTCGCGCGCATCGCGACACCCGGTCGCCGGCAAGGCAGCAAAACGACAAGGTCTGGATCAGATGGGGGCAATAAGCCGCGGACGTGGCAGCGCGCGCTCTTGGAAGCGGGCGCCGACCTGCCACCCTACGTTGTCGGCGTGGTGGTGGCGTTACTGGTGATCGCCTTCGTGCCCCAAGCGGGCCAGAGCGATCTGCTTCAGATCCTCCTGCTCTATGCGCTTCCCCTGCTTCTCGGCCTGTTGCTCTACCAGGCACCGCTACTGGCGTGGGCAACGGAAGGCGGCTACGCGCACACCGTCTGGCGCCGCCTGCCCGCCTTCCTCGTCTCGGCCAACCTGGCCCTGGCCGGGATCCTGGCTGTGACCCTGACGCTACTCAACTGGCTGCTGAACGACTGCGCCTTCAGCGCCTGGACCATCGTGTCCTTGTGGGCCATCACCGTCCTGGGCGCATTGGCGGGTGGGCTGCTGCTGGCCATCTACCAGGCCTGGGCCGTTCGCCGCGGCCTTGCCGCCTGGTCAGCGATGATGTGGGACACGCAGGAAACAGCCGCTGGTCCGCCACCAGCCTCCTATCCCACCTGGCGCCACCTGTGGCCCTGGATCTTGCTGAGTTCTGCCGTCCTGTCCAGCGGTGTGCTGCTGGGTCTTATAGGGTTCAGCCTGACGGGCGGCGCATAGGCCGCCGCTCAAGGGCCAAAACACAACAGGAACCGCTCGCTGCCCATGCCGCTGGTCAGCAGACGCTCCTTGCGGTTGCTCAGCAGCCGCTGGGTCCAATCGGTGAAACCGCCATCGACAAGAAAGTACTCGGTCCCTGCCAGATCTCGGGCGTGGACCTGCAATCCAGCTCCCACATAGTAACCGCGCCCGCTCTCCCGCGCCTGGTCGAACCCAAAGGCAACAGCCGGAAACTCGGCAGCCAGCGGCGGCAGCACCCCACTCTCCAGCGCCTCGAACATCGCCAAGTTGAAGGCTGTCAAGGTCACCCGTACGGACTCCAATCCATACCCCTGTGCTTGAGCGCTCTCCAACAGCTTTATGTAGAATCGTAGATGCTCAAGGAGGGCCTTGACCTCAAAGCCATAGGCACCCCTGTCCCGACCTGCAGTGCACAGGCTCAGCAGCCGGAAATGGGCAAACGAGACTGGCCCCTCGAACACCTGGGCGCGGAGCAGCCGCTGGCTGGCGCACAGCCTGGTATCCTCCGCTGGCCGCGCCCGCTGGCGATAGGCCTCCCGGCGCCGCCGGGCGCACTCCAGGGCCAGCACACTGGTCGAGTCGGCGCACACCTCCGTGTTGCGCACCGTCGTCACCACCCAGTTCTGGTCCACAGTGGACAGGGCCGAGCTAGCGCCCAGGGGGCAGACGGGCGAAAGTTCTACCGCCTCAAAACCGGCGGGTAGCAGGGAGAAGGCCAATTGCTCGAGGGCCAGCAGTTGCTGCGGCCTCACTTGTGCTGGTTGTACAAAGCGATTGTGCTCGTATTGCCGCATCAAGTTGGCCGGCGTCACTCGCTGCGCCCGCTGCCGGTAGACCTCCAGCAGCAATGATTGCAGGTCGGTCGGGCTCAGGCGCTCGGCCAGCACCTCCAGCAGTTCTGGAACCCCTGCCTCCTGTAGGATGCGCGCCATAATCTTGTTCATCGTTCCTCCGCCTTGCCGGCCAACAACCCGTTCGCCAGACGCTGAATGACAACAGGTCCAATCCCAAAGATTGGACCTGCCTCTGTATGTATGCGCTCCCCGCCCCCGCGGATGGGGGCGTTCCCCATCCAGCGGAGCCTGGTTTCAGTTCACAGCTCCATCCTCGTCTCCGGCCTCCAACCTGGTATCCACCGCTCCTGCCTCTTCCTCCGGTTCTTGCACCACGATCTCTGCCCAATCCTTCGTGCCACATTCAGGGCATTTCAGGCGCTTCTTGTCGGGCACGTGTGGCGCGAACAGATCGGTCCAGGGGGCGATCTCGAACTCGTGCCCGCAGGCGGCGCAGCGGTAGGCCGTGCTCTGGGCGTGCCACCTGACCAGTACAAACATGGCCCCGGCCACGATCACCAGCCACACGACGAGACCGGCCGGCCAGAAGCGCGGGATCAGAAGGGCCCCTGTCACCGTGATTAGCAGCACAAACCCCACGAGATAGGCCGCCGATCGTCTCCGATCGTCCTTTGTTGCCCTTCTGCTGACCGCCACCGCCCCTCGCCTCCTCCCTGGATGCTCCCTGCACCGCCGTGTAGCACAGGAGCATCGGAGATCCCCTCCCCCCTGCCCAGCCGACGGCAGAACGGGGTGCAACGAAACACAGACCCTGGCCTGAAACCAGTATAGGACAAAAGGGCATTCTAGTCAAGTCATCCTCGATCTTGACGCCGGACGGCTTATGCGCTACTATGTAGGCGTGACCGCACTCACCCGTCTCCGAGGACAGATCGCGCCCCGGGACAGCGGCTTGGAATCTATCCGAAAACGCGCTCAAAGCCCCAATCTCGGGGGCGCCGTCCGCCCTCGAGGACGAGGGCTAGAGCATTTTCGGACAGGTACTTGGCCGGCCTTTGGATAGATCCCGTCTGGGCGCGACTACGGTCACCCTCGGCCAAAGCGACCGGGCAGCAACCCCCGGTCGCTGGGGGTATACGAAGGAGGGCAGAATGACAGAAATGGTTGTGTTGGCATTCGACAACGAGGAAGGAGCCCTACAGGTGCGCGACAAGCTGCTGGACATCCAGAAGCGGCGCATGTTACAGTTGGCCGACGCTGCCGTCGTCGTCCGGCGGCAGGATGGAAAGGTCAAAGTCAAGCAGCTTCACAGCCTGGTGGGCTCTGGCGCCTTCGGTGGGGCCTTCTGGGGATTGCTCGTGGGGCTGATCTTTGCCATACCCTGGCTGGGCCTGGCACTCGGTGCTGCCGCCGGGGCGGCCATCGGTGGAGTAACCGATTATGGCGTGGACGACAAGTTCATGAAGGAGGTGGGCAATACCATCCAGCCCGGCCATTCGGCCCTGTTCTTGATGATCCACAAGGACACCCTCGAGAAGCTACTGGACCAGATCGCCGAGTTCCACCCCACCGTCCTGCAGACGACACTCTCCCCGGACGACGAAGCCAAACTTCGGGAGGCTTTTGGCGCAGACGACATCTAGAACAGGCCGCGAGCTATCAACAAGAAACCCAACAGCGCCAACGGCACGCCGATGACCGCACCGACGACGGTGAGGCTGATGACGATCCCGGCGATCACCAGCACCAGGCCCAAGACCACGCCCAGGATCCGCCCTGTGAGTTCCAGGATAAAGGTCACCAGCCGCCACAGGGCATAGAACGGCCATGCATACCAGGCGACGCTTCCGCTTGCACCTGCCATCTCAATTCCCTCCACATCCGTTTGCTGCCTTCAGGATACCACATCCGGCACCTGGCTGCCTATCCAGCAGCTAACAATGCGCTATCGAAACCAGACCAATCCCCATGGCCTTCCCAACCACTTGAACCGATCCCGTCCGCCAGCGGTACCCATCTCCAGATGTCAATCTCGGGAGTGGGACCCCCTATCGGGCGCGGTACACAAACGGTAGGAAGACCCTGCCACCGGCCGGAGCGGCGACGCTGCTGGTAACGACGGCCAGGTTGTCGAGAGGGTTGGGGTCCAACTGGCGCGCGCCAATGCCTACCCGGTTGGTCAGCGTGAAGGGCACGGCAGCCCCCGCCGCCACCCGGCCCGTAACTGTGATCCGCCCGCCAGCACCTATCGCCAGTTCCCCTACCGACCAGGTAAACGTGCTGCTGCCGGTGGGCGTGATCGGCACGCCCGCGAACACATAGCTGACATGGGTGAGCGTCACTGGAACCATGTCGGTGATGACCACCCCCGTGGCGCCCTCCGGGCCAGCGTTGGTGTAGCTCAGGGTGTAAGTGATCGTGTCCCCCGGTGCGCCGACCGGCGGCTCCACCGCCTTGGTGATCGATAGATCGGCCGGGCCGGCGTTCAAATAGACCGCGTTGGGCCGGTTCAGGTTGCCAATGGCCGCATCCAGGTCCCCATCCCCATCCACGTCACCCAGCCTCACGCCGTGCGTCGATTCCGACTGTGTGCCAAAGGCCAGCCACGGGGGATCAAAGGTGGCATCCCCGTTGTTGAGAATCGCAAAGTTCCAGTCCACATAGTTCCCGAACACCAGGTCGGCGTCGCCATCGCCGTCCAGATCCCCGGCATCCAGCCCGTAGGAGTGCCCCCCCACGTAACCGACGATGTACGACCGGGTGTCGAACGTGCCATCGCCGTCATTGAGAAACACATAGTTCCGGTACGATTCGCGGCTCACGGCCAGGTCCAGGTCGCCATCCCCATCCAGGTCGGCCAGCGCCACACCGGTCGACCCTGTGTCCGGTTCGCCAAAGTCGTGGGCCACGGTGTCAAAGGTGCCGTCGCCATTATTCAGGTAGACGGCGCTCTGTCCATAGTTGGCCACAGCCACATCCAGATCCCCATCACCATCGAGGTCGCCCAACCCCACGTCCACCGTCCAGTCATCGCCCGGGCCAATGCCGTGACCTACAGGGTCAAAGATGCCATCCCCGTCGTTGAAATAGACCGCGTTCTGCTCCTGCCAGTTGCCCGCCACCAGGTCCAGGTCCCCATCGCCATCCACGTCCCCCAATACCACGCGCCACGTGGTGTCGAGGTCAAGCCCGACTGGGTAGGCAGAGGTATCAAAGGTGCCATCCCCGTCGTTCAGGTACACCATGTTCCGCCCCGCGTTGCCCACGGCCAGATCCAGATGCCCGTCGCCGTCCACGTCGCCAAAGGCGAGGCTCGTGGTCACGTCATCGCCGGTTCCAAACCCGTAGGCCGTCGTGTCAAAGGTGCCATCCCCGTCGTTGAGATAGATCACGTTCTGGCCCCCGTTGCCCACCGCCAGGTCCAGGTCCCCGTCGCCATCCACGTCTCCCAGGGCCACACCCCACAGCGTGTCGTCGTCCCCGGGACCGACGCCGTTGCCCTCCAGGAACCGGCCGCTGCCCCCGGTCGTGGCTGCCCAGAACTCCCACACGTACGGCACCAGCGATCCTCCCTCCTCGTCCAGGATACGAGTGCTGGCCGTGGCTTGCAGCCGCTCGCCGGGTCGTGGCCCGTGGTGCGGATCGTAGCGGGCGCTATTTGGCACCGGCATGCTGATCTCCCCCCCCAGGCGCCCCTGGAAACCACCATGGACGAGCCAGGTCTCGCTGGTCACCGTCCCCGCACTGATGGTCCCACTGGTCGTGATAGCCAGCGTTATGTCTAAATCTATGCCGACGCTATTGGGCGGTGGATCGACGCTTTGAACATGAAACGGTGTGCCGCCACCCTCACCCAAGGCCTTCTGGCCAGCGGCGCGGATCACGCGCTGCTCGGGGACGGCCCCCATCACTGCAGCCGACAGCGCCAGCGCCACGATGCACCCCAGAAGACAGGGCCATGCGAAGCCGATGACGATCCGGTACCCTTTGCGTTTTGCCATGCACCACGACCTCCAATCTGAATCACCACCAGCACTATACCATGCAAAATGGGGACCCGTCATCCCCCAAATTGGGGATTGGGAAGGAGGTTCTGGTTGTTCGACTTACCTTGACGATGGCGGCGCTGACACAGCTTCGATTGCTGCCTCAAGCTGGGCCAACGCCCCCGGGTTTGCCGGCAGCGGGCCGTCAGATTGGATGGCGTACAGAGCAAAGCGTCGCAACAACCACAACGCGTTCTCCCCCGCTGTGTCTTCCACGCCCCACTGGGTGAACACCCCCACCACATCCTCTTCCGGCGCCACGAGGATCGCCTGCCCCTTGTACCCAAAGGCCCCATAGATGCCATAGTGAGGGTATACCCACCACTGGTAACCGTAACCCGTGTCGGCGTCCGGCCAGCGGTTGTCCGCGTCGGTGTGTGCCTGGGTCGAGGTTTGCACCCACGCGGCAGGCACGATCTGTGCCCCATCCCACTCACCCTGGCGCAGGTACAGGTATCCCAGCTTGGCCATGTCGCGTGGCCGCAGCAGCAGCCCATAGCCACCCGAGTTGACACCCTGGAGATCCTCCAACCAGCCCACGTCTGTGATGCCCAGCGGCTGGAAGAGGTGCTCCCGGGCAAACTCGAATGCAGTCATCCCTGTCGTCTGCTGGATGATCGCCGACAGGAGGTGAGAAGCGCCCGTGCTGTACTCAAAGCTGTGGCCCGGTTCATAGCGCACGGGCCGGTCCAGCACAAACTGGACCCAATCGTCGCTGCGTGCCCACCGCTGGAAGAACCCGTTTGGATCGCTGGGGTCAACACCGGCTTCCCACCAGTCCAGGCCAGTCCGCATTGTCAGCAGATCTTCCACCGTCATCGACCGTTTCCGCTCGTCCAGATTCTGGATCGTACGCTCAGGAAAAAAGTCCACCACCCGCTGGTCCACGCTTTCGATGTAACCCTCTGCCAGGGCGATGCCCACCAGCATCGAAGTCACGCTCTTGGTGCAGGAAAAGATGTCGTCGCGCCAGCTTTCGTCATAGGGGTGAAAGTAGGCTTCCAATACCAGGTAGCCGTGGCGCACGATCAGGACGCTCATCATCCCACGCTCCTGGAGGGGCCCACTGGGCAGGTACTTGAACATCTCGGCCAGGATCGCCGAGTCCATGCCCTGTTCTTCCGGGGTCGAGATCTGCCAACCGCGGGTCGGCCACTGCGCAATGAGCGGGAGCGCCTGCGGGCTGGCTGTCGCCGTAGCGGGGTCCGGGCTGGGCGACGCGGTGGCCGTGGGAGGCAGTAGTGTGGCCGTGACTCGTTCCAGGGTCGCAGTCGCTGGCTTCGCGGTGACGGTTGCCGGTTCCGCCGTCGGGTAAGGCGCCTCAGCGCCGCATCCTGCCAGCAAGCCCAGCACGACGACGAGGGCCCACGGGAACCCCCTGGTATCCTGCCTGTCGCCCATGAATGTCCCCCAATCTCCTCCCGTAGCGCCGCGGAATGTGACCAGGCTACTACCCAGATTTTCGATTCGAAATTGCTCCCGGGCCCTACGACAGGCCCGCCTCTGCCCCGGCGGACGGCGCCCGTTCAGAAACGATGCTGGCGCGAGTTTCGCACCGGGTACAATTCTAATAACCGGACCGGGGCTCGAGTGGTTCACGTACCGCTATAAGACCGAAGGCTGGTCCAATTTGGAGATTAGACCAGCCTTCAACCCAGGCCGAGCAAGAGATGGGTCCGATCCCGCGAAGGGACCCGTAGTTATGACAAACTACAATTCGATCTTGGTCCCTAGCACTTTGAGGAACTTGGCCAGCCAATCAGGGTGCGCTGGCCAGGCTGGCGCCGAAACCAGATTGCCGTCCACGTGGGCCTTGTTCACCGGGATGTCCACGTAGATCCCCCCAGCATCGGTCACACCCGGTCCCACCGCCGGGTAGGCGCTGCATTCCCGGCCTTTCAGCACCCCTGCCGCCGCCAACACCTGCGGCCCATGGCAGATGGCCGCGATCGGCTTGTTGGCACCGGCAAAATGCTGCACCATCTCGATGACCCGTGGATTGAGCCGGATGTACTCCGGTGCGCGCCCGCCGGGGATCACCAGCGCGTCGTACGCCTCCGCCTGGACCTCGCCAAAGGTGGCGTTCAGCGCAAAGTTGTGTCCGGGCTTTTCACTATAGGTCTGATCCCCCTCAAAATCGTGTACTGCCGTCCGCACCTTGTCGCCAGCCGCCTTGTCCGGGCAGACCGCATGCACCTCGTGCCCCACCATCAGCAGTGCCTGGAAGGGCACCATCACTTCGTAATCCTCGACAAAGTCCCCAACAAGCATCAGGATCTTTTTCGCACCCATTGCATTCTCCTTTCCGCGCGAAGCCACTGATTACTCCTCACTGTTCAACGCCCATCGGCAACCAATCGCACCTCTAGCCATCACCCCCTTCCCCCAATCCACTAACATCTGCATTCCCAGCTATCCCCCATCCGGAAAGATCTTGCCCGGATTGAGGATTCCCAATGGGTCGAAGGCCGCCTTGATCCGCTGCTGCAGCGCGATCACAACCGGGTCCATCACCAGCGGCAGGTACTGGGCTCGCTTCGAGCCGACGCCGTGCTCACCGCTGATCGTGCCACCCAACCGCGCCACCAGCCGGTACAGTTCCTCCAGCAGCGCCGGCAGCCTTTCCTGCCACTGGTCCATCCCCATCTCCGGCGGTTTGACCGGCGTGGCATGGAGGTTGCCATCGCCGGCGTGCCCGTAGCAGGGGATCAGCACACCGTATTCTTCCGACAACCGCTCCAGTTCGGGCATCAGCGCCGGGATCTGGGCCAGCGGCACCACAATGTCCTCCAGGCTCTGCACCGGACTGATCGCTTTGAACGCCTCGGCCAGCATCTGTCGTGGACGCCACATCCGCCGCTCCGTGTCCGGCGTGTTGCCCACGTACACGTCCAAGGCCCCGGCGTCCATGACCAGGTCGGCCACGGTCTCCATCTCGCGCTCCACCTGCTCCCTATCGTAGCCATCCACCTCCAGGAGCAGCATGGCCTCGATGTCGGGCTGGGGCGGTCGCTCGTTCAGAAAGGCATAGGCCGTCTCCACCGAAAGGCGATCCATGAACTCGATCGAGGCCGGCACCAGGTGCCCCTGGGTCATCACCTGTGGCACCGCGGCGATGGCCGTCCCCACGTCGGCAAAGGGCACCAGCAGCACAGCCCGGGCTGCCGGCATCGGCACCAGCCGCAGCGTGATCTTGGTAAAGATCCCCAGAGTGCCCTCCGAGCCGACCAGCAGGCTGATCAGGTCGTAGCCGGTCACGTCCTTGACCCGCTTGCCGCCCAGGTTCACGATCTCGCCTGTGGGCAACACCACCTCCATGCCCAGCACGTAGCGCCCCGTGACGCCGTACTTGATGGCCCGTCCTCCGCCTGCATTCTCGCCCACGTTGCCACCGACGAAACACGACTCCAGGCTCATCGGATACCCGGCATAGAACAGCCCGTGGGGCGAAACCGCCTCGTTGACATCGTTGGTCACCACCCCCGGCTCGACCGTCACCGTCATGTTGGCCGTGTCGATCTCGAGGATGCGGTTCATGCGCTCGATCGACAGCAGGATGCCGCCATAGACCGGCACGGCCCCGCACGACAGGCCCGACCCGGCTGCCCGCGGCGTGACCGGTACCCGTTCCCGGTTGGCCAGCCGCAGGATGGCGGCGATCTGTTCCGCATCGTCGGGCCTGACCACCACCTCCGGCATGTGCGCGTACTCGGCCCCCGCCACCTCGTCGTGGGCATAGGGCTCCATCCGTTCCGGATCGCCGGCAATCACATATCGCTCGCCAACGATCCCCCGCAATTCTTCGACGATCTCTGCCTTCACCGGTCGGTACTTATTCATCTTGCACATATGGAACTGTCTGCGGCCCATCCGGCAGCACCGCGATCGTCGCCCCGGGATTGCCCCGCCGCACCGCAGCCACCGTCTCCTCGATCGAGTGACAGGGGATCACCAGCGCGTGCCGCAGCTCATCGTCCGACAGCCCATCGGCATAGACGTGCACCCGCGCTTTCTGCTGGATCTGGGCCTGGACCTGGGCCTCCCACTGGTCGTGGCAGCGGAACCCGGGCACCATGACCCGCGCCAGCAACGCCTCCGGCGACTCTGCCTCCCACAACAGGCGCTTGTACTCCCCGTGGTCAGGGATGCCATCCCAGCACTCGGCCGCCACGAGGATGTCACCCCCTGGCTTTACGATCTTGGCCGCCGCCGCCATCCCCTTGACCGACTGGTAGAGGTTGAGGTCCAGCGGATAGCCGCTGTTGGAGGTAACCACGATATCGAACGGCTCCGGCACCGGATGGAGGCAGGCCTCCCGGGCGAACGCCGTCCCGGCACGGTGGGCCCGCACCAGGTCGCCGGCAAACACGCCCGTGATCTCCCGCGCCTGGTTAAGCGTCACGTTGTACAGGAAGGTCGGCCCGGTGGCCAGGGCGGCCGCCAGCATCTCTGCCCACAGAGGATTGTCCTCCGTCGTGGCCCAATCCACCCCCGGCGCGGCGATCATCTCGGGCCCGTGGTTGTCCAGGATCGACTCAATGTCGGCGATGCCCGGCAGCACCGCCTTGGGCCCGCCGCTGAATCCGGCGAAAAAGTGGGGCTCGATGAACCCGGTCAGGATGCGCACCTGGGCGTCCAGGTAGGCAGGATTGACCCGCACCGGGTTACCGGCCCGGTTCCGCGCCACCTCCACCAGGTCGCCCGCCCAGGCGTCGTGCTGCACAATTCGGTACCGGTCCACGACGCCGTCGCCCAGCATGCGGCGCAGTTCCTCGCCGGTCTGGGGCCGGTGTGTGCCCAGGGCGTTGATCAGCGTGATCGCACCCTCGGGCACCCCGGCCAACGCCAGCTCGTCCAGCAGTGGCGGCAGCGCCCGGTCGTTGGGCATCGGCCGCGTCAGGTCGCTGAACACCACTGCCACCGTGCCTGACCCGGCACCCGAGGCCACTGCCTCCACCAGATCGGCCAGCGGCGGGGTACCGATCGGCGCCCGCAGCGCTGCCTCCAGCGCCGCCCGCTCATCCGGCAGCCCTGCCACCGCCTTGGGCTCGATGACCGTAACCGGCGCATCTGCCGGCAGCTCGATCTCGAGCCCCGTACGCCCGTAGGCCAGATTCAGACGCATGCCCCCTCCTTTACCGGCTACCCCACTCAAAGCCGCCGCCACTCGCCCGTCGGCGTCAGCTCCCAGAAGAGGCGCTCCGGCCGCCGCTGCCAGCGGCGCAGCCAAGTCAGCAGCTCACGCCGCCGGGCCAGCGGCATCCGCCGCACCTCCAGTTCAAAGGCCATCTCCAGGTGGTAATCAGGCTGCCTCGCTTTTCGTCGCCCCCTCATCCCTCTCCTCCGCCCTTTCCCCTGTCCGCCTTTCCCCTGGCTCCTCTTCATCCTCCCCGATCACCCGTACTGGCCGCAGCGCATCCAATTGCCGCAACTGGGCCACCTGCTGGACGGCCACCGGTTTCCACTCGTCCGGTACCTGGCGGAACTCGCGGAGGAGGGCATGGATCAGCGCCTCGTCCCGGTCAGCCTGTCCAGCCTCACCATCCGGATCCTCCTCTGCGCCTATCACCCTTGGGGCCGGAGGCAGGTAACCCGCCGCACGCAACGCCTCCTCACGGGGAGTGCCAAAGAAATCGGCCAGGCGAAACAGCGTCTCCACCCTGGGGATATGCCCCCTGTTCAGGATATCGCTGACCGTCGCCTGGCCCACGCCGGCGTATACCGCCGCCTGGTTCTGCGTTAGCTGGCGCTTCTGCAACTCTGACTGCAACCACGCACTCAACTTGGTCATTTCCCGTCCTGCCTATTCCTCTTCCGGATAATACAGGACAAACGTTCCCTCCTCGTGCCAGCCCCCCGACGCCTCCTCTGAATCGGCCAACAGCACCTTGGTGTGCATTGAGCGGGAATAGGACTCGCTCCGCACCGCCAGCATCACCACCGGATGGTGCTTGCCGTTCTCTGTCCGCGCCCACAAGTTGGGCGGTGCCGGCACAAAACTCCACTGCGCTTCCATCGTTGCCCTCCTCATTCTCGAACTCGCCGGTAGAAGCAGTTGCCGAACCGGAGACACAGACTTTCCTCAGCAGCTCCCCGCCGGGACGTCGCGTAGGGTCAGTATACCACCATCCCCAGCAAAAAGCAAAGCCCTACCCCCCATCTTGAGCCTGGCGCTCTGTGAACCAAACAACCAGCTTCCACCCACCCGCCTATGCACCAATTTGACATAGAGAGATCATTCGTCTATGATATCCCTGATCCAGAACCGCTGCCAAAAGAGGGATCTATGAAGATCAGAATCTCTGCCCTGGGTGCCGTCCCTGTGCAGGGCACCGACGAGTCCGGCTACCTGGAGCTCGACCCGCAGACAACCGTCCGGCAATTGCTCCAGCGCGTAGACCTGGACAAAGAGGTGCGGGAACACGTGCCAGTCGTCGTCAACGGCCAACTGGCCAGCCTCAACGACAGCCTGCAGGAGGGTGACGAGATCACCCTCTTCCTGCCACCCACGGGGGGATAGCCCCATGGTCTGTATCCATGCTCTGCCCTGATAGCGCAAAGCAGAGACCTGCAGAGCGAGAGGAGGCACACCATGACATTTCGCGGTCAAGTCGCCCTCGTCACTGGCGCGGGCAGCGGCATGGGCCGCGTTGCCGTCCACAAGGTGGCCGCCACCGGCGCCCACGTGGCCGCCCTCGACATCAACGAAGCTGGCCTCGCCCAAACTGCTGAGGGCTGGGACAACGTGCACCCCTTCCGCTGCGACGTCACCGACCTCGAGCGGGTCACAGCGATCATCCACGCCGTGGAGGAGACCTACGGCCCCTTCGATCGCGTCGTCCATGCGGCGGGCATCATGCCCGGCGCCCTCGTCCTCGACGAAACCATCGAGCAGGCAGGGCGCATCATGGACATCAATTACATGGGTACGCTGCACCTCCTGCTGAACACCCTGCCCCGGATGGTCGAGCGGGGTTCGGGCGACTGGATCGCCTTTGGCTCCACCGCCGGCTATTGCCCTTCACCCTTTATGGGCGCCTACAGCGCCAGCAAGGCGGCTGTCAACACCCTCATCGAAACTGCCCATTGGGAGAACCTACACAGCGGCGTGCGCATCCTCCTGGCCGCCCCACCTCCCGTGGACACCCCCCTGTTAGACCAGCCACCGCCGGAGGCCATCGCCGTACGGGACACCCGGTCTAGCAACCAGACCATGACCCCCGAAGAGATGATCGACGCCATCGAGCGCGACCTGGAAAAGGGCAAACCAGTCTGCACCGGCAACACATTCGGCGCCATGACCGTGCTCATGCGCCGCTTCATCCCTACCCGCCTGTGGAAGATGGCCCTCAAGGCCAACGGGCTGCCGGCCTGAGGTGCCAGAAAGGAGCAGATCGATGCGCGGATACACCGGCAAGGTCCTCTGGGTGGACCTGACCAAGGGTGAGATCTGGGAGGAAACGGTCCCCGACGAGGTATACGAGCAAACCCTCTCCGGGGTAGGTCTCGGCGCCTACGTCCTCTACAAGCACATCCCGGCTGGAGCCGATCCCCTGGGCCCCGACAACGTGCTGGGCTTTGTCTCCGGCCTGCTGACGGGCACAGGCGCCCTCTTTTCAGGGCGGTGGCTGGCTGTCGCCAAATCGCCCCTTACGGGAACCTGGGGCGAGGCCAATTGCGGCGGTAACCTGTCACCCGCCATCAAGCAGTGCGGCTACGACGCCATCTTTTTCCGGGGCATCTCGCCCCGACCGGTCTACCTCTACGCCGATAGCGGCCACGCCGAACTGCGGGATGCATCGGAACTGTGGGGTATGGACGCCGTGGAAGCCGAGGATGCCCTCATCCAGCGGACGAGCGTCAAGAAAACCCCAGCAGTGGCTGCCATCGGCCAGGCAGGCGAGAACCTGTCGCTCATCGCCGGGATCAGCAACGACCGGGGCCGCATGGCGGCCCGCTCCGGCCTGGGTGCCGTGATGGGCGCCAAAAAGCTCAAGGCGATCGTCCTGGCCGGTTCTCGCCGGGTGCATTGTTATGACAAACAGGCCGTTCACCAGCTCAGCCGCGACTGCTACCACGAGTACGTGGAGAAAGCCAGCCTGCCACCCATCCCCGGGGCGGCCTTTGCCATCCTGGGCCAGTTCCTGGGCCGGGCCAAGACCGCGAGGGTCCAGGATGGGCTCATGAGCATGGCCATCTACAAGCGCTACGGCACCGTCATGGCCAACCAGTTCAGCATCGAGATGGGCGACGCCCCCATCAAGAACTGGAGCGGCACGCGCCTCGATTTCAAGCGCGGGCGCTCCAAACAGATCAGCCCTGACCGCATCCTCGGCCGCGAGACGCGCAAGTACCACTGCTATGCCTGTCCCGTGGGCTCGGGAGGCATCTGCGAGCTGGAGGGCAAGTGGCCCGAGACCCACAAACCCGAGTACGAGACCGTGCTCGCCTTCAGCGGCCTGCTGCTCAACGACGATCTGGACGGGATCTTTTACCTCAACGAGTTGGTGAACCGGGCCGGCATGGACTCGATCTCGGCAGGCGCCACCGTCGCCTTTGCCATCGAGTGCTACGAGAAGGGCATCCTGACCGCAGAGGATACGGATGGCCTGGAACTAGCCTGGGGCAACGGCGAGGCAATCGTCCAATTGGTGGAAAAGATGGTGCATCGCCAGGGGATCGGCGACGTGCTGGCCGACGGCGTCCTGCGCGCCGCGGAGCGCATCGGCCAGGGATCAGAGCAGTACGCCATCCACGCTGGTGGGCAGGAACTGCCCATGCACGACCCCCGCTGCGACCCCGGCTACGGCCTCCACTACAGCGTGGAACCGATGCCCGGCCGCCATACCGCCGGATCCCAGACCTTCTACGAGATGTACGGCCTCTGGGACAAGGTGGAGGGCTATCCCAAACCCCCGGCCAAGTTCCCGGTGACCGAGCGCTTCCAGGCTGACCACCTCAAGGCCATGGGCGCCTCGGGCAACAGCCTGATCAAGCAGGTTATGGATGGCGCGGGCCTGTGCATGTTTGGCATGGTCATCAACGTATCCCGCTTCCCGATCTTTGAGTACCTGAACGCCGCCACTGGCTGGAACAAGACACCTGAAGCGTATATAGAGATCGCCCATCGCGTGCAGACGCTGAAGCAGATGTTCAACGTGCGACAGGGGATCGATCCCTGGTCGCTCAAGATGCACCCCCGCGCCCAGGGCGTACCACCCCAGGCGGCGGGGCCCAACAAGGGGCGTACCTTTGACCTGGAGCAGATGATGCGCGACTACTGGGCAGCGCTGGGCTGGGACCCCGAAACTGGTGTGCCCACCCCACAGACGCTCGAAGCGCTGGGGCTCGGCGAGCCCCCGGCGGCTGGGGAGGAGGGATAACCATGGCCTACACAATCGTCGACGCCTGTACCGGCTGCACCGCTTGTGTGCGGCCCTGCCCGGTGGGTGCCATCAGCGGGGAAAAGAACGCACTGCACACCATCGACGCGCGGCTGTGCATCGACTGCGGCGCCTGCGGCCGCATTTGCCATTTCGAAGCCGTGCTTGACGCCCACGGCGCGCTCTGCGTCGAGGTCCGTCGCTCGGCATGGCCACTGCCCACCTTTGACCTGGCCCTGTGCGACGGCTGCCGGGAGTGCATCCAGGTCTGCCCCGTCAGTTGTCTGGCCATGGGCCACCAGGTTCCGAAAGACCCGACCCTCTATCCCTACCTCGCGGAGGCCAAAGCCTGCATTGCCTGCGAATTCTGCGAAGAGGCCTGCCCCCTGGACGCGGTGGCAATGCAAGCCCGCTAGCGCATGCCAGGTGCCTGACAGGACCAGATCACCGGTCCCGGTACTACAATTGGCTCGTATTGGCAAATTTCTCGCGCTGGACTGCGGTCCAGCGCGTTCTCTATCGCTCCAGCCAGCGTGGATAGCTCCAAGACGCTTCCAGCCCCAGCCGCGGCGCACCGGCCTCCTCCAGCACCCGCTGCGCGCTTTCCAGCAGGAAGGCCTTCGCTTCCGCCTCCATACCGCTTACCTCGAAGCCCAGCGTCCACCACGTGTCCCCCAGCGCCCGCACCCTCGCCAATTCCAGCATGCCCGGCGTGGCCTGGTTCGCCGCACGCCCTGGCGGCAATGTACCCACGGCCAAGGCAGAGATCCAGCGCTCTTTCTGAACCGCCGTCCAGTATCGCGACGGCTGCGCATACCAAGTTGCAGCGAATTGCGTCTCATCCAGTGGCAGCATCCATTTGCGCCAGGCCTCGACCAAGCCCTCAGCCCCCTGCGAGAAACGCATTGCACCGTGCGAGCTGGTCCGCACCTTGAGCTCGATGCGGCCCTCCCGCAACTTGATGCCAGCCGCATCACTGCCCGGGACGCGCAGGTAGTGATCCACCCGTAAGGGTTCGGCCGAGACCAGCCGCCCCTCCTGGAACCAGGCCCAGACCTCCTCTGGCATGGCACCCGGCAGGAACCATCGCACTTCGACTGTCGGCAACATGAGCTACCTCCCTGACCCTGCCTGAGTATACCACCCCCACCTCGAAAACGCAACCATGCCTATTTCAGTTTATGTCCACTTGGATCCACCGCCCATCTGCCAAGCGGCTCGTAGCCGTTGCATTTTGCCCCCGCTCGTGATATAATCCACGGGCGTGTCTGGGCACAGTTCCGTCGTCCATCGACTGTCGTCCCAACTGCTCAAGACCCACAATCAAAGCAAGGAGGCTATCATCGCACATGGACCAAGACAATAGCGACCACGTCGCGCGCCGTGCGGGCGAACTGGTCGCCAATGGCTATCATTGATCGGAAGGTATCGTGCTCGCCGTGGGCGAGCATCTGTGGGGCCGGGTAGACGACCATATCATGCGCATGACGTCCGGCCTGGCCGGGGGTTTGGGCTGTGACTACCAGGAACTGTGCGGCACCGTCAGCGGCGGCGCCCTCCTGATCGGCTCTGTCTACGGCCGTACGTCCCCCGAGGAGGACGATGAGGAGTGTAATCGGCGCGTGAACCTCTACCGCGAGCGGTTCCTCCAGGCGTTCGGTACCACCCGCTGTTATGACATCCGGGAACAGGGATATGGCGGCGACGGGCAATGGCCCTGCTCTACCCTGGTCGAGCGGGCAGCCCGTATCCTGCTGGGCGTCCTGTCCGAGCCGGTTCCCTGACAGGCTTTGACAGAACGACCTTGGCTCTTTCTCTGCCCAAGCCCCGGTCTTCTGCCATACCCAAGCCCAGTCCGCGATTTGGCGGCATCTTGCGATTCTAATAACCTCTAGCGTAATACATGGACTTGTGCCAGGCAGCCGTGGTAGCGCTGGGGGTCAAGGCACAGTATGCAGTTCAGCATCAAAGAGCAGGCCACAGAAGAAGACAGGACCTATTTCGTCGCCGTCGAGTACCAGACCGCCAGGGACAACGGCTTCATCCCTGCCCACGTGCCCGAGGAAGAGGCATTCCTTTGGCACCAGCAGGAAGTACTCCAGTTCGTCGAGAACCAGCCCAGGACAGGCATCTTCCTAGCCAGGACCCGCAGGGGCCCGAACACCGGCCGGCCACATGGCAACCACTCCTACGCTGGCCTGGTGTGGATTTCGATCTCGGAGAACCGGGAGCCATGGGATTTCCAAGCATCCCCCGCCTGGATCTATGACCTGTGGGTGGAGCCCGAGTACCGCCGGCAAGGGCTGGGCACCAAGCTGTTGCAGCAGGCCGAGCGTTGGGCACGAAAAGCAGGCCTGGCCAAGATCGGTCTGCACGTCTTTGGCTCAAACGACGCGGCAATCCGCCTGTATCGCTCTGCCGGCTACCGGATCCTAAACCGCTACCTCCAAAAAGAGATCACCCCCGGGACCCAGATCTCCCCTTCCCCTACCGCATTCCGCATCCGTGAACGCCAGCCGGCGCGCGACGACCGGCACATCCTTGCCCTGGGGTACGAGAGCTATCGGACCCTGGCCCTGGCCGGGACAGAGGTCTCGGAGCAAGAGATGCGCGCCCGCTATGCGCAAATGGCCAGCATAGAGAAGCTGGATCAAGCCAACCACGCCGTGCACGTCGCAGAAGATGCCGGCGGCGCATTTGCCGGGTTCGCGTGGGCCTACAGGTCAAAGGGCGACCTGGGAGAAAAACGGTACGTATGGCTGCAGGACCTACAAGTCCAACCAGCCGTGCGTAACCGCGGTCTGGGAGGACAGCTCCTCGCCCAAGTCGAAAGCTGGACCCTCGCCCAGGACCTGGACACGATCCGGACGGGGGTCCACACCCACAACCAGGTGGCGCTGCACCTCCTGCGATCCAGGGGATACTGCGAGACCAATTGTTTTATGTACAAGGACACCAACAGGTCGTCATAGATCTTGGGCAAAGCCTCGTATTGATTCCCGCCCGATTCGATCGCCGGTTCAACCTCTTGGCGATCCGGCCGACAGAGGCCGGGCCAGCTGTCCCATCCTGTTCGGCCACCCCCTCCAGTTGACAGCCCCCGCCGCTTGTGGTATCCTAAGCATAGATTTCGTGTGAAAAAGGCAGGATAAGATAGTTACTCGTCTGCCTTCCATTGGCGGCCGCACATCAGCCGGGCCAGACTCAGTGGGAAAGACCGTATCCAGGGGGCAAAGATGCAAGCGCTTGATCCCCGGCAGGTCCACATCACAGACGATTTCTGGGCGCCTCGCCTGAAGACGAACGCCCAGACAGCCCTGCTCCACCAATGGCAGCAACTGGAAAGGACCGGCTGCATCGATAACTTTCGTCTCGTCGATGGGCAGGTGGAGGGCTTTCGCCAGGGCTGGTTCTTTGCCGACTCGGACGCCTACAAGTGGCTGGACGCTGCCTGCCGGGCAACCTCCCACCACGATTCCCAGGCCCTCCAGGCGCGCATCGACGCCTTTGCCACACTCCTCGTCGCCGCCCAGGCGCCCGACGGCTACCTCTATACCTACAACCAGCTCCACTTTCCCGACGTGCGATGGACCAACCTCCAGATCGAGCACGAGTTGTACTGCCACGGGCACCTGATCGAGGCCGCCATCGCCCACCACGAGGTCACCGGCGAGCGCCGGATGCTGCACGTGGCCGAAAAAGCCGCCGATCTGCTGGTCCGCGACTTTTTGGGCAGCGGGCCGGAGCACACCCCTGGCCACCAGGAGGTCGAGATCGCCCTGATCCGGCTGTACGAGACCACCGGCCAGGAGGACTATCTCGACCTGGCCCAGCAGTTCGTGGAGCAGCGGGGTCGCATCCCCCGCTTTGCCACCCACCTCTTCCACCAAAACCGCAGTGCGGACCGGCGCACGGCCCACGTCCAGGATGCGCAGGCGCGCTACCGGGCCGAACACCCCGAACGGGCTGCAGGCCAACCGGCAGCCACGGACCAGCCGCTCAAACCCCCGGGCATCCCGGCCCGCTATCTCCTAAGCGCCCTCAGCGGCCAGTATGCACAGCAGCATCACCCGGTGCGCCGGCAGAAGGCGCCTGTCGGCCACGCGGTGCGCTTTGCCTACCTGGAGACGGCGGTGGCCATGCTCTACCGCGCCCGCGGTGACGAGACCCTGCTGCCCGCCCTGGAAAGGGCCTGGGCGCACATGGTGGCGCGCAGGATGCACGTCACCGGCGGCCTCGGCTCCGTGCCGGCCATCGAGGGCTTTGGCCGCGACTATGAGCTCGATCCAGAGGCAGCCTACGCCGAGACCTGCGCCGCCCTCGGTTGCATGTTCTGGAACTGGCAGATGTCCCTGAGCACCGCCCAGGCCCAGTATGCCGACCTCTTCGAGTGGCAGCTCTATAACGCCTCGGCCGTGGGCATGGGCCTGGATGGCAAGTCCTACTCTTACAAAAATCCCCTGGCTTGCCGTGACGGTGCGAGCCGCCAGGCCTGGTACGAGGTGCCCTGCTGCCCATCCAACCTGTCCCGCACCTGGGCGCACCTGGGCAAGTACCTCTACAGCCACACCCGGAACGCCCTGTGGGTGCACCAGTACGTGGGCAGCGAGGCCACGATCGAGCTGCACACCCCCGTGGACCTCGAAGTGGCGTCGGCGCTTCCCTGGCAGGGCGCCGTCACCCTCCGCCTTCGGCATGCCTCGCCAGCGGCCTTTACGCTGTACCTGCGCATCCCCAGTTGGACGGGAGACTACCAACTGGCGGTCAACGGTACAGAAATGCAGACCGCGCCGCCTTCCCAGGCCGCGGTCCTGCCCGCCTCCGGCTATGCGCCCCAGCGGGCAACCTACCTCCCGATCTCGCGCACCTGGTCGCCGGGTGACCTCGTCGAGATCGCCTTCACCATGCTCCTCACCGTGCGCCGGCCGCACCCCAGGGTCAGCAGCCTTCGCGGGAAGGTCGCCCTGACGCGCGGGCCGCTGGTCTATTGCCTGGAGAGCGTGGACAATCCCGCCCTCGACCTGTTCGACACGCCACTGGACACCGCCTCCCTGAAGCCCGAGCACCGGCCCGAGCTCCTGGGCGGGGTCTGGGTACTGCGCGGCCAAACTACGCGCGGCGATCCCCTCACCGCCATCCCCTACTATGCCTGGGCCAACCGCGGTCCCTCCCAAATGGTGGTGTGGACAAAGGAAGCACCACCCCACTGAAGCTTTGGTGCCACTTTAGCGCCAAAGAAAAGGTCCTTGGGGCACCCGGACCACAAGGGCTTCAGGATGTCGACCACTGCTGCAGCCTTCCGCCAGTAGCTCCGTGCAGGCAAAGCGCCAGGACGGGAAGCAGTCCCGTCCTGGCGCCGTGCTCGATTCCCTTTGGAGCTGTACGCGCGCTCGTCCTACTCAATCACCACGGTAAAGCGCCGGCTATCCCGGACCCGATCCTCCCACGGCCGCCGGTATTCGAAGGTGATCTCGGTCCTGCCCCGTTTCAGGGCGCGATAGCTACACAGCTCATGCCCCGCCGCACCCGGGACCTCGTTGTCGGGCTCAAACGTCTGGGCCACCGATTCCAGGAAACGGTCGTCCACCTGTGCATGCCAGACGTAGCCCGTAGTCGGATTGCCTGGCAGGCGGACGGCAAAGTACGCACCTGGAGCTACGCGAATGGTCCGCGCCGGATCCTCAAAGGTCTGTACGTCCATTTCCTGCTCCTACTTTCGAGCAAAGGCCGCGATGATCCGCGCCAACAGGTTGCAGCCCGGCTCCGGTGGCGGCGGTGGGGGC
>Ga0180437_10001348_pt1 | contig 42309 bp, 43 predicted proteins | sample SS_ome_4_FD_132410 | JGI IMG/M metagenome (GOLD analysis project Ga0180437, IMG submission 132410) | Hypersaline lake sediment archaeal communities from the Salton Sea, California, USA - SS_3_D_1 metaG | ecosystem: Environmental > Aquatic > Non-marine Saline and Alkaline > Hypersaline >...
CGGCTCTTTGGGATGAACTTTGGACAAAGTATCTTGAAATCCATAAGCAATTACGGTTTTCTAGATTGAGAGTTTCCTATGCATGGACTTAATGTTTCCCGTCACTTTGGGACAAAGCCAAATTTTTAGTTGAAATTGAATGGTTTATTGTCACTCCACGATGGTTTAGCTCAGCCATAAATGGCTCAAAGAGATTAGTGTGGAAAACTTCCTCAGGGAACAGAGTTCCTCTAACGCTGATTTTTTCACCAGCAATCATCTGTGAAGCTATAGATGCAGGAAAACTAGTTGCTCTTGCCATAGATGTACAATTTTGAATTGGATCGAAGTAATCAATCATTTCAAATATATGTTTTTCATATATACTAGATTTTTTCCCAGTGATGCTGACTCTCAGCATTGTTACATCTTGATCGTTGTCTAGGACCATCTTATTATTTAATAAAATTTCAATCACTCTTCTCGGTATAATGCTCTGTCCATTAATAAATATGATTTCCTTAGAAAATAATCCACAAGACTTTAATATTTTAATTGCAGCAGAATGCCCCTTATGTCGGATTGTTTTTGCAGATAGTTCATCGTTTACCTTCCCTCTCATTGTATGAATAAGAGAATTTAGTCCATCTGTGTAAAAGCATTCCATTTCTGAGAATTCAGGTGGAAAAGAAATTAGCTCAAGTCCTGAGAGCGTATCGACTTCTCTGATTTCTCCACTCTTGATTATTCTAGCTTTCCTATCGTAGAGATTTAATAGACTCTCAATTGAATATACAATTTTGTAGTTAAGTGGAGCCTGAGGATGGACAGGATTCCCGCCTGCAAAAATCAGAATCTTTTCAATCTCGTCTAGCAGATATGTAGCTCTTCCTGCACAAATATTCGTAATTCCTGGAGATGCACCCATACCCGACAAGAGAATAATATCCTTTTCTTTTGCTATTGAGTCATATTTGCGACGCGATATAGGAAATTCTCCAACTAGATCTACGTAATGTGTGCCGGAGCGAACAGCCTCCTCAAGTGCAATGAGGCTATATTTGTGGAGCAACGCACAAATAGCAACCTGCTTATTTTTAAATAATTCTTTTCTCTTTTGTTCATTTTCGATATTAAATTCTTGAATCAATAATCGATCGGATTTGATTAAGTCTTTGGCTTTTTTTAAATTTTCAAGTTTAATATCAACAAGAGTAACCTTATTTTCTAGAGTGCTCTCAATAAGATCTTTTGCGAGAAAGATGCCCATCTTCCCAGCTCCCAATACAAGAAAATCAATCATTTTCTTCTTTAGAAACTTAAATATTGAGATCCTTCATTTTGAGACAAAGCCAAAATTGGTTTAATTAGTGATCCTTATTTAACAGAAGTAATTTCCCATTGATGTTGTTGTTATAGTCGCCATTATCTATACAAATCCTTCCGTTAACTAAGACATACTTTATCCCTCTGCTGTATTTTTGTGAATCTGCATAAGTGGCCACATCTTGAATTTCATTGGGATCGAATAATACGATATCGGCCTTATAGCCTTTAAACAGCAATCCTCTTTTTTTCAATTGCAGGAGTTGGCTTGGGAGCGAACTCATTTTTCTAATAGCATCCTCTAAGATTAAAGTTTTTTCTTCTCTTACATATTTTCGAATTACTCGCGCTTGGCTGCCGAATGAACGGGGGTGGCCCTTCAAAGGATTTGCTGAGGCCTTTATAATTGGTACTGCAATTCCATCACTTGAAAACATCAACCAATTTTGCTTCATCAAATATTTCATTTCAACTTCTGAGAGGGCACCAGCTGATAATTGTATATTAGGCTCCTCAATAGCTAAATCTGCAACAATGTCAAATGGATCTCTTTTCTGTTCGTCAGCAATATCAGATAGAATTTTCCCAATCAAATGATGGCTTTTTTGTGCATCTACTACTGCATATGCAGACCAGCCTGCAAGTTTGATAGGACTGGGATCGTCGGGCTCTCCTTTTAGAACGGATTCTCTTATCTCTTTATACTTAGATTTATCCTTAAGAGCTTTTGCCAATTCCTCAATATATCGATCCTGTAATTTATTCTTATCTATCTTTGAGGTATTTGGACTATTAATCTTTTTTCTAATTTCTGCAAAAGGTTCCATATCATCAGGAAGCCGAAAGAGGGACCAGCCACTATTGCTCTCAATTGAAATAATTGGTCCGACGGAGGCTTTGTCGTAAGGATACATATCCGCTGTGATATAAAGTCCATTTTCTCTTGCATTATTGATAACATCTACGGCTTCCTCCATACTTCCCCAATTTTCTTTCCCGATGACTTTAAAATGAGCTACATTTGCACGGATTTGAGCTTCTTTTGCAATTTGGATTGTCTCTCTTGTCGCATCTGGAACATTTGAATCCTCATCGCGCTGGTGAGCGAGATAAACTCCGTTGAATTCCGCTGCAATTTTTGCCAGGGCGATAATTTCTTCGGTTGAAGAGTACATATCGGGAATGTATTCCAAACCAACGCTCATCCCCCATGCTCCCTCTTGCATTGCTTGCCTTAGTAAAGCTTTCATCTTCTCCAGTTCTGTAGTACTAGGCGCACGCGGCTCCAATCCAAGGACTTCTTTCCTTATAGCTCCAAATCCAACTACATGAATAGCGTTGGTTCCAATCCCATGCCGTTCCCATTTCTTCTTGATTTCAGTAATCTTGATGGTGCCTGTGCCGCAGTTTCCTGTAACAACTGTGGTCGTTCCTTGTTTAAGATAATTTAGGTTGACATTTGCACTCGGCACTCCGAGGCCCCAATCACAATGTGTATGTAAATCAATAAAGCCGGGCGCGATAATCAGGCCTTTAGCATCGATAATTGTAGCCGCTTTCTTTTTACTGAGGTTTCCAATGTCAGTTATAATGTCGTCTTTTATACCAATATCGCTATAATACCAAGGATTTCCTGTACCATCGACTATCCTTCCGTTTATAATCATAATGTCAAAATCTTGGGTGCTGTTTTTAGCTACACAACCCAAAAAGACCAAAATAACAAGAACCAAGATATTAAAGATAAATAGTTTTTTCTTTAGCACGTTTCATCCTCTATGAAGCATCACTAATATGGTTCATCATAAATAACTCGCTTATGATTTTTTATGGCATCCTTTAGATAATCTTTAGCAATTATTTTGAAAAGATATCAGGACTGCAATGCCTCTATTGCTTCATTCGCAGTTATAACGACCGCACGGTATGCTTTCAGCACAGTCAAAGAAGACTTGTGAAGTAAAGGTACGTCACTCGCTACTCCATCCTCTATTACAATTGGGAAGTAATCAAGACATCCGGCATCACGGACGCTTGTTTCTACGCACCCCTCTGTTGTGCATCCAGAAAACATCAGTGTATGAATATCGTTTGATCTAAGAATCATGTCAAGATTTGTTCCGAAAAAGGCACTTGAGCGGTGTTTTTCAATAACTATATCTCTTTCTTGAATCTTGAGTTCATCAATTAATTCTGAACCCCAGTGTTTTTTTTGGCAGAATCTTTCTTTCGTTATGTCTATATTTATTTCCTTCTTGTATTGTGTAAGCATTCTGCGGCTAAGCCATATCCAAGAAGGTGAATCTGATAGTCCGTTTTGAAGCGATACAACTTTTACAAATATTTGAAGAACTTTCAATTTGCGAGATTCTTCAGTTAGCCAGGCAATTCTCTGGATGACTTTTTGAAATGAAGAAATGTCTCCACCGGCTCTTGCAAAAAGTCCATTGGGATAACAAATATCTTTCTGGAGATCGATTATTATATGAGCTGTTTTTAAGGGGATAAGTAATTCGTCCAAAGTTTCAGGTATATTTTTCCCATTCAATTCGAACATTCTATTTCTCCATTAATTTCAGTCATATTATGATCACTGTCCCGTCTTTTTTAATAATAATTTTATCGCCGTTCTTTACACAATCTAAAAATGAATCTCCCAGATTATCTATCACAACAATCTTTTTTCCTGCCCATATATTTGCTATGACAATCCCAGCTGCTGCCAGAGAATCAATATTTTTTGAAAAAAGCAAAGCTTTAGGAGCAATCCCCATTTTAGCTACTTTCAACCACACAGCACCTGCTGATGTAGATCCTAATGTTTTCGAAAGGCAAATTATCTTATCTGTTAAAATCTCATTATAGAGCTCTTTATTATCCTGATCTGTGCATTTCGCGATCTTAGCATTTGATATGATGCTCTGGTAAAAGGACGCCAATGAATTTAATCCGGAATGTGTTACCAAAACTTCACCATCAATATTTTCTGCTTGAACTGCCCTCCCTTTAAATATTCTTTTCATCAATTCCTGACTTATATTTCTCCGCACGCAATAATCTCAAGCAGTTCTTGTTCCTCAAAAAATCTAGCAGTTGTATATGCCCTAAGTTTGTTTGAGTTTGTTATCACAGGTTCATTCGCAATATCACGATTATTCATAAATGTTTCGATACACATTGAACTTAATATAATTTTTTTGGTAGATATTTGTGCATAAGCTTCCTTGTCTTCTCTGAACTTCTCAATTACTTCAGGTGCAGAACACAAGACCACATCAAACTCAGTCTCTTCTTTCCCACTTTCTTCTAAACGCTGATATATATTTTTTGTCCACCAATTTAACTGATTTAAACTTAAATGAGGACACCCTATCAAGCATCGTCTAGGTTTTGCCCTATTATTTTTCCATAAAACAGAATAAGAATATTTTGTCTTTTTGATTTCTTCATTATCGATAATATAGTGACTACTATTTTCTCTTAGTATTCCCCTTTTCTGCTCTTTTGCCTCAGGTGTTATATTTTCCACATGATATAGTCCAACAGCTCCAATTGCTGCACAAGCAGCACCCATATCCTTCAGGTAATCTCTACTTTTGTCAGTCAACTCGGTTCCCAGGAAATAATCCAAGCCTATAATATAAGGCACCTCTTCTCCTGCCTTTTCGCCAATTACTCCACCTAATAATTGAGAATTAGGCAAATTGTCAGTTCTTAATTCTACGACCAAGTGAGCCCTTCTCCCATCTTCTGTTAATAAACCGAAGAGGGGAGCCTTGCCAATTATATTACACAATAAATCAAAAATTGCTGCGTTCCTATTCGTTCTTGCACCAAGAACAGAATTTGCGTATACCACTGCCGAAGATTCAGACCACGCTAAAATTGTATCTTTTTTGGGGATATTTCCTACCTCAGGAAAATAGCTCGTACAAGTATAAGCTCTCTCATCTCTCAGTCCCAATTTTTTCAATTGTTCTTCATAATAATCTTGTCTTTTGTAGAGATCTCGAAAAATACGCTTTTGTTCTCTAGTGCACTTGATATTCGTGCAATCGAACGGCCTTGGATTAGCAGTAAAAGGTTTCTTGATTTTTAAGCCCGCATTTATTAGCTCATCCATCATTTGAATACTAGGACCTAATCCATCAAAAGCATGAGAAATTACAAGATGTGCATTTCCTTCTATGGAAACTAACCTGCTAGCGCCACAAGCTTCACCGTATTCAACTACGGTTTGCATTACTTTTTGAAGTATTTCTCCTTTTTGTCCATGTAAGATGCTTTCTTCCTCGTCTGTCAATTCAAGATTAAACGATTTTTTCCCTACCATATTGAAATTTCCTGAGTCCAATTTAACGGATTTTTTTAAAAAACATTCCCTTTATATAATTAGACTCATTGATGAATCCGGTGATGGTATTATTTTTTTCTCGAATGAATTTCAATTGCAGGGCCCAGTAGTTGAAAGTATCTTCTGCAATCCATTTAAGTGGCTCATTGGATACTGCATTTTCATGTGTGAAAAATAGGTTTCCATCTTTTTCTTTAAGTATATACGTAACCATCAATTCATCCCCATAATATTCCCCAACATATTCTCTAAGTTTTTCCCCCGATAAAATAGGTGGTTCTTGTTCTAATTGTTCCGTTAAAGACTCTTCATTAGGTTTTGCTGGCTTTTCCTCAAGAAAATAATCTTCAAGAAATATATCTGCAATGTCATAGCATAAGTCAACAGTTTTAATATCTGCTAAATTTGCCAGGATAATCACAGAAAATTTGTTATCTGGGAACTGGACATAGCCTGCACGAAATCCAACGAAGGCGCCGCCATGACCAATTGTTTTTAATCCCCTGTACTTTGAGATAACCAATCCGGAAGCATAACCGTATTTCAACTGGCCACGACCTAAAGTTGCATCACTGCCATCATTAAGCTTCCCCACTTTTTGCATATCTTCAATGAATTCGTTACAATCAATTCTATTGTGATAAAAATTTTGATCCCAAAGGAAAAAATCTTCTATAGTAGTAAATACTGCGCCGTCTCCAGTGCTTTCGTTCAAAGTTTCATTCACCTTAAATCCATTGTGTTCAACGGAATATCCCGTTGCCCGATTTTTAACAATGACGGTGTTATCTTCAAGAATGAATGTATTTTTCATATTTAGCGGATCAAATATATTTTTTTTTGTAAATTGGCCAATGGACATACCGCTGACCCGCTCGATGATGATTGATAAAAGAGTATATCCTGAATTTGCATATTGACACTTTTCTCCCGGTTTAAAGTTCAATCCTTTCTGTCTCGTTAGTAATTCAAGTATGTCATCGTTACTATGATGACCTTGATCATTCAGCTCTCCAGCTAAATCCTGTAACATTTCGTATTCTCTTATTCCACCCGTATGATGCACCAGATGACGAATTGTAATAGGCCATTTATATTCAGGCATTTCCGGTATGTATCTTCGAATATCATCATCAAGAGATAACTTTCCCATCTTATGAAGAATGAGGATACTTGCGGCAGTAAATTGTTTAGACATTGAGCCAATACGAAATACTGTATATGGTTTTATCGTTATCTCATGGTCGAGGCTAGCCATCCCAAAACATCTTCTATAAACAATCTTACCATCCATAATGATTGCTAATGCGCATCCTGGAGAATTGGTTCTGTCAAATTTTGCAAAAATATCATCGACTCGGGAAAATTTTGTTTGTTCTACGGATGAATGAAGAAAATTCACAAAAAAGGTTGATGTTAAAAACAAAATTGCCATCCATTCCTGAATACAATTATTTCCTTTAGCTTTCAATGACTTCTCCTTAAGATTAATTTAAATAACAATATCATTTAGTTTTGCTGGAGTCCTTTCATCAGTAATCATTTTCTTTAATAATTTTTAATAGAACCCCCGCCTAATATTCTTTTAATCATATAAGTTTATTAATTTTATAAATTAGTTTTGTAATTCATTCTTGTATTTGAATTAAGCTCAATAAAAGAAACCTTTCTTTCCAATTCAATAAAAATTCGGTTTAATTGAGTATCAAATATTGACATTTGCTTTGCGCATAGCTTGTCCTAATAGAAATTCAAGAATCAGGGAAGCTGCAAGCTGCACAGTTGAATCTCTCACATCCATAGGAGGTGCAACTTCCATTAAATCAAAAATGTCTACGCCCGATTTGCTGATATTGCGTACTGCATAGAGCAGTTGCCATGGAAATAAACCCCCTGTTCTTGGACATTGACAGCCTGGCGCAATAATACCTTCAGTCACATCGATATCAAATGAAAGATATAAATGTGATGTGTTCTTTTTTGCAATTCGAATGGCTTCATCTGTTATGAACTGAATACCTTTTATATGTACCTCTTCTGCTTTTATTATATGGATTCCTAGATCTCTAGCGTTTTTCCATTCTGAAAAACTTGTATCAAAACCTCTTGAACCTATATGAACTACATTTTCAGGATGCACATAATCACTTAGCTCATTAATAATATGAAATAAGGGAGTCCCACAAAATATTTTTTTTCCCTTAAAATTTGACATTGTATCCAAGTGATTATCGAACCATATGATCCCAACCCTTTTCTTTTTTTCCATTATAAAAGATTTTGCTGTTTGGTATGTAACAGAATGATCGCCTCCTAATATTAAGGGGATTAGTTTCGCTCTTGAGAGAGTTTTAATAAGTTCGTCGATACGCAACAATGTTTCTTCTATGTCATCTTGTACTACTTCAAGATCACCAATATCTATAACTCTTATATAATCTTTGATATCTAATTCCTGCTCGATGCTGAAAGTTCGCAATAACGCAACACCTTTCTTGCGTATTTGTTTTGGACCTAATGATGTCCCAACCTTAAAAATTGCTCCTCCATCATAAGGTATTCCGCAAAGGGCTACATCTGCGTCTGATGCATGTTCTAGCGTTACCAAATAATTGTGAAAGTACTTGTGATATGGAGATTCAGTGCTATTCAGATTAATTGGATATGAAGGGGGAATCATATGATCCAATTTAAGTAACATCTCATATTCTCCGTCAATCTTTTGGATTAGATTGAATTTCCTCAATCAATTCATGAATAAGATCTAGTGCAGGAATTAATTTTTTCTTATCTGCCCCATATCCAAAACGCAAGTAATGATCCATGCCAAAGCAATCGCCTGGAACAATTAAAACGCTCTTATCATGGATTAGTTTCATGACTAATTCGGTTGAATTAATATTGAGGTTGTATCGGCTGAATAGAATACCACCCGCCTTAGGAGGAATATAATGAAATAGTCCAGGATGCTTTGAAAACCAATCTAGTATTATCTGTATGTTCTCATTTAAAATGTCCCGGTTACGTTTTAATATTTTGATTTTTGTTTCAGGACGAAGAGCTAGACAAGCAAGGTGTTCATTTATGGCTCCTCTTGTAATTGATGTATAGTCATGCCTCCGCCAACACTCTGCGATCATTTTTTCTGGACCTACAATCCAGCCTATTCGCAACCCAGGTAAGGCATAGGCTTTTGAAAGCCCTGAGACAATTAGTGTCTTGTCATACATGCCCCAGAATGAAGGTGACTCTATTCCGTCTAATTCTGCTCCTCGATAGATTTCATCTGACAGAATCCAAGCGCCCGAACTTCCTGCCAAATCAACTATCTTATTCATGGTTTCTATGTCTAGTATAGAACCAGTTGGATTATTTGGATTACATACAATTATCATTTTAGTTTTTTGGGATATTAGTTTTTCTAAGTCTTCAATATCGATATGCCAATTTTTTTCTTCTTTTAGATAAATAGGAATAATCTTAGCGCCAAAAGCATAGAGAAGTCCCCAGATTTGCATGTAGTTTGGAAACATCAGAATTACTTCATCACCATGCTCAATGTTTGACCATATTAAAAGAAAATTTGCCTCTGCAGAACCATTTGTTACTAGAATATTGTTGATATTTGTGCCTGGATACATCAAACTAATAGATTCTCTTAATGGAATAGTCCCGTTGGTTTGAACATAACGTATTTGAATTGAATTATAGATTTTATCTAGTTCTTGTTTTGTTATTAATTCGTTTAAATATAAAGATTTCACATTGCTTGCACTGATATTATATTTTACTTGGTTCTGCCACATAGATAAAATTCTCTCTAATTTAAAATCGCTAATTTCCATTCTTTGTTTTCCTTTTTTTTATTAGATATTAAATTTTTTAGATGTATTTTCTCTTTATTTAGATTAGAAATATTGATGTAAATCTATGGAAGTTTTCCGACAAGGAACATACCCTGAGTCGAATGATAATGTTAAAAAGTAAATCTTATGCTGAGCTTGTAAGTTCTTAAGCCATTTAAAGCCGTGAAATCACCATATGCAGGCCATTTTAAGAATGTCCCATCAGCGTAAATAGTGCCACCTGGATCTTGATTTATATTAAACCAATTTTCGCCTAATGCGTTTAAAACATCAAGAAATACTCCTAATCTACCTACATTTTTAATATTAAAAAATTTCTCAATTCTTAGATCCAGATTGTTGAATGCTCGATACCTCCTTTCGCCCGGGGCTTCTGCATTAATAGTTACATTGGTTGGATTTGTAGGATCGAATTGGGGATCAGATGGAAAATTAATTCGAAGCGTTCGTGCCCATGGAGTACCAGATATATGGAAATAAAAAGCGCTTAACATGAAATCAAGGGGCAAAATTACTGATCCCTGAATTTTTATTTGTATCGGACGGTCGTAATCGAGTCTCCCATATCTGTTTATGAGTGAATTTGGATCGTTAAAAATTGGGCTTGAACCTGAGGTTGATTTCCAATTTGCTCCTATATTTCCTTCAAATTTACTTAAAGTAATAGAACTTAGAAGTTGCCAATTATCAGACATTCTCTTGTTTAGATAAAATTCTACAGCTTGGTATTTTCTTTCTGCTGCCTGAGGATTTGTTAAGAAAAGCTGGCTTTCTGGAGCACCATTTTTAACTGCATAAACAGTTATTTGGGAATCATCGGAAGTACCGTACTGTCCATCCCAGCCTGGCTCATTTACCGTGTAAGGCACCCACCAACCGCTGTCTGTTTCATACCCTCTGAACTTGTCAACGTCATCTACAATTCTTTGTTTTTTCTTGTATATGTACGAGATGCCTAAACTAAAATTCTTAAATATTTCTCTTTCCAAACCAATTATGAACTCATCTAAGTATGGAGATTTAAGATTCGGATCCAAATTCTCTTCTATGGCATAATCTGTTGGATTAGGAGGAATATAGTAAGGAATGAAAAAATCATTGGGTTCTATAATTCCGTTTAAATTAAGATCGATCCATAGACTTGACATATATGTGATATATAGAGGACTCATCTTGTTAAATAAATGCATCGATAAGTATTCGTTATATCTACTCCAGGATGCTTTTATTGAAGTTGATCTGTCGCCAAATACATCAAAGACTACTCCAATGCGTGGTGAAAAGTCTTTCCAAATAATTGCATTGTTTGTATCTTTAATGTCTGTTTGTTTGAAAATTTCTGGAGCTAACATAGTCAATACTGGATCATTAGCACCAGCTGGATTGAAGGTGCCTCCTAAGATATCACCGTGAGACTCATCATATCTTATGCCCACATTTAATGTTAATCTGTCCGCAATAGTGTAATTGTCTTGAATATAAAAACTGAACCGCCGTAGCCTGCTGGTTAATACTGTATCTCCTTTATTCGCTCCCATAGTAAAGGCGAGAAAGTAACCCATATCAGGAGATATATCGTAAAAACCCCAAGGGAGGCCTTGATAAGTATATAGCCAGTAGGGATTTTCTCTAGAACAATCCCAAGTAGAAGGAGCTCTTTCATATTCTAATCCTACTTTTAACTCATGATTTCCCCCAAGAAAATTATCAAGAAACCGAGTCCCACTAAGCGTAAACTGAATTCTTTCTGTTGTATAATCTTCGTTACCGTAAGGCGCCCCAGACATGACCCAAGTATATAGATCGATATATGTTGGAAGATCGGAAGGTAAATCGCTATGAAAATGCCATGGATCAAATTGTCTAAAATAATTAAATCTTAAATCAAAAAAAGTATTTTGATTTACTATCCAATTTAGTAGTCCAAAAATTGCATGATTTTGAGCATTATTAATACTGGGAAAAATATAGATTGAGGTGTAATAATCTATGCCAAATCCTGTACTGAAAGGTTCGTCAATGTTACCAAAGCTCCACATTCCTGTAAGTTTTACTCTCGGATGAATGTTAAAAGTGAGCTTGGCAAAAGTCATTATTTCTTTTCTTTCGATTTCAACCAATCCTTCCGTTAGTGTTTCTCCTTCCAGTGATCTGTTCATATAGCGTCCGTTGATGAAGAACCAGAGCTTATCTCTTAAGATGGGGCCTCCTAATGTGAAACTGAAATCTTGCCAATTCTTATAACCAGAAGGAGCTTCTAGGCCAACAGCTTCTGCTTCCTCAAATGGAACTATACTTTTTACCATTTGTTCATTAAAATAGTAGATATTTAACCCTCCGTGAAATGTATTCCCACCAGATTTTGTAACTATATTGACGAATGCACCTTCTGTCATTCCTACTTCTGCAGGGTGAGCACCAAGTTCTAATTCAAATTCTTCAAAAGTATCGAAGGGCATTCCAACCCTATTTGTTCCAGCAAGAGGATCAGTAATATTTATCCCATCCATTGCAACCTGATTGCTTCTTATTGTTCCTCCGTGAGAAACAAAGTCTCTATGGTACTCAAATTCTCCGGAAATAATTCCTGGAGCTGTTACAATTACATCATAGAAATCCCTGTTGATAGGAATATTGCTAAATAAATTTTCAGAATAATTAACACTAATTTTTGAACTTTTTATATCAACTGTGGGAGTTGGTGCCACGACAACTAATTCTTCTTCTAATTTTTCCATGCTCAATTTAATAACCAAGGTGATTGTTTTACCAACATGAACAACTATTCCTTCTCTCTTTACGGTCTGAAATCCGGATAACTCTACTTTGATAGAATAATCTTTTCCTGGTGGTATTGCCGGAAACCTAAAATCTCCTCCTTCTGAGGTGACAAATATTTGTTCTCCCATAAGTGCTGAACCATTAAGAGTTACTGTTGCCCCTGGGATTGGAGAATTATCTTGCTCAATGACTTTTCCCATTATGGAGCCTGTTTGTCTTTGGGCTACAGAAAAAGTTGAAGCAAAAAATATTAAAATAATAAATAGAAAAGAATTAAAAAGTTTGATATTCATTTTTACCCCCATAAAAAATTTGTTGGTACCCCCATAACAAGCTAATTACTTTAATTACTTAATGGATCGACCTTCTTTCATTCTATCAGTCCTCCTCAGAATTTTTGCTTATTCTACTTGGAATAATAGTTATCCCAATTTAAAAATTAATTTATTTTCAACAACAATCCCAATGTGTTTTGGAGAGACGATACAGTAGCGCCTTATCCCTCTTTTTTAATGCTTCCAAAATTTTTTTATGTTTTCTTAAAGATCTATTTAAATATGAACAGTGAGCACTCCATTGAGAATAAAGGACATATTTATGGTTATGGGTAAACTTTTCAAAATAATCTCTAATCAAATTGTAGAGTTCCCTATTTTCTATAGATTCCCAAATGATAATATGGGTCTGATTCATTACTTCGAGATATTCACCAATTGTTTCAGGAGAGCAATACTCCGCCATTTTTTTTGTTAAGTCTTCAATTTTTTTAATTTTTTCTTCGCTTATTAGTTCAATGGCTTTCTTGCTTATATGCGTATCAAGCAATGTTATTACTTCTGCCATATCAAGGAATTCTTCGTAAGAAGCTTCTTTAACAAGTGCGTGGCCGTCTTTGGTTATTTGGATAAATCCATCTGTAGAAAGTTTTAATATTGCTTCTCTCACTGGAGTTTTACTAACCCCAAATTTCGAAGCAATATCCCTTTCATATATTCTTTGATTAGGTTTTATATCATGTTGGATAATTGAATTTTTAAGGTTGTCATAAATTCTGGTCGTAAGAGTATCCTTGACATTTTTTTTTGATCGTACTATTTTTTGTTGCATTTTGATATATAAGATATGATGATAATAAGACCATAAAATATATTTGTCAAGATATTTTTTTATATTATTAAAATGAATTCAAGCGACAGGTAAATCTCACAAATTATATGAAATGAACAAGTTAAAATATATCGAGATTAAATTATGAAAATAATAATGTTATAAAATAGATAAACTATTTAAAAAATTTTAAAAAAATAATATGATATGTTCAAATTAATTGACTATTTATAAAAATTAATTAATAAAATAAATATATTTAATGAATAAAAAGATTTTTTTTGAAATCCTTCCAATGCTCGGGTAACTTTCGAGAAACGTATTTTCTTTAACCTAAGATGATTATGTAAAGGGTACTCGATTATTGATTGAGAATTGTGGCCAAAATGTGACTGGATTGATTTGAATTTGTTTCCCGATTATAAAGAGGCAGGGGACTTAAAATCCCTCGTAGGTTATCCTACGTGCCGGTTCGAGTTCTACCCTCGGCACTCTTTTTCTTTCTAATCCCCTGAAAACATAATATTTAACGTAACCACGCCAAAACAGACAAAAACAAGCGCAAGTAGGCTGTTTGGTCTATTTTGTCATGTTTTCATCCCTGAGACGTCCCCACATTTGCTTTGTAGAATGCCAGCCGTTGTCAGTAAAAGAGGGGTTGATGATGAGAACCAAAAAGGTGGGTGTTCTCTCCATTGGACTCAGAAGAGCCGTTTCTTCTTTATCATAATTGCTGCCTTAAAACAAGGACAAGAATTGACTGGTAACCGGGAAAGCAGGATTCTTACGGAGTCATCTTAGTTTCAATGCTTGTGGTTCGCTTCTTCACTTTCCCAGATCGATATCACCTTTTTAATCAAAGAAATATATTCCTGAATGTCAGCTTCAAACAAATCTACATATCCATACCACTCTGGAGGACAATGGGAGAGGGCGTTCCTCAGTTCTCCCCATTCTAAAATCGCGTCGTAATCATCTGAAGAAAACGTAAATCCGGAATCTTTCATCTTCTTCAGCTTGGCTTTTAATCCGATAAGCTTTTTTGATAAGGAAGGATCTTTTAGATACTTCAAAATCATCAGACCTTCAAAGATTCCTTGCAATCTCCACAAAGCAAACTGCCATAAAATCAAGTTTTGAAGGCCATGATTGTAGCAAATGTCGTCTAAGATATCCGGCGCCATTTCTGGATCTTCTTTTTCGACCTGTGCTTTATATTCATCCAATATCTTATTTCTATCTTCAATCGTTTTTTTGACCATTTCATAAATATGATCAATATCGCCTTCAGAAAGACCATGAATATGCCAATTGAAATCCTTCAGTCTATCTCTCATCACAAGAACTCCTTCTTCTGCCAGACCATGCTACATAGTATACATGGCAACATGATCGGTTTCATTATTTTTTATTAAAGCCTATCCCGTTTCGTTACCCAAAAAGGTTGGCAATGTTTATAAAAAAGGAAATCACTTTAGCCAGCTCATGAAAATCGTCTTAATCATTACAAAAGGGATCATTTGGGTAACTGGTCAAATATAATGTGGAGGATCAGAAAAAAAGACTGAATAAGCCACAAATCCCGAGTGCTAATCCCTTGGTTGCCTCGAGAAAGCCGCTCTGCGGGCCTCTCAGAGGCCCGTTTTTCTGGCGATGAGCTGAAAAACGAAATTTCCAGGGCTTCTGGAGAGACAGGCTGTTCTGCGGGCAGGGAAAGAACGCGCAGAAGCGAAATAAGAGCGAGATTTCCCCTGAAAAAGCCCGGAAATGAGGCGGGCGGAGGCCGGGTTTCCCCTAGCCTCCCTGTTTTTGAAAAATGACGGCTGAGCCGGAGATTACGCCTCGTTTATATAAACGCTTCTCAGGGCGCGATATTCTCACTCCAAATATAAGTTGCAGCTAATATTGGGTTTCTGGTAAAGTTTATAAAAGGTAAAAGCAACACATTTTCATCGAGGTGAGGTTTATTGTCGTTATTTAAATTGCCATTTTGCAGGAAGGGGTAGATACATGGCCAGGAACATGATTGAAGTAGTGAACCAATCCCTATCTTATTGAGGAAGGATCGGAATGACTGACGGAAAAAAATTTCAGGAAAAAGTAAATTTTATTTGGGATCTCGCCGATTTGTTAAGAGGAACTTACAAGAGAAACGAGTATCAGAAAGTGATACTCCCCTTTACGGTACTCAAAAGGTTCGATTCCGTTCTTAGCGATTCTAAGCCGACAGTCCTTGAGGCATATGATAAATATAAGGGACAGTTCGAAAATTTGGACCATGTTCTAAAAAACGCAACGAAAAACGGTGACGGAAAACCCCTGGGATTCTACAATTATTCAAAATACGATTTTAAGACTCTACTCGAAGATCCGGAAAATATCGATCAAAACCTGATTCACTACATCGATTGCTTCAGCAAAAATGTCCAGGATATTTTTGAAAATTTCTACATAAAGGACCACATCGCAAGACTGGCAAAAGCCGACCTGCTGTATTTATTGATTAGAAAATTCTCAGAATCCAAAGTCGATTTGCATCCAGATGCCGTTTCCAATCACGAAATGGGGATGATTTATGAAGAGCTGATAAGAAAATTTGCAGAGCAATCTAACGAGGAAGCAGGGGATCATTTTACGCCAAGAGACGTCGTCGAGCTGATGACTAGGTTAATGTTCATCGAAAACGGGGAGCATTTAAAGGACGAGGACATCATCAAAACCGTGTACGATCCTGCATGCGGTACTGGAGGGATGCTCACGAGCTGCAAGAATTTCGTTACTATCATTAATCCATCAATCGACGTGGTTCTCTTTGGGCAGGAATTGAACGAGGAGATTTATGCAATTTGCAAAGCCGACATGCTCATCAAGGGTGAAAACGACGATAATATAAAAGGTCCTAGCAGCACTCTTTCAAAAGACCAGTTCAAATACATGAAGTTCGATTTCATTATATCCAATCCACCATACGGCACGAAGTGGGAGCAAGATGAAGATGCCGTGAAAAAGGAGGCCGAAAAAGGCTTTGAAGGAAGGTTCGGAGCTGGCCTACCTAGGATAAACGACGGTCAGTTGTTGTTTCTGCAAAATATGATTTCCAAAATGAAAGAGGATGAGAAATCAAGAATCGCAGTCATTACCAATGGGTCCCCATTATTTACGGGTGATGCAGGTCAAGGGGAGAGCGAGATACGAAAGTGGATGATAGAAAACGATCTGATCGAAGCGATCATCGCCCTTCCGGATCAATTGTTCTTTAACACTGGAATTTATACGTACGTCTGGGTTCTCACGAACGAAAAGCCTCCGGAAAGGGTAGGCAAAATACAATTGGTCGATGCTACTTCATTCTTTCACAAAAGACGGAGGGGATTGGGCTATAAAAGGAATTACTTGGACAAAAATGACATTGGAGAGATCGTTAAGCTATTTGATGACCTGAAAGAAAACAAGAACTGCCTTGTTTTCGACAATGAAGATTTCGGATATATGAAGGTCATCGTGGAAAGGCCCCTTCAATTGAACTATCAGGTCAGCAAGGAAAGGCTTGAGAATTTGTACGGGGTCAAGGCGTTTGCGAAGCTTGCCGAGAGTAAAAAAGAGAATCCCGAACTAAAACTGAAAGAGGAAGAGGAAGGCAAAAAGAAGCAACGACAGATAATTGATGCATTGGGTAAGATTGGGAATCATTCGTATAAGAATTGGGATGCATTCGAGAACAAGGTTAAATCAGCGTTGAAGGACTTCAACCTATCTCCCAATCTAATAAAGAACGTTATATTGGCTTTGTCCGAGCATGATGATTCTGCCGATTACGTTTTGGATGCGAAAGGAAACAAAAAGCCCGATCCGAACCTGAGAGATTCCGAGAAGATCCCTTTGAAACAAAACATCGAGGAATATTTCAAAAAGGAGGTTAAACCATACTATCCAGATGCCTGGATGGACAGGAAAAAGGACAAGATTGGCTATGAATTGAATCTAACCCGTTATTTCTATAAGTACCAACCACCCAGACCCATAGAGGAGATCGAAAAAGACATAAAAGAGGTCACGGCTGAGATTCAGGAGCTGATCAGGGAGGACGTTGAATGATCGGACTCGGCGCTATCAAAGAAAAAATAAGACGTGCTTTGAGGACTCTTTATCAAGAAGATAGATATTTGTTCGTTAAGGGCTTGTGCGAGAGGTGCATATTGCATAGGTTCGCCGTTAATCTCGTGCGCCAAAATTTCGAGGGCTATCACGTAGATTGCGAATACAATAGGGCTCATCTTGGGACTAGATCTACAACCAAAAGAGTTTCCAATTTCAATGGGAATTATATCGATATAATCATTACTAAAAGAAGCAACAATCCCATCGACGATTTAATCTGTTTTGAAGTCAAAAAATGGGACAACTATAATGGCCGAGACAAAGATAGGCAAAATCTTGAAATTCTCACTGGCGGGACAAAGTTCGATTATGATTATGGCTTTTACGTCATTTTTGGCAAAACCATTGATAAAACGAAAATCGAAGTCTATGAGAACGGCGAGCGAATGGAAACTTTGGGAGGATTGGAAATATGAAGCTGAAACCCTACCCGAAGTACAAGGACTCTGGAATCGAATGGATAGGCGAGATTCCGGAAGAGTGGGAGGTAAGAAAACTCAAGTTTAATTGCCAAGTAAATCCCTCTGGGAAAAAATATGTATTTGATGAAAAAATCAGTGTCACTTTCCTTCCAATGGAAGCCGTAACAGCCGATGGGAATTATGATCGTGATTCCGAAGCTGAATATAAAGAAGTAGCAGAAGGTTATACATATTTTACTAATAATGACGTTCTACTCGCAAAAATCACGCCCTGTTTTGAAAATGGAAAGGGGACGTTGGTAGATCATCTGAAAAATAACATTGGCTTTGGCAGCACAGAGTTTCACATTTTGAGAAGTAATTCATCTTCGATCCCTAAATATGTTTATTATTTTACGAAAACCCCATTATTCAGGAATGTGGGCGAAGCATTCATGGAGGGGGCAGCAGGACAGAAAAGAATCGGGACATATTTTACTAAAAATTTTCCGATGTTTACTCCTTCAATAAAAGAACAAAATAACATTGTAGAATTTCTCGATAATAAAACCTCTGAAATAAATCAAACGATTGAAAAAGACAAACGATTAATCGAACTTCTCAAAGAAAAAAGAACCGCTCTGATAAATAATGCGGTTACAAAAGGCCTCTCTCCAAATGCAAAGATGAAGGATTCTGGGATTGATTGGATTGGTGAGATTCCTGAAGATTGGAATGTCGATAGGCTAAAATTTCTTGTTTCAAAGATAAATAGTGGAATTACTCCAAAAGGTGGTTCGGCTGTATATACTGATCAGGGTATCCCATTATTACGAAGTCAGAATATTCATTTTGATGGTTTGAAATTAGAAGATGTCGCGTATATACCTGAAGACATTTACCAAACAATGCTCAATAGTGCTGTGAAGAGGCACGATGTTTTAATAAATATTACAGGCGCATCAATTGGCAGATGCACTCATGTTGAGAAAGAATTTGAAAAAGCAAACGTAAATCAACATGTATGTATTATGAGGCCAAAAAAAATATTTTATAAATATCTGTCTTATTATCTAAGGTCTAGATTAGGACAAGATCAAGTTTTTTCTGTGCAAATGGGGACCTCGAGAGAAGGACTCAATTTCGAACAATTAGGCAACTTTATAGTATTTCATCCGAATAAGCAAGAGCAGCAAAAAATCGTCCAATACTTGGATAAACAAACCTCAAAAATTGACAAAACAATCCAAAAAATAGAAAGGAAAATCGAGCTTTTAGAGGAATATAAAAAATCATTAATCCATTATGTTATTACGGGAAAAATCGACGTAAGGAGTGTTGCAGCATGACAACAAACACTTCAGAAAAAGCGTTTCAGAACGATATCATTACCCATTTAATCAGCACTGGCTATGTAAAAAGAGGCAATGAGAATTACAACAAAAGTGTATGCCTAGATCCTGAATTGGTGTTCAAATTCGTTACGGATACTCAGGATAGAACATGGAAGAAGTTCCAGAGAGTTTACGGAGACAGAGCAGAAAAAAAGTTCTTCTACAGGCTGGTCTCAGAGATCGAAAAAAAGGGTACTATTCACGTCATTAGAAACGGATTCAAAGAGGGCGGCTGCCATTTCAAGTTGTTCTATCCGAAACCCAATAATAAGAAGAATCCGGATTTGTTCGAGAAGTTCGAGAAAAACATATTTTCTGTAATTGACGAGCTGGAGTACGAAGACAAGGATCTCAGTAAAAGGATTGATTTCGTAATTTTAATCAACGGTATACCAATAATCACGACAGAGCTCAAAGACACTTTCTCTCAAGGCGTTGAGAAGGCTATCAAACAATACAAAGAAACCAGGGACCCGGGGGAACAAATATTCAGAAAATGCCTCGTGCATTTTGCCATGAGCGATGAAAAGATTTTCATGACAACGAAACTGGAAGGTGGGAAGACCACGTTCCTGCCTTTCAACAAAGGACTCGAAAACCCGGACGTTCCGAACGATTACAAAACGTCCTACTTATACAACGAGATATTACAGATAAACAAACTTTCCAGACTCATTTCGAACTTCATTTACATGGAAAAGGATGAAGATTCAGGGAAAGAAAAACCGATATTTCCCAGATACCACCAGCTAGACTGCACAAACTTGCTATTGGGCGATGCGGTGCCGAGCAGGAATTACCTAATCGAGCACAGCGGAGGAAGCGGGAAAACGAAAACCATTGCATGGCTGGCGCATGGTCTTATCAACAAGTTCGATAAATCTGATGACAGAGTCTATGACATGGTAATCGTAGTCTCGGATAGGCGGGTTATCGACGCACAGCTTCAAAACCAGGTTCAGTCCATCGAAAAAGTGAAGGGGATAGTCGAAAAGATCGAGAAGCATTCAAGTCAACTCAAAGAGGCTCTCGAAACCGGTAGCAATATCGTAGTCACCACATTACAGAAATTTCCGTACATCCTCGAGGAAGCAAAAGGCTTACCAAAGAGGAAATACGCAGTAATCATAGACGAAGCGCACTCGTCCCAAACCGGATTGATGGCCAAAAAAATGAAACACATACTGAGCACGAACAGCCTTGAGGAAGCTGAAATTCTGGATCACGAAGACCTGGACGAAATCGATGAAGAGATACTGAAAGAAGTCGAAACTTACAGAAATCTGAAGAACATCAGCTTTTTCGCGTTCACTGCAACCCCTAAAAATAAGACGCTGGAGATGTTCGGAACTCCTGACGACAAAGGCCGTTTTCATCCATTCCATACTTACACGATGAAACAGGCGATTGAGGAAGGATTCATCCTCGACGTCCTGAAAGACTACTTGTCTTATGCCACGTATTTCAAATTGATAAAGAAAATACAGGACGATCCCGAATATGACGAGAAGAAGGCAAAGAAACTCCTGCGAAGCTTCGTCGAGAAGCACCCGGTCGCGATATCCAAGAAGTCACAGATCATATTGGACCATTTCATGAACTCAACCATACATAAAATCAATGGAAAAGCCAGGGCAATGGTGGTCACGAGATCCAGACTTCATGCAGTGTTGTATAAGAGAACCCTCGATCGAATGATTGAGGAAAATGACTATAAGATAAAAACGCTCGTTGCCTTCACTGGAATAGTTAAACATGACGAACAGGAATATACGGAAAACTCCATGAACGACTTGCCATCGAAGAAAACGATTAGAAAAGCTTTCGAGCAAGACCCCTATAGGATATTGATAGTCGCGAACAAATTTCAAACCGGTTTCGATCAGCCATTGTTGCACACGATGTACGTGGATAAGAGATTGAACGGAATCACAGCGGTTCAAACTCTTTGCAGAGCGAATCGCATTCACCCAAGAAAGAACAACACTTTGATATTGGACTTCGCGAATAAGCCCGAAGTGATCCAAAAAGCATTTCAGCCATATTATGAGGGTACTTTCCTCAAAGAAGGAACCGATCCACATAAATTATACGAGCTAGAGGAGCGATTGCTGGATTATCAAATATTCGACATGTCTGACGTAGAAACGTTCGTCAAAAACTGGAAGAAAAACGTGCCACAGGCGAAATTGCACGGGATGTTGAGTCCTGTAGTGAACGAATTCAGACAAAAATCTAAGAAGGACCAGGTCGGATTCAAGAAAACGTTGAGGAGATATCAGAGCATCTATTCTTTCCTGTCGCAGCTCATACCGTTTTCTGATATCGATCTAGAAAAGATATACATCTTCAATAAATTCCTGATAAAGAAGCTTCCCTCCATCAACAATCCGCTGCCGTTCAGCGTTCTGCAGGACGTTGACATCGATTCGTACAAAATCGTGAAGAAAGGGAAAAAAGAAATAAAACTGGAATCTGACGGAGAGCTGGAAGCGATCTCTTCCGGAGCAGCAACGTTTGCTCCTGACATCAACACGAAATTATCCAAGATAATCAAGGATCTAAACGAGGCATTCGGAACGAAATTCAACGAGGACGACAAAGTTTTCCTGGGAAGAGTCAAGGACAACCTGCTGAAGAACAAGGAACTTGTCAATAAGATGGAGCACAACTCCAAACAGAACGTCAGGGCGATCTTTGACAAATACTTCAATCAGGAAATGACGGAGCTTCTCAACAGCAACATGAAGTTCTACAAAAGAATCGTGGACAATGAAAAACTAAAAAAGCAATTGAAGTCGGCTCTGTTCGATCTTCTTTACTTTGAATACGATAAAATGAAAAAGAAATCCAGCAAGGAGACTACTGCGTCTCCATGATGCTTTTAAAAAGAAGAATTTAGGAAAGTCGATATCATGGGACTCGCAAGGAAAGGAGAAACGGAACTCGAATGCCCCTTCTGCCATAAGGGGACGGTAAAGACTTTTCACAAAGAAGGCTACATGCAGGCGAAAACTTCTCGCATCTCCGCGGGCGCAAAAACAACAAGACATGCGGTCCTTGATCGTTATGATGTTTTGGAAGCCTGTCCCCATTGCAGAGCAAAGAGAAAAGACATCCAGGGCTACTATGATGGGACTTATAAGAAGAAAATCTCGCACGAAGAACGGCTCACAATGCTAAAGAAAAGAAGATTGCCGTTAGTGTTAGGAAGTAAAAGATGAGGTTCAGTTTATGAACAAATTTAGGAAAAAATAAGGGGATCTAGATGAAAATAGAAATTCCAGTTACCCTTCCAACGGATGAACATGGAATGACTGGAAGAGAATGTCCGAGCTGTAAGAAATATTTCAAAATTAAGTTCGGAACTGGCCTACCTACATCTCATTGTATTTGCCCTTATTGTGGAGAAATATCCGATCATAACCAATTCTTTACACAAGCCCAGATTGAATATGTACAGAGTGTAGCGGTAAAGGAAGTTTTAGGACCGGAACTAAAGAAACTCGAACGGTCTTTTAAAGAACTTGAGAGATCGACACGAGGAGGATTTATTCAATTCAAAGTTAAAACATCCGGCTTGAATTTCCCTCTAAAATACTATCAAGAGAAAGAACTTGAAACCCATATAACTTGTGATAGCTGTGGACTAGAGTTTGCTGTTTTCGGTGTGTTTGCCAGTTGTCCTGATTGTACAAAATTGAATGCGCTAGTTATTTTTAATAAATCGATAGATGTCGCAAAAAAAAGACTGATTCTTATCGATTCTTTAGATAAATCAGAAGCTTCATTAAGAGAAGCAATCTTGGAAGACGCGCTTTCGGGGGGGATATCTGCCTTTGACGGGTTTGGGAAGGCACTTAGAAATAAATATCCTGATAAATTATCATCGAGACCGAGAAATCTATTTCAAAATGTTGCTGCTTTATCTGATTGTCTAATAAATTCCTGCGGTAAATCATTGTCAGATTTAATCGGAGAAGGCGAGTATGAATTTATGACTAAGTGGTTTCAGGTCAGACATATATATGAGCATAATATGGGTGTAGTAGACGATAATTTTGTAAACAAGGTGCCCGGATCGAGTCATTTGAAAGGAAAAAAATACCCACTAGATAGAACAGAAATAGGAAAATTCCTCGATGAATTGAATAAGACGGGTAGTGTCTTGATGAAATTCTTGGAGAATATTTAATTTATCTTCTTCCCGAATAAACCAAATTCCTTTTCGGAATCTCCCAGGCAAACGGATTTCGATTTCTGCCTGAGAGAAGTAGCCCCACTCTTCGTCCAATCCCTGGACGTATCCGAACCATATGGTATCCGGGACTTCTTTTCCGTTCGGGAAAAGGCTCATTTGCTCTCCTACTTTTTCGGTCGCGAACCAGTACCATCCGCTCCATGATTCCCAGGCCCGGATGACCTTTTTCCCGTCGATTTAGAATTCGTTCTGCTTTGCCTTGAAATTCGCCATAAAATCACTGTTACAAAAACATCTCGCCATATAATAATCTTTTTTGGTTTCAATTGCTCTTTTTATGACGCTAAAACTCGTCTATAATCTTACATCTCAGCTTCTGCCTCCAAACAATCAGGGCGCAGGATCTCATGAGTCTGAGATCCCATTTACTGAGAATTGAGATCTCTTGCTTTGGTGATAAAATTTGTGTTGTATGGGAGAAAAATGACTGAGGCGATTGGAGCCCGGGAATCCCAGGCTCCTGGTTGCGATATGACGCCATGGTAACAGAGGGTGTAATGCATCATATAGACGGGGGAACAAGATGAAAATTCTCAGGAAAAAGCAAAAAATTGAAATATGGCATAGATTTTCCTCTGAAAAGGGAGATCATTAAAAAAACATAAAATACTTTGCTTTTGCTAAGATGAAACTAATAAAAATGCCCACTCAAAGCAGCTCTGAATGGTGGATAGTTGTGCATGAATTAGCATTAAACGAAGGGAGACTGCGGAAATTGAGGCCTATTCATGTATTTACTCACTTAGCGCAATACCTAGCAAGAAAAGATAAAGACAAGATATTTGGATATTGTTATGCTTTAGAAAACAAACTTTTTGGCGTCAGATATCATCAATTTGAACTGAGGAAAGCGATCGCAGAATTCTATGATTTGATTTATGTCGAATCGTATCTAAGAGATTACGATGATCAACAAAAAGTTATTTGTTCTCTAGAAGCTTATCTAAATTCAATATATTCTGCCTTAGAAATAGCCTCGTTGATTAATAAAAAGCTACATCCAGATCTCCCGCAAGGATTCAAAAAACAAAGTAAGAAATTTGACCTTTTTGCCTTTTCTAAATGGGAATGGCTCCCTTATTTTTATGATATCCGCACTGAGCTTGAACATTTCGGGACTTCTCTTCCTCAAATGTCAGAAGGAAATTTGATTATAGATATTGCTAGGCCTGGGAAAAAATACATTTTAAAACCTGGCAAATCAAGAATTCCTCTTACCTCTATTTTCAATTTTTCAATTGACCTATTTAGGATGCTAGATGAATGGGCAAAACATGAATTAAAGAAAATTGATCCAGAAATTACAATAGTTACACATATAGAGACGGGTTGGAATTTGCCTCTTAAAACTAAAACTATAAAAGTGAAAAAAATCCTTGATCTGATAAAAGAGCATAAAATTAGGCAAGCTACAAATCAAATCAAGGGGGGTGAAATGGCAAAAAAAAAGACTGCGAGAAAAATTGGCCGAGATGCAGCAACGGGCAGGTTTATTCCAGTTAAAGAGGCAGAGAGAAGGAAAAGTACTGCTATTGTGGAGACAATAAAGCCAAAAAAGAAGAAAAGATAGAACAGTTAAAACGAGGCAGAAGAGGCCCGAAGGCCTCCTCAGGGGATGGATTATCTATTGAAGTTCTGCCTCATATCAATATACGGATAAACCAGCAAAAAGATTCAATTTATGTAGGATATTATCAAGACTGCGAATAGGGGAACTTCCCATACTCCTGAATAGTACGGCACTTTACAGCCCTTTGGGCTTCATGCAGGACCTCATCTAAAAACCTTTCCCGTTCTTCCGGGGTTTCAAATTTTCTGGCCGAACATGATCCTGCAACCTTTTCTATGAGAGGACTTTCAAAATCATCACACATCTCTTCAGCAGAGCAGATAAGGCTCATGCAAATTTGAAACCTCAGAAATTCTGACATGCCGACGTTGAGTTCCTTGGTTTTTAATTCAAAATAATCCGTCATCCACACAGGAAGATTAACTTGAAACTTTTTTTGAATCATTCTCCCTCCATTTATCATTACATTCCTGAACTGCTCTTCGTACCTCATAATAGAACCTTTCGAGCTGTCTTGTCCTCTCCACTCGATCTCCCTTAATAAATTTATCAATAATGCCTTTCAGGTCCATTGCCCTGAGATCGGGCACAATTCCCTGAGTTGCCTCGATAACTGAAAGAAGTCCGTAGTTTGCCAAAATCCTAATCAGTTCGGATGGGGGGATTTTAGCCTCTTTGCTGATATCCTCGATAAAATCAGAAATAAAGTACGATATTGTAACCTGATATTTCTTTGGCACCTTACCCTCTCTCTATAGAAAGTACTGAATTATATTCAATTCATAGAGCAAGTCAAGTAACGCTTGACACGTTAATTTTAAGTCATTAACATTGAATCTAATTTAAAATATATATTATATTATTAATCAGATATAAATATTGATTCTTTATGTGTTTAATTGATTGCCACAGCAAAAAAGAAGAAAAATTATCAGCACAAAGAAAAGAGCGAGGGAAGGGAGGGTGTGTCCTCATTGTGATGCGTTTCTTGTCAAAAGGCAATTCTATTTTAACAAATTCTTTGAGGTATCACACCAAAAAGTAACATTCAAAACTATTTATATATGCATATCCTATAACAAGGTTTACTTTGAAGAGGAATTAGACTGCCAGGAAAAAACTTACAATTGAATCGGATAAATCCAATTAACCTAACTGGTGAACTATGATTCACTTGGCTTCTTCTTTGCATGAGCTGTATCCATTTCGATTAATTGTTTCTATAAATATCGGCAAGGATCACCTCTAAGGAGTAACAATAATGGGGAAAAAGCCAACCGAGCAATATCAAGGAAAAAAAATACTAATTGTCGACGATGACCCTATCATATTGAAAACCCTGGAAAAGATTCTTTTATCAGAAGGGTACTGGGTTGCGAAAGCAACTAATGGCAAAGATGCCCTCTATATCGCAGATGATTTCTTGCCCGACGTTATCATACTTGACATTATTATGCCTGACATGGATGGCACTTTAACTCTTAAAAATTTAGAGGCTAATCCTAGAACGCGAAATATACCTGTTCTATTCTTGACTTCCCTTATCTCCAAGAAAGAGGAATTAACAAAGTCTATTAAAAACAGAAACGTTCTTGCGAAACCAATAGATCGAGATACGCTTCTTAGAGAAATAAAAAAGTGTATAGAAAAAACGTTTTAATATTGGGATGTGCATATGCAAGGCCTAATGTATATCTGCAAAAATTGGGGCGATGATAAATGTGATATTGAGGTTTCAGTCCATGAAATTCCAATGTGGTTAGATAATCCTGATTTAGCAAAATTAGATTCTATTTGCCGACACTGTGATTTGAGGTGTTTTAAAATCGAGGAGAGAACATGCCCTGTATGCAGAGGGAAAGTCTTCCTGGAGGTTAAAAGATCTATCATTCATGAAAATGGTAAAACCTTCGAGACTCTTCGTTTAAAATGCAATCATTGCAAAGCTCCATTGGAATTGAAAACGCTATTATAGAAGACCACATCTTTAAAAGGACACCAGGGAAGAAAAAATTTTCTCAATGAAATAAATTAGGGGGGTGAACAATGTCAAAAGTAAAAACCGAAGTAATAATCAATGTTGATAATGTATTCAACAAGGAGACAAAAAGAATTCCATTAGAGGCCGATACTCCGGAAGAACTTACCAGTAAGGTATGTGACGTTTTATATGGGATCTCTCAAGATCCTCCTGGAAACTTGCTAATCATGGAAGGCCTATTAAATCTGCTGAATAAGATCGGTCATAATATTGAAGTGGAAGCATACGAAAGCGTTTAATTCACATAGACGGTAGAGGGGCTGATTCTCAGATAAGAGGGCTTTTTCTGTCTTATTCAGGGAGAGGACTTGTTTTCTTAGGTGTTCTTGGCTTGAATAAAAGAAGAAGCAAATTATAGACAAAGAGAATAATGGCACTCAGCCAGTGAAACCAGCCTGTTCCGGATTTTGTGAAGTGAAAAACTATAATAGAAATAATCACTAAAGCAGCAGTAATAATTGCACTGATGATGATCGCAATATTCTTCTCAGGATCTTTTACAGCGAATAGGAATAATACGGCCCAGCCTAAGGGGAAAATTCCATACAAGCGCACAAAAAAGCTCCCGGGTTCCATAATGGACAGCGCGGAAAGAACACTTTCAGGAGCGATTGAGAAGATCAGGAACCACAAAACAAAAAATACAATCCCGATCCACAGAAGAAGCTTTAGAAATGCATACTTTTTAGCCATTTTGTTTCCCTCCTTCACTTTGAACGTATAAAATCCAGCTTTCTTTGTCAACATGAGATTTTTCTTAAATTTCTTTAGCGAGAATCTATTCAGGATTCTCTAAAAATAAGTAAAAAAGAATCAGCCGTGCTTTACAAAATTGAGTGAAGCTCTTCATTTGAATATTTAATCCATTGTCCCTATCTATTTTATTGTATTTCTAGGAAATTTGTGTTAATCTAGCCATTTCATTTTTCAAGGATTTCGTGAAAACATGAAGGGCTAGGGAGGATAATGCCGGCTGTAGTCAGCAAAAGGGGGGTTTGATGGGAACCAAATAGGTAGGATCTCTCTCCAGCCGGCACAAGAGAGACATAAATATAATATCACTTCTCATGAATTAAATCTATTGATTTGGTAGCATTTCGATTATAATACTGAGAAATCCGTTTCCTGCCAGAAAGGTATACAAAAGGGATTTTAAGGAAATACGGATTGATTTCTGGTTAGGGACCGGAGATGGACAAGGATCTAGATAAAGAAATCCTCATTATGGCAAATAAAATTCATTGGGCTTTTGGTGAGACGCTTTACAGAGTCAAAAAAATGAAAGCCATGCTGGATGATCATCCAGACATTGAAGATCATATTAAAGTGAGTATGAATGCCCTCTTAAATTCCTTGAATGAAATTTCAAGTCTATACCGCCACGATATTGCAGATAAAATCAGAAAGAAAATCAAGGGCTAAGAAAAAGTATTTCCAGTTAAAAATCTTGGTGCAATATATGGTACAGACGCAGAGAGTTTTATTGTAACCTGCTGTAAAAGCTATGCAACTTCTGGATTTGTGTGACAACATATAGTATAAGAACTGAAAGAGAGAACAGGATATTGTGGGGAATACGTCTATTTTATGCTCTTATTTCGCTCTGAGACGCCGTGTAAGCGATGCAGACCTCTTTTACCCTAGTGTTACCCTTCTTTTTTATTTTTCCCTGGTAGAGATAATCGTTTAAAAAGGCTTAAAATGCGTTTGCTTGTGGCCGCTTGTTTTATAAGTTTCAAACCTTGCTTGTGATCTGGGCTTAAAAAAACCCCCGCAGTCCCAGCTCAGGCCCGAAGGCCAGGACCAGGGTGCGGAGGTAAACGGAGATTTAAAGGGCCTTTGCAAAGTCTAGGTTTTCTGGGGTCAGCCGGTTATACCATACCCGATTGAACCTGGACCAGCGCCAGCCGTTAGCTTTTAGTCTCATTAGGATCTGATCGCTTGGCCGTTCATCAAAGAGGATCTCAACTCCCTGCTTCTCTGTGTTCTCCCTGACTGTCTTTCCATTGGCCTTTTCAATGTCCTTTGTGCTGGCCTCTGTGAGGTCCCCTAGGTAATAATCTGGATGGGGAATTGCTTTCCTACGATAGCAGCCGAATTGAATCTCATAGAATATTGGGACCTCTCCCTCATTGGCCCCGAAGTTGAACCGGTAGGCGTGTTCTCTGCTCGTCCTGTGTGATGTCTTGGCCTCAAGATAATTCCCATGCCCCATGCTATAGGTCTCGGTGTGCCATTCAAACTCGATGGCCCTTAGGTCTGGAATCTGATTGACGATCTTCCGGGCCAGGGCCTCTTTCTGGGCCTGCTTCTTGACGATGGCCAGCAGCCACTCATTGACCGGTCTATGAGGATTGAAATAGTCAGTCATCATGTCCGAGTCATCGAAGCACTCAACTAGCATGATCCCCATTTTACCGGCTGGGATCTCAACGGCCTGCCGGTTAAACTCTTCCTCTGCTTTGGCTGTTGCTGCCAGCCGCTCTGTCATTTCCTTCTGCTGCTGCTCGAGCTCCTCCCGGCTTTTCCTTTGGTCATCAATGCGGCGCTCAGAGATGATAATACTCTTTGCGTCCTCTGCTGCGGCCAGGAACTCTTTAAGATTGGCCTTTGAGATCTTAGCCTCAAACCTGGTCCAGAGCCTGAGATATTCCCGCTCGTATGCCTTTGACTGTTTGCCGAAGACATTGTACAGGACCGCCTCAGATTCCCGGATCTCCCCATTCTCGAGCCTGTTAGTCTTTTGGACATAGCCTTTAGACTCCCAGGACATCTCCCGCAGGGCCTTGACAACTTGTTTCTGTTGCCTGGGCCCCAGGTCCACGCTTGAAAACTTTTCCATAGCGTCTTACCTCCGTAAAATTTATTTGCTCGTCCGGACTTGGGACCGGACCGCGCATTAAAGCCGGGATTGATCCCGGCTCCCCTCTGCTTTAATCCCAGGAATAAGGACAGTCCGGGAGATCCCGGAGGATTGCCAAGTCCATCCAGGGAATAGCAGCAACAGGGCAGAAATAATGATCCAGCAGAATACATTCTGTCCCATTGTCCGGGTCCTTGCCCTCTTGAATAGCCCTTATAAACGGACACATTGACCGGTCTATTGCTTTTGTTGGCATTTGTCCCCCTTGATCCTTTTTATGATCTCGTTTGCTTCCCGGTCCGTGTTGACCCACACCCAGCAGCTATTGAGAGGATTAGACAGGTCGCGGAGAAAGACACAAAGCCTTTCTCCGTTTGGTCCTGTCTGGCCCAGGACATCAGACGAATGAACGATTATTCTTGTGTCTGGCATGTTTCCCCCTGTTCCCATACGAATTGACCGTCCCGGACAACTCCGATCCTGGCGCCCCGTTTGCGCCACCATTCGACGTAATAGGGGATAGGCACATAGTCCAGTGATGACGGCTCTTTTGATAATTTCTTCTGTGTCCGGTCAATTCTCAGGTATTGACCGAAGGCATTTCCTGGATCCTGGAGGATCGCTTGCGCTATCAAGGAATCCTGGCCGCTGAATATTTCCGGTTCATCGATCCCTATCTTCGCCATAGGTGAGGTGAAGGCCAGTGCCGGGTGCGTCTCGAGGATTCCGCGCTTGTCAATGACAGGGCAGCCGTCCGGGTACCGGTCCGAAGGATCCTCCCCATTATGCCGGCGCCAGAAACTCTCCGGGTCATCATATCCGGAGAGATGACTAGTCGGAGAAATGCTATTCCCAGAATACTCGAGCTCTACGGAATGACCGCCCAGGCCAAACGTAATTAGTCTTGCTGTTCCCTTTTCCATCATCCCCGCTCCACTTCAAGCCGGTTCTGAAGGCTGAGCTTGTCGGCCATGTTGTCCGCAAGCTCCAGCAGGCCAAGGTCCTTCAGCAGAAAAACTGGCACCACAGAATAGAGAAATTGTGCAAGGGCAAACTCAGCGGCGTGATCAAATTCCTTGCAATGGAGTTCATGCAAATTGTCCGAAATGCCATAGATCTGTTTGCGGAGGAACCGGCGGACATCCTCCATGGTTTCGCAGTCCTTGATCCTTTCGGGCTCCTGGACTGTTGCGACTTCGACGGCAGCCGCAGCCGATGACTGTTGTTGATTTGACATGAAATGTTTACCTCCTGAATTCACGCTACACCCGTTTTGGAGGCTGTCAAATTTGCTGAAATTCCAGGATTTCCCCTAAGAAATGAAGACTGTTTATTGAGGATTTATATATTGAATGGATACTATCTATTGATAGATTATCTATTAATAAGGAATATCTATGGCTTTCCAGCTCCCATCATCCAATGAACAGAACGCACGCCCATAAGTACTTATCTATAAATAAATATCTATAATAAAGAGGTTCTTTATATAGAGATGGGGTTTATATATAGAAAGAGAGGTCCATATGTTTTCTGTTTGTATTAGCCTTTGTTTATGAAGAGTATATTATTTATGTAACGGAAGTATGTATTCCATGTGCATACATTCCTTATTACAATAGTAAATGGCTCTGGCATGATTTGATTGATTATTTTTATGTCGTTTCTATGGTATTAATAATGGGAAATGTTTGAGTCGCATTACAAGGATTATGTCAACTCATTTATCTCTGTAAATCGTTATTTATGAAGCACTTGAATATTTCAGTCCAGGAAGTCATTTAACATCCCACAGTTATTCCCAATTTGCGGGATAAAAATGGCAATATTCATCCCAAAATGGCATGATATCAATCAATATATGGCTATAAATAGATCAAAATGGGATGCGTAAATTTAGCATTTCAGGCAGAGTTTCTCTGGAAATGATAGACTGGCGCCGGTCCCGGGACCTGGCAGCAGCAGATTTTTGGCACCAAGGGGGGGTATGGGGACTTTTTTTGACACCCCCCCTATCTATGTATCACCTGATCTGAAAATTTAAAATTTTTCACTAAAAAGCTTCATTAGTATGAACAAATTCATATTGTTATTTTTATGTATATAAGGATTTTCAATATCCAAACTTTTGATTTTGAATTGATTTTCAAGCTTCTCGAGCCCTGCGGCGATTGCTATCTTCTTTCTGTTTCCCTGGCGTATCCGATTAGGGCATCCACGAACAAGGATTTTGAGCCAGGGTTGGTTATCCTGATCATGTCCACGCCCGCGCTGCCTTCGAGCCAGATGCAAAAGCCGGTCGCCGATACTCCCAGAGGTTTCCAGACGTAGTGTTGTTTGCCCTGCATGTTCTTCGTCGGAAACCAGCCATCAAGACCGAAATCCATCTCTCCTTTTCCAACTACACAGCCGCTATCCGCCAGTCTATAGCCATGTTCTGACCAGCCGATCATACCTGGGAAGGGATAAAGCTTGTTCTCCATATGCAAGATGAGTTCTCCCCCTGGCAGGATTTCTGCATTACGGCCATCGGGCGCACCCAAAGAATCTTTCGCGTTTTGGACGTTCTTTTCAGAAACAACCTTGAGGGCATAAAATTTCGGTCTTTCCGGCTGGTCCTGCTTCGGTGTTTTTCCAGGAAAACCGCTTGGAGCGAAGGCTAAGAGAGTGGTCGACAGGAAAAAGAGAAGTCCAGACAACAATCTTCTTGTTCTCATGTCCGTCAATCTAACGCTTTTATCATATTATATCACGCAGTTCAGTAGTCATAATGGCACGATCAAAATCATTAACCAGCATGAGATCGACGCTCTCACAGAAAAAAAACGCGTTGAGATTGAGTTTGAATGGAAAAAATTCTATAGGTCGCACTAATCCCTTATATTATCTTGATTTTTGAGCTAGAATGAGTATGTTCTATACATCAGCATTAGGGGGTAGTAATGAAGAGCACATCCATTGATGTAACCTGCTGTGAGGGCTGTCCGTTTTTTTGGACAGAATATATAAAGAAACTTGGACCGGTCCCTCACTGTAACTATTACAGCGGAAAGATACGATATAAGTTTCAGTATTCTGCGAAAGAAAGGCATCCGGACTGCAGAGTAACAAACATTGTGATAAATGAGGAAGATTAGCTCAGACTTGATGATTGCTCTCACCTTATGCAGATAACACCCCATTTTTCGCTCTCCTGGTACACATAGCCTCTCCTCTACAGAAAAACTAATCAACGTAAGGGTTAGGTAAGGATCAGGTGATTATGCATTAAATATCGCATATCCCTCCGTCTTTAATTTGACACATTCCATAAACTGAGATTAAATATCCATAAAGACAAAAAATGGGATCCATTGCAAAGCTAGCTGGGGCCTTTTCCACTATATTTCTGCTTTATTTAATTTTTGGATGCCAGGACAAAGAAGCCGATATAGAAAGGTTTATGGAAGACGGAGTTGAGGTAGTTGTTAACCATATTGAGCCATACAAAATAAAAGGAGAGCCCAGTTCTCTCCTGCTAGAGGAAGAATTCACAATTGATACAGAAAGAAATGAGATTGCGGAGATAGGAGTTAGCGACATAGAAGATTTTGATATTGACTCAAAAGGCAATATTTATTTTTTCCAAATGCTGGAGAGCGATAAAAATTTAGTCTACAAGTTTGATGAAAATGCAAATTTTGTATCCACATTTGGGAAGAAAGGGCAAGGTCCCGGAGAGATAGAATTCCCCCGATATCAATATATCACGCCAAAAGGTGAAATACCGATTCAAGACGAAAATCGACCTATATTGTTTATTTTCGATGGAAATGGAGATCTAATAAAAGAAACTAAGTTTGATTCAGAAAGTTCTGGCTATCTCACTTTTTTTCCTCTCCAAAATGGAAATTATCTTGGTCATGGACTCTATTTTGACCGCTCAACAAAGCACCGTGGGGACTTGCTGACTCTGTTTAATTCAAAATTTGAAAAATTGAAGGAGCTTGATAGATGTGATTATGGCAAAGCTATCACTTTCACTCAGCAGAAGAAGAAATTTACACCTCGAGTTTTTATTTATCAAGTTTCAGGTAAAAAGATATATGTAGGGCATGAAAATAGGGGATATGAAATTCTAGTATATGATTTAAATGCAAACTTAGTAAAAAAAATCAGGAAAAAATACAATCCTGTGAGTGTTCCAGACGATTTTAAGGAATATTTACGTGCCAATATTGGAAGAAGAGTTGAAGATAGACTCGATTTCCCTGAGAATATGCCTCCCTTCCATTACTTTTTCTTGGATGATGAAGGAAGGCTTTATTTCAAGACATATGAAAAGGGAGATAAACCGGGCGATTACATCCATGATATTTTTAATTCTGATGGTGTTTTTATCACAAGAGAGAGTATTCCTGGATACGGGAGACGGATTTATCCCTGGACTGCTTTAAATAGAGCAAAGGCTAAAAACCATCGCCTTTACTGCATAAGAGAAAAAACCAACGGCTTTAAAGAATTAGTTGTTTACAAAATGATGTGGGAGTAATCTTACAACTCGGCATGGAGCTAAAGCCGAAGGAGGGGGAGAAATAGGATTTCTTAGCTTAACCTTTTATAAAATGCCCATTTTTCGTGCTCCATATGCTCCTAAGGGGGGTCTACGAAAGAAACTCTGCAAAGTAATAGTGAAACCATAGGTAAAGTCATATCCATTTCAAAATCCCCTCCTGGCCGCTAAATCTAGCTGTGCCTATGCTCAGCGGATATCCAGGCTTTTCTGAAAAGCAAAAAATAATACCGACACTTTGCAATTTTGGATAAACGCGATGGGGACTGTGTAGGCAGACTAAAAATGGAAAAGCCGAAAAAACTGAACAAATTCCGGTTCCTAAGGCATATCGCCGATAACTCTCCATGCTCTTTTTGCTCTGGTTTAGTTGATTATCAACCCATATCTCCTGCTTAGTATTCCCCCTAGTCTGGCTCTTCTGTTATACATTTCTCTCAGTCTTTTTTCTCCTGCCTCTAGTTTTTCTGGATTTGTTTTTTCAAGGTCAGGTTTATACCCAAGTAATTTGTGTCCAATTGATAGAAATTGATTTCCATACCACATGCCAAACCTTTGAAGGATTCTATCCAATCTGGAAAACTCCGAATCCACAAATTCCCAGGTTCTTCCTTTCTGTGTATGGATGATTCTTTCTTGTTGGAGGATTGTCCATCCGTCTTTCATTTAGCACCAACACTCAGAATATGTTTCAACTTATAAACTATTTTACTATTTTTAAGTATTTTATGAACATTGATTAATCTCCAAAGGACGTCCAAACTCCATCTGAGTACAAAAAAAGTGAACACATTCGGCTTTTAAGGGCATAATTGCTGGACCTGCCGAGGCAAGAATGGGCAACGCTCATGAGCGCATCCGAAGCTAATACATGCGCTCAGGAGGCACTTTCGAGGGTATAACGGAACAAATGAAGGGTGCAGGTAGGGTCATTTTCTACAGCAAGCATAGTGCTGTTTACGCGCAAAAAAAGGGCAAATAGAGTTACTATGCGCTTCAATTTTCCCCCATACGTGTTAAATTTTTAATCATCTGCCTCAGATCTGCGATATCGTTTTGTAATGACCTTATCTACTTTTCATGCAAATCGTTATCTCTAAGCAGCCGATGGATAAAAGTAATAGCCATCCTGAAGGCACGGCGAGCGCGTTCATCAACTTCTTCAAGGGTATCCTGGAAATCATCATCTTCCATCTCACTTCAGACCTTAGACCTGTTTTGAAATCCGTCAACCCCCCTCTACATGTTGTGTGCTGCTCAAATTTAAGAAAAATCCCATATTGTGTAATTTTTCAGAAAAATAAAGCAAAAAAACACAAATCTACCCCACAAGAGCAAAGCAAAATATTAATAAGTTAGGGCAAGAGGGAAGATTAGCGGGTTACATAACTGCTGGCATATTACTCAAGTATAAAGCAATTGGCATCCAACTGGAAATATCTTTTTAGTTAGATAAATACCTCCATCAAAATCAACCTGACAACTTGATATCCGGTTAAATAATTCTGCAATCTTCTCCTCTACAATCTTGTTCAATTATACCTATTATCACTGTTATAAAATATACTTCTTGACAATTATACTTATTATCGTTATTATATCAACAAACCAATGATTAAAGGAGTTTGAAATGCGATACAAGTTTAGAGAATTTAAAGACGTGGGACGGCGTCAGGTAGATATTCCAAAAATTACGATAACTCGAGCTGGCAGAATCAACTTCAATAAGAAATTTTACGAGGAGAACTGGAGATATATAGACGGAGATTATGTGATCTTTCATTATGATCCAGAAAACACAGTTATTGGATTAGAGTTTGTGATTGAATTTAGATCAAACACTTACCCGGTTCGAGAGTTGCCTTCTGGAAATGGTGCGACTGTATCGGCAAAAGCATTTTTGAAGCACAATGAAATACCATTCGACAAAACTCGCTCATATAAAATTGAGCGATATGAACTTGAAGATAAAAACAAATTGCAATTCTTTGTTGTTGATTTGAAGCAATAGGTTAGAGCGATTCTAATATCGGAGGTGGCACACAGGGATAAAAGTTAAGTGAAAGCGGGGTGTGTTAGCACCCCGCATGCCCAAAAATCAGATCATGGCTTAACACGAACGACATCAGGCTTTTTTATTTTAAATGAGCAAATAAAGGATGTCAATTTGGGTATCTATAACGAAAGGAGAGCATAGAGAGGTTATGAAACACAATACAAACTTCAAAGGAAAAGAAGACATCCGATATAAAGTGAAAAAGCTCTATCAGACCATCTCAAACCAGGATCAACCTCTGGATGCATTTTCGTTGCAGAAAAGGGTAAATACAGTACGTTATCTAGAAAACATTCAAGGAACACAGTATCGAAGTACCAGAGATATGAGACGAAAAATAGAGCACTACCTGAAGGATTTCGATGAAAGGCGAAATCCGATACACATAAGGCTAAGGCGGGCTAGAAAAAAGAAAAAGCTAACTCAGCTGGAACTGGCAAATCGTCTTGGATATAAATCCCATGTTGCCATCACTCAATTTGAAAAAGGACTTCGTTACCCCTCCGACAGGGTTATCCACTGGCTCAAAGAAGCAGAGATGTAACAGTAAGATGAAAATAAATACTAATCCCCACACCCAAAACTTTGTTGTTACATTTTACAGAGGTAAAAGGGTATCGAATTTTGGTTTTGTAGCGATTTCTGAGACTCTGGTAAAACCATACATCAATGATTTTTAAGGCGATTAATCGATGAGGGAACAACATGTGGGAAAAAAGCAGAGGAAAAAGACAGCACAACTTTTCAACCCGGAAAACTTCAGGAGCTGTAATGAAAATTAAAGAATGGAGGTTAGCATGTCCGTGATTCAGTTCGAGGGGAAATGTTTAGAAAAGGAGTTGATCGGAAAGGTCTGGAGAGATGGAGATTCTGTCTTCTGTCGGTATAAAGATAATCCCATTATTTTATAGCGTTATGAATACGAGGACTGGACAGATTATGCCTTCAGATATTTACTTTTCAGGTTAGGTCGGCTTTCAAGATGGATTTAGAGCAGATTAAGCGCGAGGTCGATTTAATCGATTTCGTCAGAGCCCACTATGGAATTGGATGCAATTCAAAAGGCCTCGCTCTATGTCCATTCCACAAAGAAAAGAATCCAAGCTTTGAAATCAAGAAATTCAATGGCATGTGGGGCTGGAGAGATTGGCATCTCAGTAAAGAGGATCCAAAATTCTCTGGTACTATCATTGATTTAGTTGCCCAGATGGAGGGATTATCTGATCAAAAAGCAATTAGCAAATTAAAAAATATGTTCGCAGCTGCAGAGGGCACAACGAAGAAGACCACCGAGACGAAATATTATCAATATCATGATCAAGAGGGAAATGTTGTCTATAGAAAAGCGAAACAAATCTATGAAAATGGCAAAAAAAGATTTTGGATTGAATTGAAAGACCAAAAAGGATGGAGAAAGCCGTTACGAAATGAAGATTATAAAAAATATCCATATCGAGCTCATAAATTTAAAAAGTATAAAAAGGTCATCGTATGTGAGGGAGAGAAAGACGCTGACGCCGTAAATGAGCTTAACACAGAATACCTGGCGACTTCAGCTCCATTTGGCTGCAAGAGCTGGCCTGATAATCTCACTTTTTGCCTCAGCAGTTTCCATGAAGCCATTTTTATTTACGATGTTGGTAATGAGGCTGATGCGAGAAACCATTCAATGAAGATATTAGATTCCGTCCCTGAAATTAAATTGTATATTGTTCAGCTTCCTATGACGAAGAAAGAAGATGACATAAGCGATTATCTTATTTCATACCATAGCCTCGCCGAAAAAAAGAAAGTGTTTATGGAGCTTCTGAAACTTAAGGAGAGACTGACGGATAACAAAAATTCTTTAAAGACTAATGAAAATCTTAAAAAAGCATATACGGGAAAGGAATTACTGGAGACTAAGTTTCCATTTGAGCCAATGTGGATCGGGCATGGGATTCTACCTAAAAGCGGCTATATGATTGTTGCCGGTGATGCAAAAGAAGGAAAGAGCACTCTCTGTATTCAAATGGCCCTCTCATTGATCTCTAGTCATCCATTTTTAGGTAAATATCCAATCCATGACAAAGCCAGAGTACTTTATCTTTTCGCAGAAGGGACCATGCAAGGTATCCAAGAGATTCTTGAGACACAAGTAAAGGCAGCTCGGGGAATTGGATGGAATATAAAAGATTCAGATCTTGAAAATATCTCCTTTGAAGAAGAAAAGGATCTATCTTTAAATCAACCTGCTGGTAGCGGCTATGCGATCCTCTCAAAAATCATCAATAGAGAAAATGCAGACATTGTTTTTATCGATCCCATATCTTTGTTCTGTACCACTAATTTAGACAAACTTGAGAACGTATCTAAATTGAGAGCTGGTTTGAATAAAATCACAGGTGAGACTGGTTGCACTTGGGTCATTATTCATCATTATCGTAAACCAAAGGAAGATGAGGGGAAAGCAGTGCATAGAATTGCAGGATCAGCAGGCTGGGGAAATTATTGTGAGAGCTTTTTAGGGTTAGAGCAAGCTCATAAAAAAAGATCCGAAAATTATAAAAAAATAAATTTCTTATTAAGGAGGGCGATAACACCAGATCCTTTATTTCTTTTTAGAGATCCAAGTAGCCGGCTTTTCTCTATTGTCGGAAAAGATAAGGTCTTACAGCCGAGTATTACGATTTCTAATGTCCTTGCAGAATTAAATCAGTACGAGCCAGAAGGGATTGAATATATGCCTTTTGCTGATAAGTGCTCTGAAAAATATGGGGTATCCACACAAAGGATTGCTGGGCTGCTCACTGATGCCGAAAAAATAAAAAAGACCTTTAAGGAAAGAGGTAAACATGGAAAATGGCACATTTATTCCGAGCAAGATCCCTATTAAGGGATTTTTATGTCTATTTGTTCTTATTTTCAATGTTTGCAGTAATTTAGAATATAGTAAATTGCTAGTAAATTGGATAGAAAAAAGGTGGTAAATTGAGAAATGCAACTTACTTTGAATTTACCATACATTTTACGATCCACCTTACAAACTCTATTTATAGAGGAATGAGCAAGTTATCTGAAAAAGTACACATATCCTCTAATAACAAAATGGATAATCTCATAGCAGTCAGAGATCTCAGCCAGTTTTATAAAGACTCTCGAGAGATTATGGGGTTGGATCAATTTCATTACTAAAAATGCCAATGTTTCTTAAGGAGAATATAAAATGCAAAACAGTCAGAAAGTCTTAAGCGAATTCAGAAAAAACATCATGGAGAATGTCCGTGTGAGTTCTATCGATTATAAAGGGAACCATTACATCGATCTCCGGATTTGGATTGAAGGAGATCGGAATGGTCAAAGAGAAGAGATCCCTACTAGGAAGGGTCTTCGAATTCATTCAGAGCTCTTGCCGGATTTAATCCAGGCGTTGCAGCAGGCGCAAGATTTGTTCAAGGAAAGCCTAGCAAAGAGTTCTAGCAAAACGAACGAAAAAATCTAAAGAACAGGAGCCTTAAAATGCCAGACCTCGGATCAATAAACAAGGTAATCCTCCTCGGCTACCTGGGAAAAGACCCGGAGCTCCAGACAAATCTCAACACTGACTCTAAGTTCACCGTCCTCGATGTGGCCACAAAGGAATACTTTGCCAAAGTCAGCGGGAAAAACCCAGAAACCACCTGGCATAAATGTGTGGCATGGGGTAGGACAGCAGAGATTGTCTGTCAATATGGCAAGAAAGGAACCCTTGTTGCCATAGAAGGAAGGATAAAAAAGAAGAGCTGGCAGACCAAGGAAGGGGGAGATAAAAGAAAATCATTTGAGATCCTGGTCAACAACCTGACGATAGTCGGAGGCAAGATGCGGGATTTCGAAGATGAACCTCGGGATAGGGGAGTGAATGACGAACCCTATTGATCAATATAGGAGAATCCTCCAATAGGAAATAGATTTTGAAATGCAGCAGAACCAGCTCCTCACAGCAAAAGATATCAGCCAATTACTGGAGCTGCATTCAACTATTGTCTATAAGCTTGTGGGCCATGGGAAATTCTCACTGTCCTGTATTGGAGAGGAATAGAAGCTAGATGAGTAGTGATCTTTTAACGACACAAGAGGCATCAGAATTCTTAAAAGTCTCTTGTTCTACTCTGTATCGATATTGCGAGAAAGGTTCTATTCCTCACATCAAAAAAGGCTTTGGCCTTCGCTTTCGGAAAGAAGATCTAGAGAAATGGCTATTCCAGGATATACGAAGATCTAGACTTGCTGAAGGCATTTTGAAAAATGCTTTGACAAACTCTCCTCCAGCAGATATCTCTAAGATGAAAGGAGGAGAAATGGCGATCCGAAAAAAGGGTCGCCGACATTTTGCGTATGGGAGTATTTATCAGAGAAACGCTGGCGGGAGTTGGACTATTGACTTCTATGGCCCGGGGAATGAGCGAGTACAAAAGGTAGCAAAAGGTGCAAGCACTTGGCAAGAGGCACATGATGCTTTACGTAAATCTGTTTTTCAAGCGTATTTTCCTGATGACGCCAAGCCGCAAGAGAAAAGAATCGGATTCAAAGAGTTCAGCAAAACTTACTTGAATGATCATGCACATAGGAAGAGGTCCCTCCAGGCTGACAAATCAAGGATGAAGGCTTTGATCCAACATTTCAAGAACTGCGATCTGAGAGAGATCACAAGGCTAGATATTGAACGATTTGTATCTTCCAGGCTCGATGCGAAGAACACCGAATCAACATGTAATAGGTACTTAGCACTCCTAAAGGCCATGCTCAACATTGCAATTGGTGAAGGCTATTTGGAGAGAAATCCGACAAAGGGGATCAAACTCTTCTCTGAGAGGAAAGTGGTGAAGGAACGAATAATCTCTAAGGAAGAGGAAGCCAAACTGGTGGCCGAAAGCTCTCCAAAGCTGCGTTCTGTTGTGAGAATCATGTTGAATGCTGGACTCAGGCCCTCAGAGGTCTTCAACCTGAAATGGAGTAATATCGATCTCAGTCGAAGAGTGCTCACAGTAGAGGAAACAAAGGACGATGAGGTCCGTCACATACCCCTCAACAAGGTCCTGTTTGACGAATTTAAATGCCTTCAGGAGATCGCGAATCACAGCCGCTATGTTTTCATTAATCCCAAGACTGGCCGGCCTATCACAACTGTTAAAACAGCATTCAGGGCTGCCTGCAGACGTGCCGGCTTGAAGGGAATCAGGCTCTATGACTGCAGACACACTTTTGCATCACGACTGATCCAAAACGGCTGTGATATTGAGACCGTCCGGGCTTTGCTGGGCCATTCTGACATTCGAGTGACTATGCGGTACGCGCATTCAACCGATAATGTTAAACGAGCAGCGGTGGACCTTTTAAATCCCAAAAGGGCCTTCCTCTGTGACGACATGGTGACAAAGGCTGGTGACAGAATCTCTGATAAGACTTCAACTCCTTATTTTTCAGTCAATTAGGGATGATGGCAGAAAATAAGCCCATGGACTTCGAATCCAAAGGTCGGGGGTTCAAATCCCTCCGGGCGTGCTCCCATATTTTCTTACTTTTCATAGGTCTGAGTCAGGATCCAGATTCATTGACATCTGTCAGGGGCGGCAGTATCC